>Ga0209403_10004964_pt1 | contig 14163 bp, 11 predicted proteins | sample ArcticOcean_MG_C_8_FD_187440 | JGI IMG/M metagenome (GOLD analysis project Ga0209403, IMG submission 187440) | Marine microbial communities from western Arctic Ocean - ArcticOcean_MG_CB11_86 (SPAdes) (version 2) | ecosystem: Environmental > Aquatic > Marine > Oceanic | place: Arctic Ocean... | reverse complement strand
ATTATCTTCAACTTCTTTATCTTCAACTTCATCAACTTCTTTATCTTTATCCTCAACTTCTTTATCCTCAACTTCATCAACTTCTTTATCTTCAACTTCATCAACTTCTTCAACTTCATCCTCAACTTCAACTTCAACTTCATCAACTTCTTCAACTTTCATCTCAATAAATGAATTATTTTTTTCTTCTAGGAGGTGGAATTTTGAATTTAATCTTTCTATTTCATTATTTTTTTTAGATAATTTATCTATTAAATTTTTAATTTCCTGATCTTGACCCCGAATCATATCAAACTTCCCTTCTTCTTTTTTTTGGACCTGAAGTTCTTTTATCATATTTTCATAATCACAAATAGTTTTTTCCTTACAAGTTAAGAGTTTATCTTTCTCAGTTAATTCGTGACTAAAACGACTATTTAATTGGTTAAGTCTTTCAACTTCTTCAGAAAATAATTTATTTTCCTGAGAATGTTTCTTTTCTAGGTTTTGATATTCATTTAAAATCGCGTTTATTTTATCATTAATTACAGCCTTACAATCTAAAATTTCCATTTAATTTATTATAATAGAATTATTTATCATTATTTTAAATAATTTATTTCAATAAGTATAGGATGTTCCGGAAGAATCATTGTTCACCTGCATCCGTTAAAGCAGGATCATGTTTATCAAAGGATTTATTAGTTAGAATAGGAACAATCATAAATAATATTGAACAATGTGGTAAGATAGATTGTTCACAGAAACCAAAGGAACTTCAAAAATGTATTGGTCAAGAAATACAAAAAATATCCAAATGTGCCGATGAAGCATGTTGGCAAACAATAAATGAGATTATGGGAAAATTATCTCCTGGTGAAAAAGATGAATTTAAATTTAGTTTTAAACCTTTTATGCCTGAGGAATGGAAACGCAATCCCAATAAATGGTTAAATACATTAGACATCGATAATGTCCTTGATAGGTATGAAAGGGGGTATGATAAATTTAAATATTTTGGAGCCACCCCAATTGATTTTGATAAAGAAAAGGCGGATGGTTCTTGTTCTGTAAATGATATGTGTAAAATCAATGTGAAGAATCTATTGGATGAGGGGTATGAATCGTGTGGTGCTATATTTAATACGGATGATAGTGATGGTGGTGGGGAACATTGGTTTTCTGTATTCGTGGATTTCAAGGGTGTGAATCGCAAGAATAAACCAAGTATTTATTATTTTGATTCCGTTGGTTCCTCAGCACCAGATGAAATTGAAGATTTAGTTGAAGATTTAATTGGCCAAAGCAAAATTCTAGTTAGCAAGAAAGATAAAAGGATCCCTAAGGAGTTAGATGTTCTATATAATGACATACAACATCAACATGGAAATACTGAATGCGGTGTATATAGTATTCATTTTTTAACAGAGATGTTAAAGGGTAAAAGTTTTCAAAGATATATTAAGAAGAAAAATCCCGACAAAGAAATTGAGAAATTTAGAAAAAAATTCTTCATTGAAAAAACAATTATTTAATATTCTTTAAAAAAAATATATATATTACTATAATAGAAAATGGATGAAATTGATATGCAGTCTGTGCTTTTAATATTTTTAATAATGTTGGTTATGGTGATCATGTATTTTGTTTATAGCGAAAATAGTAAAGCCTCGGTTATTTCACAAAAGATTTCCAACCTAAAGATGGATTGCCCGTCTTGTCCTGATGTAAAATGCCCTGTAGCGGTTTGTCCCGAAAATAAAGAATGCCCTACATGCCCTACTTGCCCAAAAGTATCGTGCCCTACTTGCCCAAAAGTATCGTGCCCTACTTGCCCAAAAGTATCGTGCCCTACTTGCCCAAAAGTATCGTGCCCGATTACAGATTATCCGAGTGTTGATGATATTATTAGTGGTATTTTCCCGGGGAGAGATCCAAGTATCCGATTCGGAGGAAATTACTTCCCAGTAGATTCCATTACCGAATCATGTCCCACACCCGGATTACCCTACAATAATACTCCCCCAGTTGGGAGTAATTTATCGGATATATCATCTTCAGCGGATACGACATTACCAGGTAATGTCTCTTCTGCGATGCCACCACTGATGCCACCCGCTATGCCACCTGCGATGCCACCTGCGATGCCACCTGCGATGCCACCTGCGATGCCACCACTGATGCCACCTGCGATGCCACCCGCTATGCCATCTGGTGGGACAACTCAACCATAATTTTATTTTTTAAAATATAGTTACTATTCATAATGTCTTTTCTGAAAAGAGATAAAATAACATTAATAGTAGGGTTGTTGTTTTTTGTTATATTATTCTATAAGATAGTAACTATGAAAAAAGATGAAGACATCCGAAGAAAAGAATTAAGGATGAAATATTATTTATAAACAATTTACTTAGAATGGTATTGAGTTTATAGTTTCCCGTTTAAATAATATTTTTTAAAAAAACTTTTTATTTAATTAATATGTCTTTGTATGAACAATATTATTCCAAAACAAATAAGGATTATATGTATGGTGTGCTTCAAAAAATAATTAATGATGAACATGAAATAGATATTAGTGGTAACTTTGTAGTTAAAGATTATTATAGTTCACAAATTGATAAAGTTTTCAAGAATAATAATGTTGATAATATCTCAGATTTAAACCGCATCTTGCTTGATTCGTGTATTAACTATTTTACTGAAAACTTTATCAACAATGATGATTCTATAAAATCAAATATCATTGAAGAGAATACAAATGTGATGCTATCTAGGGGTGGTGATAATGGTCGTGATAATAAATCAAGCCTTCTGGAATATTCTCCAATTATTCCAGAAGAGGTCCCATTTTCACCCGAATCTATAGAGGAAAGAAAATATGAACCTTTTTCATTTAATTCGATTAAGAGAACAAACCTCCAAAGTTCTCGTTATAATTATAAGATTAAGAATGATAGAGATAATCAAATCAATCATTTATCCAAATTATTTATTCCGATTGAAAACAATCATATTTTTAGTATGCCCGTCCTAAAAGTCAAGTTGCCTGATTTTAAAAAAGAAATTTTATTGGAAAGAAAAGAAAAAGTAGAACATAATAAAAGAATATATGGAATATATGAACCAATTGAAAACGTAAAGCTACCTTCATTAGAAATAGAAAAAATAAGGGTTAAAATCACGGACATAAGTGATGTCGAATATACTCATAATGATATTTTATCTGTAAATATTATTGAAATTAAAGATAATTATCTCATTTTTACTTGCTCGAATATTTATAAAAATGATTATATTACAGGAGATTTTATTAAAATGATAAATCATAGAAATCATAATTTAGATGAATTATTTGTTTATCCATTAAGAATAAAAAGAATAAAAGAAAACATCATCGTTTGTGAAATAAATGATTATTGTGAATATGAAAATAAGACCTTAACAAATATTGATATGAAATTAATTAATATAAGTAATCAGAATATTATTTATTTTAATCTTTAGATTTTTAAGAAAAATTATAAGAAAAATTATAAGATCAATCATCACTTTTAATAAAGATTTTTTTGTTCCTAACATAAATAGGTTTCATGAATTTTCCAGAGTAATTATTTTCTTTGAATTTTTCATATTCATATAATTTCAAAACCTTTGATTCAGCTTTTGGTGAGTAAAATAATCTTTCATCAATATTATATTTAATAATATTCCCTACTAAATTATCCTTGTCTTTAATTTCATCTAAGTCTGGGAATATTTCCTTATTTATTTTATTTTCCAACATTGTATCACTTGCTTTGTAGATTGTTTGAAATACTGACAATTTACTTCCTAATTGTTTATTTAAATAATGATCTTTACCCTCATAATAACCAAATGATTTAGTAGACTCATCATACTCACAAACAAACTTACCATTCTCTCTGATATATCTGACATCAACATTATCATCGGCATTTTCCAAACGATAATAAATGAATATATCTTTATTATCTTTTTTGGCAGATACCACATATATATCTGGTTGAATTACATATTTAAAAGTGGCCTTGAATTGTTTCGTATCTAACTCATTTAATCTTTCTGAAGTAATCCCTGGAAAATGCGCATTTTCCGCCGAAATTTTATCCGAGAATCGTAGGCATTTTTCATTTAGTTGAATATCATCGCGTGTATTTTGAATACAATCAACAGATGATTCTTTGATGATATCTGTAATTTTTAAACTAATTTTATTTTTTTTCTCCATGGTGTCGAACAAGAGTTGATCAGATGTTCTTCCATGTGTTTCTTTTTTCATCGATAAAATCTTTTGAATTGTTTTATAAGCCTGTTGATGTTCATTAACTAATCGTGCTTTGATATCTGTACCATCTTCAATACCGTTTACTTCTTCCCATTTTAATTCTTTTAAAGATTTAAATATCTCTTCAACTGTTTCACCTTCGGGTAAGAATGATAGATATAAATATTGTTCTACATTTCTTTTATCTTCTGGTAGTAATGGTGGTAATAAATTTCCATCCTTATCTTTATCAGAACCAATATGAGACTTCATACGGATCGCACGCCCGAAGACCTGATCAATACGGATAACATTCCAGAATGGTTCCATAATATGAACCTGTCTTACACCCGTCAATGAAATACCCTCTGCTCCAGAACTAGAAATAAGCATTATTTGGATAAATTCACCATGGATATTCTCTCTATGATTGTATGATTCTTTATTAATACGTTTTTCATCCTTATTTTGATGACCCGTGATAAAAGTATATCTTTTCTTTTTAAGATTTTTTTCTATTAATTCATTTATATTTTGTTTTTCTGGTTCATATTTTTCATATCCATTCGCAATTAAGATTTTCTCAAATACTCCTGAACCAGCATCTTGCACGAAATCACTATAATACAAAATCTTACCAGTCGGTGATTCACCATCGATAAATTTTTGGATATTTGTTAAAATATTATAAAACTTGGGAGAGTATAAAGCTAAGTTTTTATCATATGATAAATTACCATTTTGTAACATTGTATCATATGCTTTATGCTTCATCTCTGGCGAAGACCCTGGTTTTCTAAACGAGTCATCGTCATAAACAATATTACAATTCTGCCTTGTTCTAATACGATAATGCCATTTCCCATCATCGTATATATTATTTCTTAAATCTTTTTGTTTTTCACTTGTATAGACCTCATTATACTTTATCCACTGAATAGATGACATATAGCACGGGATAATGTTAATGTTTTTTGCGATTTTATAGTCTTTATAGATTGGAAGGACTTTCGCTTCAACTATTTCAGGCATATTAACAATTGATGAACGATCTATTGGATAATATGATGTTAATCCCATTAACATTCTTCTTAATAGAACTTTCTTTTTAGGATAAATATCGAACGAATCATCAAAGAAATACTGCATGAATGTTTCATTATTAGTTAAATCAATGATAGAGTTATCCTCATAAATATCAAATAATTTTTGTTTGCGATTGAAGATTAAATTTAATTCTTCATCAAAAATTTTAGGTTTTCCTAGTTGAATCTCTTTGATCTCGCTTTCTGATAAATCATCTATTTGTTTTTTAGTTGGGGTAATCGTTTGGTATTTTTCCAATCCTTCATAGATTTCATCCATAAATTCCTTAAATGTATGGTTATTATATTTAATTGTCTTAATTGTTCCATCTTCATCCATGATAGATTCAAAATTAGTCTTATTCTTAATAAATGATACAACAGTTTTACCACCTCGTTTTGAAACATGTAGTTGCTCAATTGAAGAATTAGTTTGATAGAACTTTTCTCGTAACTCTGTTTGTATTTCTTCTTCTGGTCTGTCTGTTTTTACAGAAAATTCATAGATACTAATACTTCCTCGTAACATATTATATAAAATTGCAATTTCTGCGGGACGATTAATCACAGGTGTCCCTGATAAAAATATAATCTTGACATCTTCTGCATTTACAATCCAATTATAAAAAACGGTTGCTGGTCCACTTTCATTAATTATTTCTCTAACAAAATTATGGACTTCATCAATAATGATCACTTCTTCATGAAACGGCGAATATGTCGAGTATTTTTCAATATTATATTTATATTTTTCAGTTAGTCTTTTCACTAGTTTCTGATTTTTTGTTTTATATTCTTTCTGTTCTTCATCAAATTCTTGAACATTGAATTCCTTAAATTCGGAACTACTCACCGCAGGGAATGGATTGTAATGGATAAAATTGTATTTTGATTCAACTAAAAAATTGATCTCTTCATCAATAAATAATTTCTGAATTGGTGTTAGACTTTCACAACGTCCATTAAATTCTTCTCCTTCTTTTAGAATAGGATTACCAGATGTTGTATAAATAAGCCGATGTTCTTGAAAATCACTCTGTAGGAAAATACCTTTGATAGATTCTAATTCTTTCATTAACTTGCCAACTTGGTTGGAATAATCGGAAGAGTCTTCTAAGTTTGCTTTTAATTTGTTTTTAGTTTTTGTAAATAATGATTTAATTAAAGGGACATCAATACCATACGTTTTTGAGATTTTTCTTCTCAATTGTAGATCATCTTCAATTTCTTTCAGTGTAAATAATACCCAATTATTTTCATCAACTTTAAATAGAGAATCACCCCATCTCTTAACTTCTTTGATATATTCTGTCTCAAGTGAAGCTGGTAACATTGTATAGATAGGCATTGACCTTGATAATCCTTCGGCTGTGATAACAGATGTTGCTGATTTACCGGTCCCTAATCCATGATAAACTAATAATCCTCTGAAAGGTGTTTCTATAGATAAGTATTGTTTTATGAAATATTGATAAATATTCAATTCATCACTATCCAATGATTCAACTTGTTCTTTATAAAAAATATTATTTACCCAATCAACAAATGCTTTTCTTTGAGGTAAAACCGTTTTGATATCTTTGAGAGATTCTATTTCTTCATATTCTTCTTTCTCCACTTTTTCTACTTTCTCTTTTAAAGGGTTTTCACCAAATTTCTTTTCTAATTTTGAACATAATTCCAACCAAGGCTTTGTTGGTGCCCTTGTCCCATCAGGAGTTCCTTTGGGTCTTATCCGATTGACAATTCCTTCTACTTCTTCTTTCTTTTTTTCAGGATCATATTTCGCATAAAACCTTGTTAAAATGTCAACTTGTTCTTCAAATGAATATTCCCCCCCCTCTTCTTCTTTATCTTTATCTTTATCTTTATCTTTATCTTTATCTTCTTCCTCTTCAGGGTAATCTTCAGAGAATGCTTCTTTTAATTTACTTTCTTTTTCATCTTTATCCCAATCAGGATAAATCCATTTCTTCTTCGCATATTTTTCTGGTTTTTTTTCCTTTAAAGCGAGTATTGTTGAAAATGTTTTTATAATATCTCTATCAACTTCTTTGATATCTTCATCATTGAATTTATTTTTTTTAATATCTTTTAAAATTGTTTTATCTAAATAAATAACATCTCCTTTAAAATACTTTAAAAGAATAACATATTGTTTATCACTAAATTCAAAATCAGACATAACTATAATATTAGTAATAATAAAATAATATTATTCAGTTATAACATTAAAATGGATTAGAGCATTCTTTGATGCTTGTTTTTCACAGATTTTTTTATCTTCGTCTGTTGCGTTGCTTATTATTTCACCTTTCATTTTGATGATTGTCGAATATAATCCATTATCTAATAATTCTGTAGTAAATTCAGGTTTACCATTAAATGATTTATCACAATACCTTATAATTTGACCTTTATAATTATTATCTTTCACCAAGATATCTGTAAAATCAACAAATTTTTCAATAACCTTTATAATAAAATCATTTGCAATATAATAATCATTATCTAGGAAGACAGCGGCAATAAATGATTCAAAAACATTCTTTAAAATCTTGAAATTATTACGACCATCACAAGATTTTTCAATATGATCTGAAATAATTAAGAATTTTTGAAATTTTAGATCTTTAGATAATTGAAAACACATATCTCCACAAACAAGACGTGCTTTTAAATCTGATAAAAATCCCTCAGATTCGTCGTGGATCAATCCAAATCTTTGGTAAATATAGGAACATATTGAACTTTCTAGAATCGCGTCTCCAAGAAATTCCATTACTTCATAAGATTTCACCTGTAAATCTAAATAATTATTATCATTATCATAATCACGATACGATAATAATTTAGTATAAGAATTATGGACAAAAGATGTTTGATATAAACTTATATCATTAATTTTAAAATCATTCATATTAAGAGATTTCATAATATGTGTGACATCGGAAGATTGGATTAAAATATTATTAGGATTATAAGGATTTGCTTTAAACTTTCCTTTCGTATATTTTTCCATTAATTTATTATTATTTATTATTATTATTTTAAATAAGTATCAAATTTATGCCAGTGGGGTGGCAGGCATAGAACCATTACCATCATTACCATTTAATGCACCTCCCTGTGGACGGGCATTGCATACCGTTTCATCGTCTAATGATAATCTTGAAAGATCCGGGGCAATCGTAGAGTTCATCCAGGGACTCACTTTAACTTGGGGGTTCTGTGGTTCCGCGCGGAGATTTAAGTTGGCGTTTCTTAAACTTTGACCAATAGTATTCACGCCAACATGAAAGCCAGCATCTAAAAAGTTTACACCTTTAAGGATACCTTCTCCAACAGGGTAAGTGTTATTAAAATCTTGGATTTGTTTGGATTCGCCCGAAGGTAAAAGGTCACCCGGACCCAATGTATTCTGGGGGTAGCATGAGGTAGGCGCTGTGGTAATACCGGAAACAGGCATATTCATTTCATTTCCTAATTCCTCGGAAGCAACAACTCCTTGAGCAGCCGCTTGAACCGATGGTTGAGCCATAGGTTGAGCCATAGGTTGAGCCATAGGTTGAGCAATCGGTTGTTTGGGTGCGTCATCATCATCAGTACCAAAACCTAAGAAACCTTCTTTAGTATCTATGAAAGGTAATTTGATTCCACAAACCTCTCTTAGAACGTATAACCCGACGAGTAAAAGAACACCATATATCATTAATTGTTGACAATCCATTTTTATATATATAAAACATAAAAAAAATTTAGATAATTTATTTAATTATTTAATTATTCATCCTGTTCTATTTTTTTCATTAATTCCTCCATTTCTTTTTTCTTCAATTCAATTTCTTTTTGAATTTTCTGTTTTTCTTCTTTTTTTTCTTCTTTTTTAATTCTTTCTTCTTCTTCTTCTTTAATTCTTTTTTCTTCTTTAATTCTTTCTTCTTCTTCTTTAATTCTTTTTTCTTCTTCTTTAATTCTTTCTTCTTCTTTAATTCTTTCTTGTTCATTATTCATTTCTTCTTCTTCATTTCTATTTGCCTTTAGAATTTCTTGATCAAAAATATCATCATCATCATTTTTTTCATCAATTACAGCATAATCTTGAATAATGCTATATTTCGTATCTTTATCTTGAAATAATTTTATTTGTGAAATATAACAATCAAAATAAAAGTTTTGCTTTAGAACTTTCAATCCTCTTAAATGTAAGACCAAGACAACTTCTGAATTTTCTTTAATATCATTTAAATCCAGAAATATTCTTTGTTGATTATAAACACCACACTGAATTTTATTTTTTATAACTGGTAATTTAAATTTCATTACAGGATTTTGATTCTTCTTGAAGGGTTTTGTTGTTCTTTTAAACATATCATCAACGGATTCCAATGGTAATTCTTTACCAAACCATTCCTGACTTTTTTTAAAAGTGGTCTTAATACAACGATCATCTAAATTAAGAAAAAAATCATAAATATCGTAGTTTCCATTCGGGACTTCGACTTCAATATGGGGATTCTTTTTGTCTTGTAAATCGCATAAATTAACCAAAGACTTAAGTCTTGGCGTCTGGACATACAAGGGTTTTAGTCCTGTTCCATAACTTATTGAACCAAAATAAGATGTCCCTATCTTCTCAGGTTTTGAAAAATTTATTTCATTAATATCAATATCTTCATGTCTTAAAACGGAACTCATTTTGAAATAATCTTATAAAGTAAAATTTTCAAAATAACGCAACATACTTGAAATTACTCGGTTAAATTAAATCAAGAGTATTTTTTTCACTTTCCATTTACAGACATACTTTTCATTGTATTTCCATATTTTATCGATGAAAATATCACATTGCATATTTGTAAAATTGTAGATATTAGTTACCGAACATGCACTTGATTCTTTATCACAAATATCAACCATATACCTGTTGTTCTTAAACGGGACTTTCACAATTAAATAGGGATCATATTTTTCGTCTTTATCTTGACGGATTTGTGAATTATACAAATCACAAGTATCTTCATCTAATCCGATATATTTCATCTGTTCCAATTCTAATCGTTCAATATAATCATAAAAACTTCTCATAACCATATCGGTCTTTACATCACTAAATTGTAAACATATCTGATTTGTCTGCTTATCAAATCCAAATAAACATTTCATTCTTGGGGTTGTGATATAAATAGGGTTCCTTCCAGCGAAAACATCAATATTTCCTAAATTTAAAATATCTTTAGGAATACGATCCGCTAGTTTTTCTTTTTGATATTCTTTCTTTTTAGCAGAACAATCTTTACAAACATGGATTGTAAAGTTTAAGGGATATTTACCATGTAAATCATGATGAATATTTTTTAAAAAAGTTTCTTTTTCCATAATAATAATTTAATTTAATTTAATTTAATTTAATTTAATTTAATTTAATTTAATAATAATCTTTTAATAATCTTTAACTAATGATTTTCTTTTAGTCATATTATTCCAGGGAGATGTACATCCATTCGCAGGACCATTGTTTAAATTTCCTGTAATTATGGGACATTTTTCATTTAATGGTTTGTGATAACCATAAATTACATTCGGTTGGCACGATTCTTGATAACCTTGTGTTGGAAAACAATTATTTTCTCCTTTATCCGTTGTAAATAATTGATTATTAGGAACCTTACTTGTGAATGGTGAGTCAGATATTGGATATTGATAATATTCCATTTTTATTATATTTTAATATTATATAATAAAATAATAGTGAATGAAAACATTAGGGATAATTATTGGAACTCAGGATGAACCAGTTTCTAAGAAATACTATAAGAATAATAAAAAGATGCTTCAGGTTTTAAAAGAATATGATGTATCTATGGACTATATTCCTTATGATTTTGCTATTTTTGCGGAAGTTAAAAACCTTGAAAAAAAATACAATGTTGAAGTCATCCCTTTATTTGGGGACGATTTGACATTAGAAAGTTGTAATGAGTGTGCTGCTATATTCTCAATCTACGAAGGTGTTTATTCATTTATGGACGGGGGAATAGAACAATACCAAGAATATATGAAAATACTTAAAAAAACTACTGCGGATGTTTATCCATCACAAAAAATGCAGGAATTTATTATTGATAAACACAGATATATGAGATACTTGAAAAGAAAAGGATATGATATTGCCCCAACTTGTTTTATAGATTTAGACAAATATGATCTTAAAACAATTATGAATTTCATTGAAAAAAATGATTATGATAAAGTTGCTATCAAACCAGAATTGGGAGCATTCAAAACAGGGTTTAAAATTATTAAGAACCCAGATTCAAAAAAAATTGAAAAGACTTTGAAGATACTAAAAAAGAAAAAATATAAACATTTATTGCTTCAACCATTCCTTGAAGAATTCAATAAGTATGGTGAAATTAAGACATATTGGGTAAATGGTAAGAATATATATAGTTATAATCAACGATGGGAATCAGGTGAAGGTGTTTTTCAAGATCAAACTAAGATTGATCCAGATCTTTTAAAACAATGCTTAACAGTCGGAGAACAAGTTTTTAAAGATATAAAAAAAGATCATGAGACGTTAATACAATGTCGTATTGATTTTGCGTGTTGTGTAAATAATGACAATCATTGTCGTGATTTTTTCATTAATGAAATTGAAATCTGTCCTACAGTTGGGGAGCAAGAATCTGATGGGAAAGGGTATAAAATCTTGGCCGAACAAATTATGAAGACCTGCGTTTAGATCTTCTTTTCTTAGATCTTCTTTTCGATATTCTATTGCTTATCTTGCTTCTCTTATTATTATTATTCTTAACTCTTTTATTACCCCCATCAGATGAATCTTTTCTACTACGACTTCTACTACGACTTCTACTACGTCCTCTACTACGGTCTCTACTACGGTCTCTACTACGTCCTCTACTACGGTCTCTACTACGTCCTCTACTACGTCCATGGCTAGGACCACGCTCCCTGAAACCCGCGCCACGATCACCGTAATCTAGTGATGATGGTGACCATTTATCAATGACACCCTCAACTGATCCAACTTCTCCAATGACAGGATCACTAAAGCGAGAGAACACTGAACTACTTTTGTCTCCTGCAGGCACTGGTGGTAAATCTTCTGGAACGTCCATTTCATCTATACCTTCAACAAAGACTTCTTCACTAACTTCAACAAGGACTTCTTCTATGTCCGATAAATACACCATACTGTCTATTAAACTAATTAAGATAGGGTCAATTGATAATAATGTTAAATGGTTAAATCCCCCTACATCGGTACTTGTGAAAATTTTTTTATATTCATCATTACAATATTTCATTATATTTATTATGTCTGTATCAGGGAATCCGGGGTTACTTATTTGGGTCGTTACATATGAAACTAATTCATTGATGGCGGGAGTAATTCGTGTTTCTATTTCATTTATAAATTCTATAAATTCATTTTTATCCCCACCAAATTTATGGAAAATAATTTCATCAATTAAGGTTGTATTTTCAATCGCATCAACGATTTCGTGATCATAACTTCTAGCTCCACGATCTATATCTTTTTTAATACTTTTCTGTGAATGGACTCCACCCCCATCCATATCAGTGTCGATATACCCTACTTTTGTCATGATTGCTTTTAAGAATTTATTAGTTGGACTCCACTTCCTATTTAATCTTTCTTTAATCTGTTCCTGGGTAGTTACGATAGAAACTTTAATACACATCCAAATATCACTCGGGATTTGTCTATTAAACAGGTCACAGATACTTTCCGAACGTTCTTTCATGATACGATAAACTTGATATATTTCATCAATTACAACATCGGCTTCAGGATACCGGTGTTCTTTAAATCCATCACCAGTACATCCTCTGCTTAGGGAAATACCATTCACACTTGTGAAATATTCATAAGCTAATCTTTTAAGATTATTTTCAACGATTTCCATTTTCATTTTACCATCTTCTAATATAGGTTTCACTAAAGGATAATCCTTCTTTATCTGATTACAATATGGATGAGACCAATCAAAAAAAGACATTAAAAGAACCGTCCGTAGAATGATATATTTAATACGTTCTTCTTTCGTTGATATGATCTTCCCTAATGCTTTATTAATTTTTTTATTATATTTGGTAATTGGTAAGACCAGGAAAGCTTGAATTGAACCCGCCGGTAGAATATGTTCGCATTGTGAACCTGAAAAGCATTGGTCTGAAGTCCCCCCATTTTTTTGAACTGGCCAACCGCATAACCAACAATACTCTGGTGGATCTCCTTCATAATCTGCTCCAGACCGACCTTTCATGGGTTGTGCTGTTGATATCATGTAATTGGCACCACATTTATCAATAATATCTTTTAATATTTTTGATACATCCTTACTTTTTATTATTCCTTCATAAAAATCACTTAAACCCTTTTTATTATATACTTTTTGAATCGCCCAACACTGATTTGATGGTTTCGTTATTTCAATATGATCCCGGCCTTTTACAAAATATTCCCTTATAAACTTCTCTGTTTTACCTTTTAATTTATTCAATGCTTTCATACCCGATCCACTAACTGTGGAAAGTGACCTCCCCTCAGATAGTTCTTGATAAAACTTAACAGACTCTGCTATACCGAAATCACTACTTGTAATTGGAGCATTAACCCATTTTAAGGTGGACAACATTTCAACCGTAAAATCACCGGGTGTTGCAACTGGGTTTAACTTTAAGTTATCTTTCAAATCCTTTGTTGTTTTAATAGATTCTACGTTGGCCATATTATAATATATTATAATATGTTAA
>Ga0209403_10004962_pt1 | contig 14166 bp, 12 predicted proteins | sample ArcticOcean_MG_C_8_FD_187440 | JGI IMG/M metagenome (GOLD analysis project Ga0209403, IMG submission 187440) | Marine microbial communities from western Arctic Ocean - ArcticOcean_MG_CB11_86 (SPAdes) (version 2) | ecosystem: Environmental > Aquatic > Marine > Oceanic | place: Arctic Ocean... | reverse complement strand
CCAGCGGCATGGCCACAAACTGGCGGATAACTCCCTTAGACACGCAGTACCCGTCCAGCCAGGGCTGCTCGGGCACGATGACATAGTTCTGGGGTGATTCGCCAAGTGTGTTCGACCAGGCTTCGCCGGTGATCGCGTCGATTTTTCCGGTGGCGATCCGCACGGCAAACGGATAGCTGGTGCCGCGATCGTCGCAGTAATCAGAACTGAAATTCAGCCACATCGCCTCCGATTGGTACATCGGCAGCATGACGCCGCCGTGCTCGATCCAAGGTTGCGGGACGGCGTGGGCGTGGTCGTCAACGTGCTGCAGCGGAAACAAGCCCAGCCCGGGCGGCAGGGGATACTCCGTCTCGTCATCGGGAATGCGCAGTGTCCTCTGTAAGTCGATTTCGAGCTTGGCCTCGGGATGCACCTCGGGGAATGAAAACAACAAGCGGTTATTCTTCAGCTCAATCATGGTTTGCTCCTTGTTACCAGTTGCCATCACGGACTTCACGGACCAGTCGTAACACGGCCTTGTCGGGCATCTTTTTAAGCTCCCGAATAAGCTGCGAGAAAAGCTGGGGGCGTTTGCGAATGATCTGCGCCAGGTCGCTGGAAATCTTACCGGCCAGTGCGAGTAGCATGTCGGGGTCTTCACCCAGTTCCTTGGCCAGCGCCACCACGGTCTTTTCCGAGGGCGGGGGCTGCTCGGCCCGCTCGATCTTGCTCAGGTAAGAAGGCTCGATTCCTACCCGCGCGGCCAAACGACGCACCGAAAACTGGGGGTCCTCGCTACGCAAGCGCTCCCGCTGCTTCCTGACGTATTCACCGAATCCGCTCACTACTTACCTCCGGTGTGTAGTATATACGACACACTACACGGTGTCAAGCACCGTCAGCGGAATTGTATTGCTCACCAGGTGCCCTAGATTTACGTGCAGCGGCGTCGCAGCAGGAACACCGACAAGTCCAGGAATCGTACGCCGCGTGAAGCCGAAAGACTGCAGCCAGAACGGCAGGACGTGTCCGACAAAAAAAACGCCCAGACGAAGCCCACAAACGCAAGCACGTCCTAGTGATCCTCACGGGCCCTTATAGTTCATCACGTAAGCCATTGGGATGAATTAGTATGCAGTTACAACGGGGTCTGCTACTATATCGGATTCTGCCGAAGAAGATTCCGTCCGTTTCTTTTTCGTCGCAACAACAATTCACACCCGAATTCTCGTACCCCCTCACTACCTTATTTCGAATGTGATCTGTATGGCCGAAGTATGGAAGATCGCCCCTGGCAATCGTGCTGAAGACTGGCTGGTACTGAGAGCGGTCAGAAGTTGAGCCGCGCCGCAGGCGTCGGGAAACCACGGGTCTCGGGAAAGGAACTAATCGTTCCAGTTGAATCCGGAAAGTATTCGTTTGCAGTGGACTCTCCTTGACGCTAATTGGGCTGCGTAATTGGATTGTTCGTGCTCCCATGACTGCGAAACGTAAACACAATCAACAAAATCACCAAGACCACAATATCCCGTGAACGGTTACGAACTTTGACTATGCCTGAACAGATCGTGGATTATGACATCTGGCGGATTGAATTGCCTGTCGGTCGCACGATCGGTGACAACATGTGTCGCTATTCCGAGTTCACGGTTTTTGTGCTCGCACTCAAAACCGATCAGGGACATCAGGGATGGGGTTTTGGCGAACTGGTCACCGACGGCGTGTTCCAAAAGCCAGCGCCGTGGTACAAGCCGATGGCCAGCCTGGGAGAAATCCGTTCAACCTTCGAACACCTGTATTGGCCTTTGCTGAAAGACAGCAATTCGATGGAGATTAAAAACCGTCGGCCGTCGCCTTTCGGTTCGAGTGACTACATTCACATGGCGATCCGCAAATCGCTATGGGATCTGATGGGCAAAGAGGCGGACTTGCCACTCCATCGCCTGCTGGGTAGTACAAAGGAAAATAACCACGTCCGCGCCTACGGCAGTCCTTTGGCGTTCCATCAATCGGACGAAGACACGCTGGAAATGCATCAGCATTGTGTCAACCAAGGTATGACCGCCGTGAAGGTGAAGGTGGGGCACTCAGATCCAGAGTGGGACGTACGGCGGTTGCAACTGGTACGCCAAGCGGTCGGCCCGTCGGTGGAAATCAATATCGATGCCAATATCGCCTGGACTGCCCAGGAAGCGATCGAGCGAATCGAAACATTTCGCAGAGCGGGCATCGAGCTTGGTTACGTGGAAGACCCGATTCGGCCAGATGATGTGGAAGGCTACCGTCTGCTCGGGCAGGAATTGCCAATCGACGTGGCAGGCCACGACTATATCAGCGATCCCGAGGGCTACCGACCGCTTCTCGATGTTGGTGGCATTCAGCGGCTGCGATTCCACGATGATCTGGATCATGCGATTGCCGTATCGCGGCTGGGCGAAGAGTACAACTTGCCGGTGATCGGTTGCAACACGCTGTTCGAGGTGGGTATCCACGCCGCAGTGGCGCTGCCAAACATCGAACGGATCGAATTTGCCGACCTGGGATGGAACACCCTGCCCGAGCACCCAGTGCGAGTGGAAGACGGCTATATGTTCGCGCCCGATCGGCCTGGGGCTGGCTTGGACCCCAAACTCGAGTTGCTGGAAGAACTGAGTTGCTCACAGAAATAAATTAACCGTCTTGTGGTAAAACAAGATTTCCGAAAACCCTCTTTGAGGTTCAATACCATGTCTGAACGGATTGACCGTCGGCGTTTTTTTCGAAATGGCATGGCTGCTTCTGCTGTGATCGCCAGTGGATCGTGCCTGAGCACTAACTTGACATCAGCTATAGAACCGATTACTCGCAACGAAAAGTCGAAGTTCAAGTTTAGCCTGGCGGCCTACAGTTATGAAAGTCTGCTCACAGGAAGCCCAGCGAAGCTGACGCTCACTAACTTTGTCGACGACTGCGCCGAAATGGGGCTGGAAGGAACCGAGTTGACGTCCTACTACTTTCCCGAGACCATAACGCACAACTATCTTCGGACGCTCAAGCAGCGGTGTTTCAAACTCGGCTTGGATGTTTCGGGGACAGCTGTTGGGAACGATTTTGGACATCCAGCGGGCGAAGAGAGGCAACAGCAGATAGTGGGAGTGAAGCAGTGGATCGACTATGCCGAGATTCTCGGTGCACCGGTGATCCGCATTTTTTCTGGTCATGTTCGGGAAGGAATGGCACCGGCACAAGCTCACTCCCTCATGGTTTCGGCGATGGAAGAATGCTGCGACTACGCAGGTCAACATGGTGTTCACTTGGCCTTAGAAAACCATGGCGGTCCGACGGCTACAGCGGATGGACTGCTCGCCTTGGTGCGTGACGTCAAAAGCCCCTGGTTTGGAGTCAATTTGGACACGGGCAACTTTCATAGCCATGACATTTACGGTGAGATCGCAAAGGTCGCCCCGTACGCACTGAATGTGCAGGTCAAGGTAATGATTTCTGGGCCCGATGAGAAAAGAAGTCCGAGCGATTTCAAACGTCTGGCCACAATCTTTCGCGAGGCAAACTATCGCGGCTACATTGTGCTGGAGTATGAAGAATCGGGCGATCCTCGTGCTGAGTGTCCCAAGCACGTCGACCAGCTCCGAGAGGCCTTTGTCCAAGCGTAGAATAGGTAGAACACTGCGAGCCCACTCGCCTTTCTATCATCCATAACCCGACAACAAATGGAGTACCCCTATGTCGAAAAAGACCGTTCTCGTCACCGGCGGGTCTAAAGGAATCGGCCACGCGACAGCGGAGCTGCTTCTAGAAAGAGGGTTCCGTGTTATCGTGCTTGCTCGCGATGAAGGACGATTGAAACAGATTCGAGACGATTTCATTGATGCAGGTCACAACGAACTGGACATCGAAGTCCACGCTCTGGATATGGCGGATGTCGAGCAGATCGAGTCGGTTGTTTTCAAATGCAAGCTTCTACAAGACGGCCTATTTGGCTTGGTTAGCAACGCGGCCGTAGAGATTCTCAAGCCGGGGATGAAGTTTTCGCTCGACGAACTGGAGCAGACGTGGAAAGTCAACATCCTTGGGCCAATCCGGATGATGCAAGTGTGCTACCCGTTCTTGAAAAAGCAAAAGGGCTCGATCGTCCACATTGGATCGGTCTCCGATTTCCATTGTGATGCCAACTATTCAGTATACGGTGGGTCGAAGGCGTTCATGAAGGGATTTGTCGGGCACGCCGCTCAGGAGATGGGACCCGACGGCGTGCGAATCAATATCGTCTCTCCTGGCGCGACTGATACGCCGTTGATGCAGCACTTCATTGACAAAGGACAATGGTCGCAGGAAGAAATCTCGCAGTTCAAGAAGACCATCCCCATGGAACAACGGTTCGCGACCAGTCGCGAAATCGCTGAAGCGGTGTCTTTCGCCCTGACTGGCCCCCGGTTCTTTCACGGGGAAGACATCCGCATCTACGGAGGCCACAAATAGCATTGCTATCGAGTGTCAATAACCATGGTACGACCGCAATTCTCGTCCAACCGAAATGTCGACCTTATTCCAATCATAGGAGTACCCACACGATGATGCTTAGACTATTCGTAGGATTGGTTGTCGCGATAGCGTCGAGCTGTTCCGTAGCAGCGCCTCTGGCCTCAGATGGTGATACTCGGTATAGGATTGTCCTGTGTGACAACGCGATCGAGGCTGAGAAAACGGCTGCCGATCAGCTCGCTCACTATCTCAATAAGACAACCGGGACAACTTTCCCTATTGTTCGCGAGAGTGACATGGATGCTAGACAACCGGGGATTTATCTCGGTTGGACGCGGTTTGCTCGACAACATAAGCTCAACCCGGAATCGCTCAGTATTGATGAGTTCGTGATTCAAGACGAGGGCGAAAGCCTCGTGCTTTGCGGGTCAAGACCACGGGGCACACTCTATGCTGTCGGAGAGTTTCTGGAACGTTTCTGCGACGTCAGGTGGCTGACATTTTATGGTGAAGAATACGTTAAATCACGAAAAGAACTTGCTATCCCTGCTGTCTCGATCCGCCAGAAACCAGCGTTTGTCGTTCGAGACATGATGCCGGGCGGGAAGGACGAGCGGGCATTTACTTTTCTGCGAATCAATGGCCACAGCACGGCGCTACACGGACATCCGAACCTCCCCTCGGAGAAATGGGGTGGAATCCAGGAACGATGGAAGGGCCCCTGGCTTGTACATACCCTTCAGAGCTATCTGTCTCCTGAGGAGTTCTTTGAGTCGAATCCGGAATACTTCGGCCTTGTAGATGGTAAGCGAGTGAAAGACGCTCAGCTATGCTTGACCAATGAGAAAGTCCGGCAGGTCTTCCTGCAACGTCTTCTCAAATGGATTGCGGCCGATGGCGAGGGTATCTATAGCATTTCGGCTCAGGAGCACATCCAGCAATGCCGCTGTGAAACCTGTCAGGCGTTCATGGAGCGCGAAGGAACGTTTTCTGCGCTGATGATCGATTTCGTCAATTACATGGCCGACCACGTCCGAGATCAACATCCGAACGTGTTGCTGGAGATGTTAGCTTACAACGTCACCTTCGTTCCGCCCGAGACCATGAAGGTGGCCGATAACGTGATCGTCCGATGCGGCCACTTAAACCGACACTTCTTTGAACCAATGAAGTCGAGCGATAACAAAGCAGGAGCAGCCTGCTGGCTCGGTTGGCATAAGATCGCGAACCACCTGGCGTTGTGGGGTTATCCAGGATACCACGCTGGTATTTCCCTTCTACCCCAACCGAATATGGCCCAGGTATATAGCGAGGACCTTAAGTTCTACAAGCATCTCGGGGTCGATCGCATCTTCTACCAAGTGATGCCGCCCATAACCAGTCAGCACTGCCTGGAAGACCTCCGGTGTTGGTTGCTTGCCAAGCTGATGTGGAATCCTGAGCAAGATCCTTGGGTTCTCGTTGAGGACTTCTGCGATCACTACTACGGACCGGCAAGTTCATTCATTGTCCGCTACGTCAAGCTGGAGGACTCCGCTTATGCCCGCAGCGATTCACAAGATACGTATTACAAACTGTCCGTTCCCAATACTGTCCAATGGTTCCGTAATGAGTACCGCCAAAAACGCTACCCTACTTGCCTTTCTATGTGGATGCAATCGCTTCAATTCACAACGTATCGCTTCTTAAACTTGAATTTTCTCGTCACGGGACACGAGTTGTTCCAGCAGGCAGAAGATCGAGTCAAAGATAATCCAGTCTTATTGTCAAGGGTCCGACGAGCGAGGTTGTCATTAGACCGTTGCAGTCTTCAATTCTTTAACCGCCTTGCTGAGGAGCATGGCAGCTCGACTGGATCATTGAAGGGATTCCCATTAGACCGCGAAGAGATTGGTCAACGCTACCTGGATACCATGTCCCGGGACCGCTATGGTAAGCAAGTTCCACAACACCAGCCAACAATCGAGTTTATCCAGTCGACAAAACAAGCCGACATAGACCAGTGCAGTTTTCTTCGAAGCTACAGACAGGAACCCATCCCATCTCCTTGAAAGAAACGCATAATGCCATTTCACGTTTCGACAACTTTCCTTGCAGTCGTTTGTGTTCTCGTTGCAGTCAGTGGATTCAACACGGCTGCGGCCTCTGCCGAGGTACAGCAAACATTTCACGTTTCGCTCGGCGGAAGCGATGACAATCCAGGCACCAAGGCAGAACCCTTTGCCTCGATCGAAAAAGCTCGCGATGCGGTGCGTCAGATAAACGGCAACATGACCGGAGACATCGTCGTTGTGCTTAAAGGAGGAACTTATAACCTCAGTGAAACTGTCCGGTTTGATGCTCAGGATTCGGGCACGGGTGGTCACAACGTGATCTACAAGGCACGGGAAGGCGAAGAGGTAGCACTCAGCGGCGGCAAGGTCATCACTGGCTGGCAATCAGACGTCGACGGTCGTTGGAAGGTTCCCTGCGGCGAGCACTTTCGGCAACTTTACATCGACGATAAACGGGCCGTGCGGGCGATGAGCTCCGAAGTCAAGATCGAAAAAAAGGTTCATTGGTATGATACAAGCGTAGCCGACGTGCCTGGCATGGAATTGTTTGGCGAGAACGGATATCGCACGACCGACGTGGCCATGGCCGATTGGCGTAATCCGGGCGACATCGAGTTTTGCTATTACGTCGCATGGTGCCATACGCGGTGTAAGGTTGAAAGCATCGTGCGCGATGGATCACACGCCGTCGTTCGAATGGTTCAGCCCCAGTTCATGCTTGCGCGTTGCAAGGGAGGTGCTCAAGTGAAACTGCCGAATTACGTGGAGAACGCTCTGGAACTGCTTGACGAGCCGGGCGAGTGGTATCTCGACCGTTCGGACAAAATGCTTTACTACAAGCCTCTACCGGGTGAGAAGATGGATGAAGTGGAGGCCGTAGCGCCGCTGCTTGAGAAGCTCGTCGTGTTTCACGGGCTGTTGGATAAGCCCGTCGGGCACATTCAGTTCCACGGAATTACCTTTGCCCACGCGACTTGGTTGCGGCCCAGCCGGATCGGGCTGGTGGACGTGCAGGCGACCTTTGTCCAACACACGTTAAACCGCATTGACCGCCCTGGGCTTGATCACCCTGACACGGTCAACAATGCTCATAATGAAGACCTCAAGAGCCCGGCCAATATCGTTTGCCGAACCGGCAAGCATATCCGCTTCGAACGATGCACGTTTGCCCATCTCGGCGGAGCCGGCCTCGACCTGGAATACGGGAGCAGCGACAATGTCGTATCGGGTTGCCGTTTCCACGATATTTCTGGCACAGCAATCCAGGTGGGCGGTATCGAGCGAAGTGACCATCATCCGGGCGACAAGCGGACCACGGTGCGCAACAATCATATACTCAACAATCTGATCGAAAACTGCGCGGTGGAGTACAGGGGCGGTCTCGGGGTGTTCGTCGGATATACCGACGCCACGGTGATTGCCCACAACGAGATCCGCAACATGCCCTACAGCGGCGTTTCGGTGGGTTGGGGCTGGGGCGAAGAAGACGCCGGAGGCGGCCAAGCTGATTACTATCAGCCGTATCTTTATAACACACCCTCGGCCGCCCGAAACAACCGCATCGAATACAATCACATTCATCGTGTCATGAAACTGCAGCAAGACGGTAGCGGAATCTACACTCTGGGCAACATGGCCGGCACGATCATCCGCGGCAACCACATCCACGACAACCGGGGCATTCCTGGCGGTGTTTACTTGGACCAGGGCAGCGGATTCATCGAAGTCACCGGCAACGTTATTTACAATGTCTTCAGGCCGATGAACTACAACAACAAAGCCCAGAATCGCATCGCCACCTGCAAGGAGCACGACAACTGGTTTGTAGACAAGGGAGACAAGCTCGAAATCGATTTGGAGATTAGGCAAGTGATCGACTCTGCCGGTCTGACGTCCGAGTATCGCGATCTACTCAGGGACTGATTATCGAAAGCGAATAATAGCGATGAGTTTGTCATGAAAACTCTCAGCAAGATTCCGTAACCGGCCCATCCTCTTTCAAGCCCCAATGCAACCGATACTTCTCATGAACCGATCCTCACGAGGTACGCTTTACTGCATCCTGTCGGCCATCTGCTACACGCTGATGGGCATCTGCCTGCGAGAACTCTCGGAAAGCTGTGACCCAGTTTGGGTAAACAGCGTGCAAGCTTTGGTCAGCACTACCGTTTTCGGCATTTATTTGACGATCACGTCGGTCCGCGGCCGCTCGGCTTGGCCACCGCTCTCGGTTGCCGTCAGCTTAATGGCGCTGGGCATCATCACACAGCTGGGAGGATCATCCTACCAATGGTCACTGGGTGTGATTGGCCTAACCGTCGGCAATCCGCTGAATATGGGCGTGACGCTGGCAGCCAGCGCTCTGCTAGGGTTGCTCATCCTGGGCGAACGTGTTCGTGGGCGCGGCATTACGGCCATCGTGCTCATTACCGTTTCGATCTTCCTCTTGAGCCATGGCGCTGAAGAAACCAATCAAGAGGTGATGGCCACCGATACGATTGCTGCTGCGACAGACTCGCAAAGCACGAACGGCAAGGAAGCGGCCACGAGATCCGGATCGTTACGAATTATGATGGGCATTGCAGCGGCCTGTCTTGCCGGCATCGCCTTTGCGATCCTCACTGTGGGCGTCCGCAAAATGGCTACTGAGAATACAGCGCCTGAGGCGATCGTGTTCTACATCAATGCCATGGGCGTTGTATTTCTCGGCCCTTGGGCCTTGCTGCGGCTGGGGCTCGACGGCGTAATGGCCACCTCCCCACGCGATTATGGTGTAATGTTGGCCACCGGCGTATTCAATCTTCTTGGCTTCTTGCTTGTGACAAAGGCGCTGCAACTGACGGCTGTAGTTCGGGTAAACCTTATCAACAGTGCATTGACGACAGCGCTCACTGTGCTGGCCGGTATTGTCATCTTCGCCGAACCCGCAAACAGCCAACTTTTGGTTGGGATCCTGCTAACGCTGGTCGGCATGGTACTAATCAGCACCGATGGCTCGACGGAAAGCGAATAACACCTAACTCACTTTTGGGAACACAACGGCTATTGGAACATTTCCATGAGTAATATGACTCGACGCAAGTTCATTCACAACAGTTTGACTGTTGGTGCCGCACTGTCGGTTTCACCCAGCCTAGTGCGCGCGGCAAGCACAAACGATGAGATTAACGTCGGTTTTATCAGTTGTGGACACCGGGCCAAGTATTTGATGGGTCGCTTTAGCGAAATCGAAGGTGTCAACATTGCGGGGCTTTGCGACCCGGACGAAACTCGGCTGGGTGCGGCGAAGGAGCGGTTTCCAAAAGCAAACATCTGGAAAGACCTTCGTGGACTGATCGACGATGATAGTATCGATGCCGTTGTCGTAGCAACGTGCAACCACTGGCACTGCCTGGCCGCGATCTGGGCAATGGAAGCTGGCAAGGACGTCTACGTCGAGAAGCCTCTATCGCACACCCAGTGGGAAGGACGTCAGACGGTCGCCGCCGCTCGCAAGTACGGACGCATCTGTCAGGTGGGAACGCAGCAACGATCCGATCCGATGCAGGCTGAGATTAAGACGTTTCTACACGACGAAAAGGCTCTGGGCACCATCCTTTCCGCACGAGTGAATCACTTCGGCGTCCGTAATGCGATCGGCAAACGATCTACGCCACTTAGCATCGGTTCTAACATTGACTACGAACTGTGGATGGGGCCGGCTCAGGACAAACCGATCTTCCGCGACAAGCTACATTACGACTGGCATTGGGACTGGAACACCGGCTCCGGCGAAATGGGTAACTGGGGTGTGCATATCCTAGACGATCTTCGCAACAACGTGTTTCAGGACAAGGTTTCGCTGCCGAAACGAATATTCGGAGGCGGTGGGCGCGTGGTCTGGAGCGACGCTGGCGAAACTCCAAATGTCCACTTCGTCTACTTCGACACGGGCTCGATTCCTGTCTTCATCGGTCTGAGCAATTTGACGGAGGCTCCAGGCAAGCCCAGGCCAGCTAAACACTCGGGACCAGACAGTGGATACATCGCCTACTGCGAAGGTGGCCGGCTTGAAGGGCAGAGAGGCAAAGCAGCCGCGTTCGACAGCGATGGAAATCTAATCAAGTCGTTCGAGGGGGATAGTGGCGCAACCCACCAGCAGAACTTTATCGACGCCGTTCGAACGCGGGATTCTTCAAAACTCAATGCCGACGTTGAGGTCGGGCATCTGTCCACCGGCTGGTCCAACCTCGCAAATGTTACGTTCCGAGCTGGCGATACGTTTTCGCATGAGGAGGCCGCACTAATCCAGAACGATCGTGACATCTGGAATAGCCTGCTCGGCGAAATGGAGAAGCATCTTGCAAGCCATGGTATCGACATTGCAAGCACCCAGATAAAACTCTCTCCCATGCTGGAAGTCGATGTCGCGAACGAAGTATTCATTGGCAGCCACGCTGACGTCGCCAACCGATTCCTGAAACGAGAGTATCGCAAAGGATGCGTCGTGTCTGAGGTTACTTAAGAAAGCGATGACGATGGCGACACAGTGGAAAGGCATGACGCGGGATCACACCCGTGGACAGCTCAGCACACCGTCGAACGTTCACACGAGAGTTACATCTTCCTGGGAAAGTGATCCATGGCGAACCGTTCCTCCGATGAATTGAAACGAATCGCTCACCTGGCTGCGACACAGATGATGCCGCATCGATGGAAGTTGTGGTTCTGGGGCGACAGCATCGGTCTGGAAGGCCTTTTGGATGCTTCGGAGATAACCGGCGACGACAGGTATTCTGGGTATGTTTATGGATTGCTCAAAGCTTGGGCTGCGAAGCAGGAACATCGCAGCAAGTTCGATTATACGGCGGCGGGCGCAGCCACTCTACGCATGTATCAGCAGACAAAGGACGATCAGTTATTAGAGACAGCCGTCAACCATGCGGAGTATTTGGCGGCGTTTCGCCAAACCGAGGGCAATGCGTATCTTCGATACGAAGATGCGCAGATCGAACTTCCGCCAGAACTGCCGTCCGAGCAATCGGCCAGCTCTCGGTCTACTGAGCAGGCTGTCCCTATCACTAGCGGTGGGCCTTGTGTGTTCGTCGACACAATGCATTTCGACGGTCCGTTTTTCGCCAAGCTTTACCGGGTAACAGGAGAGGATCGTTTCCGCAAGTTGGCGCTCGACAACCTCTTGGGATCGATCACACTTTTGTTTGATGAACGAACGTCGTTATTTCATCATTACTGGTCAGAGCGTTCGCGGCAGCCAAACGGCGTGCTCTGGGGACGCGGCAATGGATGGGCGATGCTCGGATTATTGCAGACTTTGGTTCATCTGCCAGAATCGGATCCGGCGAGACCGTTCCTTCTGCAAGTGTTTCAGGAACAGGCCGCGGCGGTGGCTTCCCTCCAGGATGCTTCAGGCGATTGGCACACGGTGCTGGACGATTCCGAGTCGTATCTCGAAACGTCCATTGCCGCCTTCGTGGTCGATGGGTTCAGCATGGCAATTCGGATTGGTTTGCTCTCGGAAGAATATCTTCCTGTCATCGAACGTGCCTGGAAAGCCATGCTTGGCCATGTTGATTCAAGTGGCAAGCTTACCGGTGTTTCCTATGAGACATTTCCCAGCCCGCGAAGAGAGCATTACCGACAAATGCCGCGTGACGCGGTTGTCCCTTGGGGACAGGGACCGCTACTCACCGCAATTCATTCTTACCAATCCTTACACGAGTCAACGAAAGAGCTGACACGATGAAGATCACTGAAGTTGAAACGATCCCGCTAGCAGTCGAACAGATCAATCCTGACGACTGTGATGGACAGTACAATGATTTCGTAGTCCGAATTCATACCGACACCGGGCACACGGGTATCGGTGAGTCGGATACGCCACCTCTGGTCTCGGCGGCTTTCCTCAACTCTCCGTCAGAGCACATCTGGTCCCAGAACTTGTGCGAACTCATTGTGGGCGAAGATCCCTTGGAGACCGAACGGCTCTGGGAAAAAATGTACAATGGCGCTATCTACAACACTCGTCGTGGGCTTCCATTATGCGTCATGTCCGCGGTGGACAATGCGTTACATGACGTGGCCGCCAAAGGATTAGGTGTCCCCGTCTACAAACTGCTCGGGGGAGCCAAACGGTCAAAAGTGACGCCCTATTGCAGTATTATGCAAGGAACTTCGCAGGGACGATCTTGGACGCAGCTTCAAGACATCACCTACGAGGCCCTGGCCAAGGGCATCGAGAGTGGATACCGCGCTTTCAAGATTCAGGCTCTTTTTTACGAGACTTGTACTGACCGCGAGTTGGCGGAATTGATGCATCGTTGCCGTGAGATGGTCGGCACCGATAAGGATCTGATGCTAGACGTAGGTTATCGCTGGCGACACGCTAGCGACGCGATTCGCGCGATGCGGCGCATGGAGCAAGAGGAGCTTTTCTTCGTTGAGACTCCCATTCATACCGACAACATCGATGGCTATGCCAAGCTCGCGGCTGCTATTGATACGCCTGTCGCGATGGGCGAATTTCTATCAAGCCGATTCGAATTCATGGAGTATGTGACGCGGGATGCCGTCGGTGTTCTCCAGCCGGACCTGGGGCGAGCCGGTGGTCTGACCGAATCGAGGCGAATTGCCCACATCGCTCGAGACCGAGGATTGATGGTTGTTCCCCATGGTTGGAAAACGATGATTGCCGTGGCGACGCTCATTCATTACAGCGCTTCGCTAGATAATTGCCCCTATATCGAATATCCCGATCCCGATCTGCTGTTAGCACCGATCTTGCCCAAAGAATTGGCCGGCCCGATACCAGAGTTAGTCGACGGACATTTTGCGTTACCCACGGCTCCAGGCATGGGTGTTGAGCTTAACGAAGAGACCGTTGAACGTTATCGAATCCGAAAGGAATAGCGAATGGTCGTTCCACACACTGCCACATAGAAGAGGTAACAATGGTTTTACTCGAAGGGCAAGTTGCGATTATAACTGGACTTTTGCAAATCGCTCAATTGGGGTTGATTTAGCGTTTTGCAAAAGTCCAGTTAGTAAGCGTACGACTCGGCAGAGTGCGTAACTCTGCCGGGTCGGGGTAACTCCTCCCTCCCTCCTGATGCGGCCGCCCCCCCGGGCAGCCCAACTGTTTTGGGGCATCTTTTTCCTCGCTTTTCGTGAGTGGATTTGACAGTGAGTACCCCACCTATGCTCGCCAAAGTCTTAAGTTCTAGCCCGACACTATGCTGTATCATTGCGCTATTCCTCCCTAGTGTTAGCGCATTTTCGGCCCCACTCCCGTTATCCCCAGAACCACTTAGTGCTCTCACATTAAAACAACTCTCCGACGGCACATACGAAATAAATACCACAGACAGCGATCCTTTAACGGATCAGGAACGCGCTCTGGAAGCGCACATCAGCGCAGCCAAGGAAGAAGAACATAGGCTTGACCAAGTCATCCATGATTACCTAAACACTGACTATGCTTCCGTTTTGGTACCGTGCCAGGCAGGCGGGGGGAGGAATGACCTTGCGCGAGCGGTTCAATTCTCCACGCCGCCAAGACTGTAGGTTGCGCTATTCAGCGCGTAATAGTTTGAGCAGGTGGTACGCGATTCTTCGCATACCCATTCGCGGTCTGCGGTGCGCGATCCGAAACGAT
>Ga0209403_10004959_pt1 | contig 14173 bp, 15 predicted proteins | sample ArcticOcean_MG_C_8_FD_187440 | JGI IMG/M metagenome (GOLD analysis project Ga0209403, IMG submission 187440) | Marine microbial communities from western Arctic Ocean - ArcticOcean_MG_CB11_86 (SPAdes) (version 2) | ecosystem: Environmental > Aquatic > Marine > Oceanic | place: Arctic Ocean... | reverse complement strand
TCTAGTTTAGCTATTGGTTTAGGGGTAGATTATGCAATCCATATGGTTCAAAGAGTACGCGAAGCCAGGTATGAAAAGCCACATTCAAGCCAAGAAGAATGGATGTCTGAAAGTTTAGATGAAACCGGAAATAATATTGCAATGTCAGCCTTTACGGATTTTATTGGATTTATGGTTCTTACATTATCGATTATGCCCTTATTCGTCACATTTGGAATGATAATGGCCATTATGATTCTTCTTTCTTTTGTGGCTGCAGTTTTCATGTTACCAGCTTTATTATTCCAATTTGGTAATTTAGAAGCCAATCGGCCACCTAAGATTAATTCTATAGTTCCGGAACTCTCTATTCCCAAGAAGAAAGTTAGAGTGGTTAAGAAAGTTTTGAAGCGCAGATCTTAAGTTATTACTTAGAATCCACTTCTTTTGAATTTTTTGTCAAGTTCCGCAGGAGTAATTGTCATTACAGTAGGTCTGCCATGTACACAAGCATATGGATTTGGTATTGATTCCATTTCTCTTATAACAAATTCCATTTGTGCCATAGTTAATTTGTCTCCAGCTCTCAATGCCGAATGACATGCAACAGTGTACATCATCAAAGTATGTTTTTCTTCAGCTGTTTTCATTGATCCACTTTCAACTATGTCATCAATAGCTTCTCTTATTCTTTCAGGTTCCGAACCTGCCAAAAGTGCAGGCACACTTCTTATCATGAATGAAGAAGGCCCTATTTTTTCAGCATCAAATCCCATTTCAGTAATGTCTTTTAGCATTGCTTCAAAAGCAGTTGATTCACTTTTTGATAATTCAAGAGAGATAGGTTTGAGTAAATCTTGTTTTCCAACCCTCTTAAAGCGCGTTTGATCCTTCAAACGTTCATACATTACCCTTTCATGCGCTGCATGAAAATCGATGATGTAAAGACCATCTAAGCCCATTGCTACAATATATTTTTTTTCAATTAAAGATAGTGGCCTCATTGAAGGCAGGTTAGTTTCGATTTGTTCTTCTTGAAGAGAAACATTAAATTCTTGTTGAAAACTGTCAATTGAGTTTAATTCTTTAGCTTTATTTCTTGTCTTTGAATTCGGTAGTGGAGTTCCAAATATTGAATTCGTATTTGTTGTTTCTATATCAACATGTGAAATCAAAGCCTGTTTGGCCAAAACGTCACGAATTATCTGTCTCAACATCTTATTAATTTTTTCTTCATTTGCAATTCTTACTATTGTTTTGGCAGGATGAACATTTACATCGACATCTTTTGATGGTATTTCTATGAATAGAGCTCCGATTGGAAAATGGCCATCATGTAGTAAACTTCCGTATGCTCCTTTAATTGAATAACCAATATTTCTGGCTTGGATTGGTCTTCCGTTAACATGTAAATATAATCCAGCCATTGATTTTCGGGAAACAGAGGGTCTTGTCAAAAATCCTTCAATTCGTAATTCATTAATTTCCCCACTCATTTCAATTAATTCATTGGAAGCTTCTCGTCCCAAAAGGATTCCAATTCGGGTTTTAAGATCAGAAGCAGGTGCATCAATCAATTTTCTTTCACCATGAACTAATTTAAAAGCGACATCCGGTCTTCGAATAGCTTCAATTGTTATTGTTTTTACGATATGTTGAAGTTCCGTTGAAACACGCTTAAGATATTTGGACCTTGCCGGTGTATTGAAAAATAAGTCTGAAACTTCAATGGTCGTACCTTGGGGTGCTGCATAATCTTCAATATTGAGTTCATTGTTTCCCTCGATAGTTATTCTAGTACCAACTGAACTGCCTTTTTCGGAAGTAGTTATTCGAAGTCTTGATACGGATGCGATAGATGGTAAAGCTTCCCCCCTAAATCCAGAAGTGATAACATTCTGTAAGTCATCAAATTCCTTTATCTTTGAAGTTGAATGTTTTCTAAATGCTAACGTAGCATCATCACGATCCATCCCTCCCCCGTCGTCTCTAACAACAATTAATTCAGTTCCTCCTTCTTCTACTCTAATCCAAATATTTTTTGCTTTTGCATCTAATGAGTTTTCTACAAGTTCTTTCACTACTGAAGCTGGTCTTTCAATTACTTCACCAGCTGCAATTTGGTTGATAGTGTGGTCATCTAAAACTTGAATGTTGCCCATTGAATAAGGTCAATACTGCGCCTATTTATTATATTTTTAGTAAGGGTAAGCCTTAAGCGTCACTTAGATATGACTTGAATATGGATATAAATCAATTAAAACAATATTCGCAGTATTTTGGATTTGGATGTTTAGCACTTTATTTAGGTCTTCTTCTCTTACCAGTAGCTACAGGTGATGATTTTTCTTTTCCCGGATTTAAAGAAATTATAGCATTTATTGGCGCTTTTTTCTTAGGAATGTTTGTTTCAGATATGAAACATAAAGGCGAATAATAATTATTTACTTTTTAATACTAAAAAACTTCCTATACCTTTGAATGTTCCAGTTAGTGATTTAATTAAAGAGACTCCATATTTTTCTGAAATAAAATGTGCTATAACTAGGTAAATAGCAGCTCCAATTATTTGGAGTGGAAAACTTTCAGGTATTCCCATAAATCCGACCTCACCAAATTCAGATATCGCTTTCATAACAAGATAGGCTGCAAATCCAATGAGTAGCGATGTAGACATATTAAACATGAATTGAATATTCAGATTCTTTGTTGAGCTGAATAGTACATAACCGATTATTGTAGCAATGATAATTCCAATGAATAATCCAGTGATAGCTTCATTACTTTTAGTTCCAGCACCTATAAAAATAACAGTCTCGACGCCTTCTCTCCAAACTGAAACAAAAGCCAATAGCCCCATTCCAAATGCTTCACGTGTTTTGATTGCTTTTTCAGCCTGTTTTTCTAAAACTTCTCTAGTTGCATGTCCTATAACATGAAGAATAACAGTTGTAATAAGTACTGCAGCAATTAGGTATAGAAACCCTTCAAAAAGCTCTTCATTTTTCTTTGAAAATTCACCAACAATAATCTCAAATGCTTGCCAAGTTAATACACTAGCTACAAGTGCAAGCACTACACCACCCCAAACCCATTTGGCCATAAATTCTCGGTCAGTTCGGTATAGTAGGCTGACTAATATACCAATTATCAATGTTGCTTCGAGAGCCTCTCGAAATCCAATAAGAAATCCGGCTTGCATGTCCATTTTTTTTCCATTAAATATTTAGGTTGCCCTAATTTAGGTTAACCTAAACCGTAACTATATATAATTTAGGTCAACCTAAATTTTTTATAACCTTATACTTATTTCAGCTTGTGGTCACCATGGATGCATTATCCGAAAGCGCTGAGATGATGATAAAAAATATAAATGAATTGGCATCAAATGGAGTACGTGTTCGAACTTCAGATTTGGCTATTAAAACTGAATTAAAGGCTGCAACAGTAACTGAAATGATACAACGTTTAGGGGAAATTGGGTTAGTAGATTATCAAGCATATCATGGCGTTCATTTAACTAAACAAGGTCAACATGTGGCAGATGTAATAGATCACCGATTTAATATTTTACAGAGATTTTTGAAAGAAATATTAGGTGTTGAGGCTGAAGAAGCTGCCGAGGTTGCTTGCAGAATGGAACACATTCTGACAAAAGATGTTGAAGATCGATTAAGTAATTTATTAGGTGTTGAAGCAGATAATGAAAGTGATATGTTTTGTCACAAAGTAAACATTGAAAATGAAATTGAACCTGAATTTCTACCTTTAACAAATTTTAAAGAGGGAAAAACAGGCCGCGTCCGAATTATACTGGAAAATAGTAGTATGACAAAAGCATTAGAAAGTGCAGGTTTATCTCCTGGAGCTTTATTATTATTAAAAAAATCAAATAAGAATTCTTATGATATTGAAACTGAAACATCTTCATTATCAATAGATGCCGATTTAGCAGCTAAAATTATCATCCAAAATTAAAATGTCATCTAAAGGAATTCTATATGTCATATTGAGCGGCCCAAACCAGTACAAGAGAGCTCTAGAGGGGCTCCGGATTGCTGAATATCAATCTGGTGATGGAAATCATGGAATTGCGATAATGCTCCAAGGAGAAGGTGTTAAATGGTTACAAGAGGGAGATGAGGATTACCGTAAAGAAATACAAACTTCAATAGGCGTAATACATGAATTAGGAGCTGCAGTTTTTGTTTGTGGGGCTTCAATAAACGAGTATGGATTAACTGCCACCATGGGTGATTACAATTTTTTAAACTCTTCAGCTCCAAAGAGAATAAGTCAAGTTATAGCTAAAGGTTGGCAATTGGCTATATTTTAGTAACAAAACATATATTGAGCCTTCTTCTGCAGTATAATATAGCAGTCAGAAATAATATTCAGTCTGTTTATAGGTATCAAATATGAGCACAATTCAAGTAACAGATGACACTTTTCAAGATACAGTTCAAAATAATGAACTAGTCTTGATTGATTTTTGGGCGCCTTGGTGTGGCCCATGCAAAGCTATAGCTCCAGTATTGGAAGAAATATCGGAAGAAAATTCTAATGTAGTAATAGCAAAAATGAATACCGATGAAAATCCAACGATTTCATCTCAGCATGGAATAATGTCTATTCCAACAATGATGATATTCAAAAATGGGCAATTAGTTGATAGATTAGTAGGGGCTTTACCTAAATCAGCTATTTTACAAAAACTAGAACCTCATTTTTAGAATTATAGATGAGTCTTAGTTATTGATAATTCGTACTTCGACATCTTTCAATTCTTTTAGTATTTCTTCACTATCTTTTTTTGAAACTTGACATTTTAATGAATATACTTCATACATTTTGTGAAAACTACTGGCTATGATCATCATTCCTTTATTTGTCTCTCTAAAAGTTACATTAAGTAATTTTTTTATTGGAATTCCTCCACTTCGAGGTTCACCTTCCATTATCAATCCTAAATCTTCTTTATAGATACCACCACCTTCAACAACTAAATGATCTCCATAAATCATAAGCCAACGACCTTTACGTTCTATATCTTCCCAAGCTGAAGATGCGGGAAGCGAAGGTCCATTTTCAGAGATTCTTTCTATAGGTTCATTAGCCCAATTATCATCGTTCCAAAGATTAACTTCATCTTTTCTTTTATTTTCATCTAACAATAATGATACTGGAATCCAATCTTCTCCATCCCAGAATCTTGCCTCAACAGTTAGTTCTCCATTCTTAACATCCGAAATAATCCTTTGAACTGATATTGGCCCATAGATTTCATCGTTTACTTTTACCGGAAATTTTTCATTTTCTACCGTCATTTATACCTCATATACGTATGCCTCATTTGAATCCAAATCAGGGAGTTCACCAAGCTTCCATCCAGGGGCTGTTGTTTCAGCATAATAATAACTAACTTCATTATTTTGATTTTTATTTAAGATGTAATTCACACCGCTTGCACCTTCAACACTAACTCCTACAGCTGCATGACCATAACCATCCCACGCTTCCGGAATTAAAATCATTGCAGTCTCATATCCTAATGATTCTAGTAATGAAATTAATAGTGCTGAAGTGTCTTCACAATCACCGGTTTGATCAACTAGTGTTTCTATAGGGTATCTAGGATATTCACCAACACCCGAGGTTACATTGTCTTCAGAATATTTTAATGATTGAGCAAAGCTCATAACAAAATTAACTTCGGTTAAATTGTCAAACCCATTTTCTTTAGAAATTTCTCTTAACTTTAATCCGATTTCAATAATGGCAACTTCTTCTATTGTCACAAAAAAAATATAATCTTTATACTCTTTAATTAGGTGTGGCTGAGCTTTATAGAATGAATATACCGTTGGATCAAAATTATAACTGATTTGATAGCTAATTGTATTAAATTCCCAATTATATGTTTTTAGGTATCCGAAATTATATGTTTCAATATTAATAAAAATGCGTGCATCATCATTTTCATTTGAATCATCTAATGCCCCATCAAGTGTCCCATTGTTTCCTTGTTCCCAAGATTCCGAGCTAAGATTATAGGTTATTGTAGCTCTATAGCTGTCATTAGAATTACTTATGTCAAATTCTTCCGGATTTCTAAATTTGTAGTATATTGCAATTACAGTGAACTGATGTTTCGTTTTGTTATCCGGTACATTTATTTCGAAGTTCACGTTCAATTCAAATTGTTCTTGCCATGGAACTCTCCAAGCCATATCATCATTGTCAAAACGATGTAATTCTTCTTCATCTTGATATAAGTAAAAAACAAGTGGCGCATAGTCCTTATTGTTCTGTTTATCAATTAATTCAATCCATTCAAATGTAAATTTTAGAGCTAAATCATTTAGAGGATCTATATCTTCAGTATCACGGTATCCATCATTATCATCATCTAAGTCTTCATTGTTTCCAATTCCATCTAAGTCATTATCTTGTTGTTCAGAAGGATTATTTGGAAATAAATCTTCAGTATCATTGTATCCATCATTATCATCATCTAAGTCAGCATTGTTTCCAATTCCATCACCATCGGAATCATCCCATTCAGTAGAATCATTAGGAAATGCATCTTCTTCATTAGATATCCCGTCCAAATCTTTGTCATACATATATTGATTAATGCCAGATCCAAGAAGAACTCCGATAACAATTAAAGTAAATATTTTAGCTTTAGCTTCCATTCAAATACCTAATAAATTAGATAATTCATGCATGGTTTTAAAAGGTCTGGCACCAGCATTTTCTAATTGTTCAGCAGAGCATAATTTTACCAATCCATAAACTTTGATATTGGCATTAACTGCAGCAGTTACTCCAGGTATACTATCTTCAATAACTATACAGTCTTTTGGTTTGAATCCCATTTGTTTTGCAGCATAAAGAAATAAGTCCGGTGCTGGCTTTGGTCGCTCAACTTCAGATGCTGTAAAAACATCATCATTAAAATAGTCAATTAATCCAGTCAAGGTCAATGAACTTTTGACGTGCCTAGGTTCTCCATTCGAAGCTACACATATAGGAATATTAATATTATCAAGCAATTCTTTTATTCCTTCCATAGGCCTTAAATCCGCTTCATAGGCTTTACTAACTTCTTCTACTAATCTTGGCAACCAATCATTTGGTATATCTTTACCTGATAATTCTTTCATTCCATAAATTACAGCATCAAGAGTTTTCCCCCCAAACATTTCTTGAGCTTCACGAAGATTCATATTTATTCCTAATTCCGCTGCCATTTTTGCAACAACACTGTTTGTAATGTTTTCACTATCCACTAAGGTTCCGTCACAATCAAAAAGTATACATTTTGCATCCATTCAATATGCCCTCATATTTTCACATTTCATTATTTCTCTGAGAAAAGAAGTAGCATATGTGCCCTTGTGTAACCAAAACTCTAAAGTTGGCTTTCCATCTTTTTCTATTTTCAATTTCAAATCATTCATTTTTTGGCTTAAAGGTCTATACATCCCTAATGAAGATAACTCTGGTATTTTCCCTATTGAAAAATCCTTGAAACTTATATTTTCATCATCCATAATTTGTTTTTCTAAATCTCCCTGAATTCCTTTCGTGTATTCGCTCTTAATTCCGGGTAATAATCCAACAATCCATGCCTTTCCCTCATTGCATCTTCTTTCTAATTTTTTTTGATTTCTTTCAGTAACTTCAATAATTCGTCTTTGATCTGGCCCTCCATATATGTCCACAGGAATTATATTATCTCCAATCAAAGGTTTGTGGATACTATATCCTTGTTCTATTCTTAAGTTAAGGACATGATTAAAAATCAAACTTTGATAGGCATGTACGAGCATTTTAGCAAGGTTCTCAGGTAATTGTCTAATTGCTCCTGCATAATCTTCTTTATTTCTTGTTAAATGTCCAATCATTTGTCTTTCGAATAATAATTTATGTGGGTACTGCTCTAGAGCGGCGTTTAAGTCTTCAGTTTTTTTTAGATTATCTCTTGCTTCAGAACCAAAGTCGTCGTATTTTCCACCACATAAATAATCCCAAACTGCCTCTTTATATTTATCTTGAACTATTTTTTTTCCAACAATATGCGTAATTGGACGTACAGCGCCAAAACGTTGAATTCCAAAGTAATTTGGAAATCCATCCTTCAATTCATCTAAAGTATTGGTGATTACCTTTTTATCATTTTTAGATTGTGAAATTTTAATTTTGAATTCATTTCCAACTAGGTTTCCTAGCCTTACCGGTTTTACAGACTTATGAAGAAATTCTATAGATACCCTTTCAAGATCTAGTTTCTCAATTTTTTTAGGTGAAGACATTATGGAGATGTATTGAGTTGTTAAAGCGCGTTTATCCTTTGTTCCTGCAAAGCCAATCGCTTTTTGTCCAATATCTAATCTTTTAGATATTTCTTTGATTAAAACATGTGTATCCCAATTATTGGCAGTTATCTTAACAATACTGTGTCTTCCATTGTCAGAGGGTTGCGCCCAAGCCCAATGCGCATTATGATCTTTTTCAATAATTTCATTTACTACAAAGTCTTCGGGGATTTCACGTAGTTTTCCATTTATTCCCTCTGTCTTTGAAAGATATAATTCTTTACCCACTTCCGGTCTAACCGGTGATTCCATGAACCTATGCTAGTCCGTCGCTAATAGTTTTGATATCAGCGATGATAGTCTCCACTGCTTTTTTAATCGCATTTTTTGGAGTTCCTTTTTTGGTTCTAACGTAAAATTTAGGATAATCTAAAACAATATGTCCCATATAGTAGGAAGCGTAATCCACATCGGGATTAGCTAAGGTATGATTCATTAGAGGTCCTAAGAGGGTCTCGTTAGCACCACGTATCTCAATTTCTAATTCGTTTTTGGTCTTGTTAACTACGGATACTTCCATGGGTTTTGCGGACTTTAAGGGGTATTATAAAGATTGGGCGAGTTCTAAAGCTTCATTTCGTTTCTTTTCAGGAGCTGTAGTTTTCACTCCTAAAGGTGAAAATACACTGGAACTAGCAAAATATCCTAAATTTTGTAGGGCCTTTACTATTTTTATTCTCCGAGGAGTTTGTCCAATACCTACTTCTCTAGCCATGTCATTAATATCATATAATCCCGGAGGTCCGTCAGCTTCTTCTCTCAGAATATCAAAAAATCGGCCTAATAATCCTTCACAGTCATCAGGAATCATTTTGGTTTGAATTATCCTTTCAGTCCACAAAGGTCCAGCGGCCCCATCAACTTCTTCATCAATGATTTCCATTTTGGGACTAATCCATTTTAGACTCACCTCGTTTTTTGTAGTTACTTTAACAAATGCTCGCAAATGATGCCCTTCTGAATAGCAAAGTAGAGGCTCAATCCCTTTTCCCATTGATGATGCTAAATTATGAATTCTAGCTAAAAGAATTCTAATTCCAATTTCTTTTGCCGCCACTCTTTTCATGGACATTGCACTATATCGCTTAAGACAAATAGATGGTTTAGCTCCGCAAAGAACCGCAGTATCTGTTGCAGAAATTCCCAATATTCCGTTATCATTTAATCCATTTAATGCAGCTTCAATATATGGCGCAGGAGTACCAAATGGGTCAATATCTATACCGTCGTATTTTTTTTTAAGAAGTAATTCTTCTACTGGTAAATTATGAATCTTACTTTTAATTCCATTTAAATTTAAATTTGTAGCAATTGTTTCAGTTGCTAAGGCTGAAGTGTCGCAAAATTCCACATTAAAATCAGCTTCAATAGCTAGCCGAATACCCCTTATTCCCGATGCTGCGAGTCCATCTAATAAAATCCCACTAAAATCCAGTTTTTTGGCAAAGGCCACGTGTAAATCTCGGCTCAACTTCATAGCTGGATTGTAAAAAACACCTTTCGCTTTTCCAGGTCCTTTATCTTTACCTGAAAGGTTGGCTCTGAATACGGCTTTGCCTTCTTGGAACTCTTTCACACCATTCCGGTTTTTAGAATATTGACGGCCTTAGAGGGTAGTATTGCTGAATTTATGGGGGTAACTTCTAAGGTTCTCAAATCATCTCTTTTACGGATAGATTGTAACAGTGGATTACGGGATCTTTTATGCATTGTAATTAACATAGGTTTACCACATTTTAGAGCTTCTTTTAGAACTGCACTAAATTCTTTTGATTCAGATACTAGTTTACCAACTTCATCTACTAAAATCAAATCGCATTCTTCAATTGCATTAGCAACAGATTCAGTAGCAATTCGGTTGACTGCATCTAATCTAATTCCTAAAGGCGTTGATTCTGGTGTCTTTCCTGGAAGTCTTGGTTTAACATCCCACCTAACGGATGCAGATAGCTCTTCTTCACCAGTTATAAAATTTTTTAGATTATAGCCTATGGTTTCTCCATCTTCAACTATTGGGTGTGTAGTAAATCCACCTATTTTGAATTTATCTTCAAGCATCTTGGCTATTCTCAAGACTGTGGTTGTTTTACCTGTGCCTGGTTGGCCTGATATAGCTACTTTTACTGGTATCATTGCTTGGCCGCCATTATTGGTATGTGTGTATAAGCATATGTCTCACTGTTCAATTTTAGCCTCTCAACCTTTCAGGGCATCCCTTTCTTCTAGAACAATTATTACATTTTCCAGCTCTCTTATGATTTCTATGTGCTTCCATATCTCCATTAAGAATATCATTCATTTCTTCTAATTTCTCAGTTACTAAATTTTTTAATTTTGAATCCCATATAACTTCATGCGGCTCATTATCAAAGCCATATCTTATTTGACCGTGACTCGGTTTAGTCACAAATGTTTCTTCAGATAGTAAGCAATAGGCTCCAATTTGTAAAACATGGCTAAAAAATGGAGCTTTAGGTTTTCTACCAGTTTTAACTTCTACCGGAATTCTCATCTCTTTATTTTTAATTAAATAATCCGGCCTTCCAGCTAGGTTGTAATTATTTGATTTCAATACGGGCGTTTCCTTTGTTAGGGCATCTGGTGTTTCAATATCACTTTCGCCTAATTTATAATCATCACGTAATTTATCTATTTTTTCAGTTGATAATAATAATCTGTAAAGGAAAATAGATGCTACCAACATCCATCCAATTCCTAGAATAAGTAAAATAACTCCTAAATTTAGTTTTGATAAATCATCCTCATTTGAAATCCAGAGTATTGGAATGGCGAGCGTTACAAGAGTCATAATTAAACCAACAACAGTCATTAAAGTTGTAGATGTTTCTCTTGACTTTTTTTCTTCAACTAGTAGATTCTTTAATGAATCTCCTATCTCTTTATGTTTTTCAACCCCAGTATTAACTTCATCACCTTCAGCATCTATTCCTTTAAGATCTAAGTGCCATGATAGGGGGCAATAGCCATAGCGTTCCATTTCAGAAGCTGATATAATCTGCTTGGGCATGAGGTTGAGTCCGGGGTTAAGTCCAGTGCATTGCATGCATTAAGCCCTTATAAAGTATTACTTATTTAGAAGCTGAAATATTGGTCATGCCAAGCCAGATTTCCATAATCTGCAATTTTATAATTATAGATAATACTTTTCTTGCCATCTTTTTGATTAAAATCTAAAACAATAATAAGATCATATTCATCTGCATGTGGTCCATCAAACATAAGGGCTTCCAGTTTGACTGATTGTTTAGCATTTAGAATGCCAGGATAATGGGTGTCAGTTTCGAGCATTTCAGTTCCATTCCATACGCTAATCTTTACTTTCAAATCGGTAATTTCTTTAGTACCCATATTACTGATTCTTGATTGTACGAATAATCCGGAGTAAGAACTATGATATACCGTGTCAATTTCAATTTCAGTTCTTGGAAGAATGTATGAATATGATACCGATATTATGACGAAAGCAAGAATTATTGTGCCAAATTTCGCCATCATTTTCTTTTGTTGTTCATTAAAGCTCATATGCTCGCCTCCAAAGAAGCAATCAAACTCATGCCTGGTTCAGGAAGGATGTAATGCTTGTCATTATTACCTAACTCAGTATCCATTCCATTCTTTTGAACGCCTAGCCAAGTAGGCAATATATTTTTCCCTCCAACTTCTTTGATTCGTAAATCCATTAATACAACCGATGTTTCAAGTTTAATGGGCCCTATGCTCAACTTCCCTCCAATAGCAAAAGATAACTCTCCTCCTTCGGCATTAGCTAATTCAAATACGGGATAAATGCCAAAAATTTGATTTGGTATAATTTCAACATGTTTTACATTTTTAGCATGTATAATCATATAATCTAGATAAAATTGAGGTGTAGCTGGTGAGTTTGTAGCTTTCAAATATGCACTATCTATTCCATTAGGTGAATCAATTATGTAGTTTACACCATCTAAAATCATGCTAGTATTATCACCTACATTTGTCACGTCCATGAAAGTACCAGAATGTCCTCCAGTATATCCTTCATCAACCATTAATAATATGTCAATTTCCGAAGAACTAGTTGTAACAAAAAGGTTTGGGAATCCTTGAAAAGCAAATGCCAAATCCATGTCAAATTCATAATTTGGGTCAATTCCCATATGGAATGATTCTGGGACATCATGTACAATTGCTTGAGCAGATCTCCATTGGCCGTAGTCCTTATTTGCGGTTTTTACCCAGATATAATCCAAAGTACCCTCTGCTTCATAGATGATGTCTATTTCTTTTCCCACAATCAAATCAGCCCGTAAGTCTTTAGGTATTTTTGAAAAATAAATTTCATTAAATGAAGGCCTTGTTTGATTATGAGTTCTAAGATAAGAACTACCTATTCCTCCAGTATGATGAATGTCAAATATTGCATCTAAATCGCGGCCCTCACTTTTACCAGTTTGAAAATAAGCATTTATATTATTATTATCACCAATATCATCTAAGAAAAGTTCGATGGCAGTTTCGTTTACGCCTCTATCTAAATCAAGATAAATCCATTTTGTAACAGGGGACCAGTCGCCTAAATCCAAATTAATTATATCTGGTTCACCAAAAACAGTAGAAAGTTTTGCAGATGTGACGGTCCCTTCTAAATACAATAATAGTGCATCTCCGAAATCATTTTGTCTTAAAACAATTCCATGAGTCCATTCCATTTCCATTCCAGTTATATTGCCCGATTCTAAGCTCAAGATTACTCTTGAGGGGGCACTTGAAGAGCTAAAATCAACGCTTATTTCATCACCAATCATAACCTCTAAATTAATTTTTTCAGGTACGTCAGGTATGGCCACTTCTAATTTGCTTTGAGATTTCTTATCACTAACCATTGCATAAATTGAACCTAATTGTTTGCTAGAATCAAGAGTGATATTTCCTATAAGTGCATCTCCCATTCTATTATCATCTAAGTAAATAGATGCATTAAGGTCAAAATTATTTGGTAAGTCGTCAATTCTGAGTAAAACACTCTTGTTTTCAAAATTATTGATATCAACCAATATTCGTTTCATTGCAGGAACATCATGATTAAAATCTTCAAGTGAGATATCTAATTGGGTTCCTTTCTCTTCAGGATCCCAAAGCTTAAGTCCAATATTCGGGGAAATTCCTCTAAGATATACTTTCATGTTCATTGCACCTTCATCAGACATGTCAAGACTAATACCTTCAGTCCAGTATGTTTCCAATCCATCCGAATCACCTAAATCAATTTCAATTGCTACAGTATCAATACCTTGATCAGAACTTATATTAAATTCTAATAAGTCATCATGAATTTCCATATTTATCGTCATACTTCCTGGAAGACTAGATACAAAAGCTTCAACGCGATATGGGTTATCTTCTTCAAACTGCTCTATAACTAAATAAATTGGGCCGACAGGTTGACTCGCATTCATACTTATGCTGCCACTAAGCGTTAGGTTCTCAACAGTAGCATTGAGTACTAAATCAGCATTTAAATTCAAATCTAGATCAACGGGTATTTCTTCAATAAATGCAGTTACTCTAGGTCCAATTATTCCTTCTTCTTGGAATATAATATAATCTGCAGTATCTCTATAGTTAAAATCATCCAAACTGAGTTCTAAATTGACGTTATCTCCCTTCGAAGTGTAATTAGCATCAACGGATTGTGGTAGTCCTTTTAGAAGTAGTCTAGCACCCAGAATAGTTCCGCCTTCAACATCTTTCTGACTAGACCAAAGTCCTTCAACCCATCTTGGATTTTCATCTAGTAATTCAATTTT
>Ga0209403_10004956_pt1 | contig 14179 bp, 13 predicted proteins | sample ArcticOcean_MG_C_8_FD_187440 | JGI IMG/M metagenome (GOLD analysis project Ga0209403, IMG submission 187440) | Marine microbial communities from western Arctic Ocean - ArcticOcean_MG_CB11_86 (SPAdes) (version 2) | ecosystem: Environmental > Aquatic > Marine > Oceanic | place: Arctic Ocean... | reverse complement strand
CGATGTTCGTCTACACGACCGGGCAGGGTGTGCATGCATTCACGCTCGACCCGACGATGGGCGAATTCCACCTGACGAACGAAGATTTGAAATTTCCTGTATAGGCGGTGGTAAAAAGTAACCGTTGCCACCCGTGAAAACTCCCTCGACCCCTTCATCGGTTTCGATCTTGATGATTCGCTGAATATCATCGTGCTCTTCGCCCCAAACTCCGTAGCCCATTTTGTCGGGGTGGCGCGAGTTCTAGCTTTGAACGAAATAATTTTAATATCGGTGATCTTCATTTGAATTTCCTTTGAAACGATCCGGTGAGCCAGTGAACCCGTCAGCTAGTGATAAACGCAGGCGCTGAACTAGCTGAGCTGCACGCTATCGGACCCTGAACTGAACGGGTAGTACTGGTGTTCGATTCCAGTTGGGAGCACTTTGACCACTCGATATCCGGGATCGTCATCACCGCCCTGGAAGCCAACGGCGGTCGTTGCGACCATCAACATGTCACCGTCGCTGGCGTAGTTGTTGCGGTGCAGGTGTCCGGCGAACACGGCGCTCACATCGTGTTTGCGGAATAGCTCTAAAAGCGGTTTCCGGCGGGCTAACGGGAGATTGGTTCCTGCGTCTTCTTCATCTGGATTATCCGTGAACAACGGATGGTGCGTGAATATGATTCGTCTGCCAGCACCTCGCTCGACCGACGCCTTGAGTTCCGATTCAATGAACTCCATCTGGGCGTCTAGTTCGCCTTGCGTTTGCGAAGGATCGAAGATCACTGTCGAAGAAATTGCTATGAAAGTCGTGCCCTTGTGATCGAACGAGTAATAGTCGTCGCCAAACTCCTCCCGGTACTTCGCCAGCATGCTTGCGTCAGGGACGCCGTCGTCTAATCCGGAATCTCGGTTACCCGTGGTCCAGTAGATCGGTATTCCTGAATCGAGTCCACCGGCGATCCGCTTGACCTCTGCGACCTCTGCCGGATCCAGGTTGTGGTGACACAGATCACCCGTCACAACCACGAAGTCAGGTTTCAAGCGATTCGCTTCGACTACCGCACTCTCGAACTGCGCTACTTCCTGTGCGAGCCCTTCTTCTTTGGATAATTCCGCCTTCTCACCGGTCAGGCCAAGCTGAGGGTCTGATAACTGGATGAAAAAGAAAGGTTCGTTGATCATGTCAGGGGTCATGTCGGGTATTTTTCGGTTCTACTGCTCCATCACTGGCAAAACTATGTCCGAGGGATGGTCTCGTTCGTGCAGGATTGTGTTGTGCGCCACGATACCGGAAGTTTCTTCGTTGTTTACGCCTCCGGTGTTCATATTTCGTTCTCTCGGAGGAAACTGGCTGCTCGTTATTGCGATACGGACGCGGTGATCTGCAGCGAACTCAAGGGCGGTGGCCGACAAGTCTATATCGAACAGATATGACTGAGCAGGCTCCATGAATACCTCTCGATCCAGGCCATCACGATGTCGAGCACGCAATTCACCATCCCTGATCCTGATTGAACTGCCGTCCGGGTAAACGTCTGTCAACGTCACGAACCAGTCGGTGTCTTTGGCTGACGAGCTAGCGTACAACTTCAGTGACATCGAACCGATCACCGTGATCGGCTTTTTGAGCGGCTCTGAAGTGAACACGTTCATTCGATCCTCGCCCGGCGTCATGTCGATCGGGCCAAGACCGTCGAATCCCGGTCGACCGACAACGTAATAGAGCACAGGATCAGACGGATCGTAGTCGTAAGAAGTCGAAGACGATTCTTCGTTGGGCGCATCGAACGAAAGCGATTCTTCTCCAAGGAACAGCCTGGTGTCTTTCATACCCGGCGGTGGCCAGGTATCGAAGTCCCGCCAGTGGTTCGGGCCCATAACGAAAAGTTGCACCCTGGGAAGCTCGTCTGCCCCGTTCTGCTCACCGTTCAGGTAGTGATCGAACCAGCGCTTGCGGAACTCGTTTATGCCTAGCACGGCATCTGGGCCAAACTCTAGATCACCCTGCAGGCTGGCGTCAGGCTCCATCGGGCCATGCACCCACGGTCCGATAAGCAAGCGCTGCGATTGACGCGTTTGTTCGCTGTGACCGCGTTCACTCATACCGGTGAACATATCCAGCGTATGAGGCAGAAATACGTCGAACCACCCGCCCAAATGGAAGATCGGAACGTCTATCTCAGACACCTTGAGTGTCGCATCAATGTGAGAGTTGAGTGGACCTCCGAGTGATTTGTTAAATCCCTTCGCTACTCCCGGATGGTGATCATCAGTAAAAGGCAGGTTTTTCGACGGCAGATCACTCATCACTTCAACAGGGTTGCTAATCAGTGACTCAAGTTCTTCAATATGTGAACGTTGCTCCGGGCTCGCCGACGGGTGTTGAGCCTGAATTAACAGTTGCGCCAAGATCAACACGCGCAACCCGACGTTGTCGAATCCTTCGTTACAGTCCCATCGCGCTGGTGCCATCCTCTCGAACATGGCTTTCAGGTGAGGTGGTCTTGTGGGAGCAAGCAGATTCTGCGTGTGGCCCGACCACGATCCGTCCATCGTCCCCACATTACCGTTCGACCACGGTTGCGCCGCCGCCCACTCGATAGTGTCGTAGCCGTCCTTGCGTTCACCCCAGCCATCATCGGCGAACGGAACCCACTCGCCTTCTGACCAAAAAGTCCCGCGGGAGTTTTGCCCCACAAACACGTACCCGCGGCTGGCATACCATTCGGCGTACGGCTCAAGTCTGTGATCAAGCTCATAGACGACTCGCTCGACGATCACCGGATACCGGCCTTCCGCCTTCGGGCGATAGACGTCCGAATACAGCGTGGTGCCGTCTCGCATCACCGACGGCACCTTGCGGTCGATCACGATCTCGTTCAATTCGGTCATGTTTCCAGCCCTTCTAGCACGTTACTCCGCGGTCGTGCAGTACGCCGTCGTCCAGCCGGGGATGATCGCTTCGATCGATTCAGTACATTCTTCCCTCAGCCCGCCGATAAACGCCTTGAGTGGCTCTCCGAGTTTGTGGGCCTCGAAAGCGGCTTGATCGACATATGCCTCATAAAAGAAAACAACGCTGTCGTCGTTTGGATCTTCAAAAACATCCCAGCGTAAAGTTCCTTCCTCTTCGTCTCTTGCAACCTGGCAGTCCCATTTCAGAAACTCAAGAAATTTATCTTTCTTGCCGGGGCGGACTTTCGCTTTCAATAATGCTGCGATCATTTAGGTTCTATCTCCTTGTTATCTGGGTTATCTGGGATCAGCGCAAGTCCACTCCAGATCCCTCCGCAGGGGTCGAGACGCGGGAAGATGGCTGTGATGCCGCTCACTTCGGAATCACCTCGTCGCAGTTCCAGTCGACCAGAATCTGCTATCGCCCTGCTATCGCCAATTCGCGGGAGCGAATTTCTTCGTTCCCCTGACTCGCTTCGATTACCCGTACCGTGCTGTTAATCCGTTTTGCCATGTTCAGCAACAGAGACAGGCGAACGTCGTTCAGGAACTTATCGTACGAATAGCCCGTAACTCCTCCGTCCAAAAGCACTGAGTGGTACTCCGTCAAGAGCTGTTGCTCATACTCTCTTCTGGGAGCCAGATCGAAGCCGGAGGCCATGAAACTTGATACATCCTCAGAACATCTGACCCGGCCAGCCGTCTGCCAGTCGAATACCACAACCAGGCTTTCGATATCCAGTGAGTCATCGAAAAACATATTGGTAGGCTGGTAATCACCATGCGAAAGTGTGACCGGAGCGGTGACGACTTCAGCAGCGACATCTAGGTGCTTCGGCAGGAACTTGCGAGCAATGCTTTCGAGACCCCTCGGAACACTGTTCCCGCTCAATTCAAAAAATGAATCGATGCTCTGTGTAAATCCCCGGTGCACCATTTCGGGGTGACCGTGCGTCCCGTAATTGCGAAGCCATGGTTGTCTGCCCAGTTGCTCGCTATTCGACCACGTTCAGTGCATGTTCGCCAGCGACAGCAACTCAGCTCGACCGTCATCGACGGCTGCAATTATCCGTCTTGTCGACTGTCCTGAGATGCCCGCTGTCTCCCAGCAAGTAAATCGGCTCTGCTGTTTCCGGGTCATATGCAGAGAAATAGTGCTTCGGAGTGTTTAATCCGCAATCGGCTGCAAAATCCTGGTAGAACCGAGCCTCGCGTTCATTGACGGCTGCAAGTCCCTTGCGAAGAGCTGGATTCTGATCGCTCCCTTTGATTTTGATTCCGATTTTTACGATCATCGATCGCGGGCCACCCGGTTCCGGTGCTGAGTATTCCGGAACTAATCGCCGAATCTCGCTCCAGTTGCCTTGTCCGTCGACGTCTTCGAACACAAGCGACTCGACAACGGAGTCCGAAATCGCCCCGCTATCGCGCAGCACCTACGTCAGCCATTCAGGTGTGATTTCCTCAAACGTTCGCGGAAAGTCCATCCAGCCCCAAACCCTTCGTTAACTCGTGTCATTGCTGCGAATTCATCAACAACTCTCGGATGAAGCACCGAAATATGCAGATATCGCAAACACAAGTTTGGCGCATACTACCACCGACTGATAAACAGGTCATACGGCACGAAACCGCGCCCAAAAACTCTACTCCGAACTCTGATGCATACCTAAATCCCAATCTATGCCGACCCTGAGCCATCTAGCGCGGCCGAATATGGTGGGCGTTGAAGGAACGTAATAAGCCAGAGTGGCCCTGATCCTCTCATTGGTCTTTGATCTGCAACGCAAGTGGGTGCGATCCACAGGTAGCCTCTCCGATGTTTACGCACGGGGATTCTGAAACACTCGAATTTACATGTGCCGCTAGACCCAATTGGTAGGGGAAGCGATTTGGAGCCTGACGGCACGATCAGGAAAAGTAGTGAATGGCAAAGATTCTCGTAGCAGATGATTCTGCGTTCGTAAGAGTAAAACTCGTTTCGATATTGCAGACTGCAGGTCACGAAGTGATCGAAACAGTCGATGGCACGACCGTGCTCAAATGGGCGATCGCTGAGCAGCCCGACGTGATAATGCTCGACCTCATGATGCCGGGCGCCGACGGGTGGACAACCCTGAGTGACGTGAAGATGCACGAGTCGACGCTCGATATTCCGGTGATCATATCCTCCTCGCTCAATAGCGACGACGACCTGATCAAGGCCCACAAAATGGGTGCGTTCGACTTCCTCCCCAAGCCCTGGACTAGCGACGATCTCGTAAAGCGGATCCGCTGGGCTAGTCTCGCCAGACGCGCCGCTGCGTAATGCCCGCAGGGTGCGACGAGCAGCACCATTCATTAGAATCAGTGCTTCGAAATAATTTCGGAAACTCATGCCCGGTGTCAGCACCGGGTGTTTTTGTGCCAGTAACCTAATCGGTTGTACCGGCATTAATGAATTTCAGGAGCACCTAGAGCTTGGAACACCATAGTGTGATCATCGCGGGCGGCGGACCCGGCGGGCTTGGTGTTGCTGCAACCCTCGAAGGCTGGCATCCGCGATTCGAAGGTAATTACAAGTTCCCTTCTGACGAAGTTCAAGGTCTTGCACGTCAGCACGAGCAGAACCCCCTTGCCTACGATTTGCATGACCTGCTTGCGCGCGGTCACCGTCCTATCGAGTTCTTCAGAATGCGTCATCACCCCGAGCAGGACGCGCTTCCTTTAGACGAGTGGACTCTCAAATTTTCGAATAATGACCGGGTCGACTGGCTGATGCTGACGACCGATGGGCCGGGTGGCCTGTGGAACAAAGTTCCTCGTGAGCAGATGACCCTGGGGCCGGCTCACTGGATGGAGCTGTCGCACTATCCAATTGCTAAGTTTTACAAACAGACGGGGCGTGATCGTGACCTGAACTCACTGGTTCATCGGGACGATCTCATCCCTTACTATCAGGCGTACGCCGAAGAGCTTGGGCTGGATGAAAATATCCGAACCAGAAACAAGATCATGAACGTCGAACCCGCCGGTGACGATATCGACGCTCGCTTCATCGTTCAGTCGCTCGATGAAGATACGGGCATCACCACAATGTACTCGTGCGACTATCTGGTGTTCGGCGTGGGGCCACGCTCGGCGCTGAGAACGCTCGATGCTCTCGGTGTGGGCCAGGACTACGTTTCGCTCGCCTACACCCATCCGGACGACTATCCGGGAGAGCGGGTGATGGTGATCGGTGGTGGCAGGTCGGCCGACTGGGCGGCGCAGGAACTGCATGACGACGGGCGCACGGTTGTTTACACAATGCGGCAACAGCCCGAAGCACATCTCGAACTGATCCACAATTCGCAGTACCTTGCGTACTACCAACGGTGGGGCGAAATCCTGTCAGGTGACCAGGCACGGATGGGGCTGCTCTACGGGTCGAAAGTAACGGCTTTTCAACCAGACGGACTCGTTGCGATAACAACAGCTGATGGACCGATTCAACTTCAGGTCGACCATGTCGTAGTCGAAATAGGTGGCGATCCCGACTATGACCTGCTCCGGTCGTTCGGAGATCTCACCTTCCACGCCAAACGTGACAATTTCAGATTCCAGCTGAACCAGATGGTTGTCGACCAGGCGACATTCGAATCAACCGACATCGCTGGTCTGTATCCAGCCGGGTACACCGCACAGGGCACGGGTCTCAGCGTGATCGGTTTTCACGCTGGTTGTTTCTTGATCGCTGGCGACATTCTACGAAAACTCGACGCCGTCTAACCCAGTTAGTACCAGCCGTGGCCAGCTTTCCCAAAAGCTGAACAGCCGCGCGCTTTTCATCGATAACTCACGGTGTCCCGCCGGAATGCAATTCCCAACCACTCCATGAAGTTCCATGTTTCGGGCAGTGTGGAATGACGGTCAGCACGAATTCGACGAGGTGCGGCAATGACTAACCTGATAACAGGTAGGGGTTTGGGGATCAAAATGTCAAAAAAATCTGGATACGCGAGGGTCGGGGCTATGGCGTTGTTGCTCTTCGCGATTCTGGGACCGCTCGCCATTCAGAGGTTTTTAACGATCGATCCGACGGTCATCGGGCTTGTCGGAATACCTATGATCATTCTTCTTGGATTCATCGGAAGCGTGACGATCATCATCCCTGTTCCGGTACTTCCCCTGGTGTTTACAGGGGAAGCGATACTCAACCCGGTCGGGCTTGTCATCGCAGCTGCTGCCAGCATTACTGCGGGCATGGCCGTCTGCTACGTACTTGGAAGACGCGCCCACTCGCGAGCCGCCCGAGTTACTGCCGAGTCACAGGCCAGCCTGCCAGCTCCTCTTTCGAACTTCTACTCATGGTCAACCGGTAATGTGGGCACTGCGTAGTTTTTGATCGCAGCGACGCCAAATCCCGTGTTCGACTATGCCGGAATCATCGCGGGCGCAGGACGCGTGGACGTTCGCAGATTCCTGGCAGGAACATTTTTCGGCAAGATGGCCCAGGCATCAGTGATCGCATTTCTAGGGCACACCCTGGGCGGGCACCTGTTCTCAATCATCTAAAAGCAAGTCAAGCCAGGAACAAACCCGTTCAGATTGAGGACGCGAAAACGCCCCAGACGATTAGTAATCATCTGGGGCGTTTTATTTTTCGAGTTATTTTGGCTAGGCGACTTTTGCAAGCGAGTGGAGCAACGGCAGTCGATGCTTCATTCGATACGCAGCAGTTTTGATGTTGATGCCAGAGTGAAACCGAATCAGGTATTCAGCGTGCATCCCGTCAGCGAGTGAAAAGTTGAATCCACAAGCTTCACACCACAGTCCGAGCTTTTTCTGACCAGCACGTACCGGCGATGGATCGATTCCACAACCAGGGCATTTTCGAATCTCAGGCACTTTCATCGGTTACATCACCTTAATCACGTGCGCTTTCGCACTATTCCATCACTTCAGACTAGCTGGTTTAGAACCGCTAATGTGATTTCTGGACGACCAACTGGTGTGAGCGCACACGAGTTTGTGTGAGTGGGTGCAAGTAGAAGAATTCGCCCATTGATGGGCACCGAACGCTAGTTGAGCCCCGTACATCCGTCCCATGGGAGAAGATTAGGGACGCCCTGGCGGATCAGGAATGTGTGGTTGCACGTTGGACACGTAAGCCCACCCTCGACGACATCTTCGCCTTCGGATTGATCGACAGAGAGTTCCAGCGGAGCCTTCGCACTGGGGCAGACGAGTATTTCTATCAAGCTCTTCTTCAACTGGCAGCCTTACTCACCCGAAACGCCGACTGGTGCCGATTCTTTAGCGTTTTGCCAGCCGGATTTCACTTCCATTACGTGCTGATAAGCGGAAAGCGCCGCAATTGCGCCCTGTGCTGCAGCTGTGATCGTCTGCTTGAGCTCGGTGCCGTCGGTCAGGTCACCCGCAGCATAAATGCCCACAACTGAAGTTTTCAGCCCTTTGTCGACATGGACTTCTCCGGTGTCGGGGTTGATCTCTAGACCGAGCTGACTAGGAATCTCCAGCCGAGGATCTGCGCCCGCCTCGACGAACAGGCCGTCGATGGTGAGTTCGTCCTCGCCTTCCCATGGCTTACTCAAACGAATACCAGTAAGCCCTGTTTCTGCAGAGCCGAGGAGTTCGCTGACTTCCGTTTCGTACAGCACCTTAACGTTGTCGGTCTGATGAAGCACCTTGAGAAGGATCGGCTCAGGCCGAGTCAGCGTGTCACGGCGGTAGATCAGGTAGACAGTCTCGGCGTATTTTGCGAGGAGGACGGCGCCTTCGACGGCAGCGTTACCACCACCAACTACTGCGGCTGCCCTTTTGTTTCGATATAGAGGCGCATCGCAAGTCGAGCAGTACGAAACACCGTTTCCGGTCCACTCCTCCTCGTTAGGAAGAGATAGCTTTCGACGTTCACGGCCTACAGCGAGGATCACGGAAATGGTGTCAATTTCAGTGCCATCGTCCAGGACCACCCTGAAGACATCACCGTTCTTCGTGACTGTTTTCAAATTCGAGTAAGCGGTTGGGGTTTCGAGTTTGTCCACCTGCTCTTTGAACTTCATCATTAGATCGAAGCCGTCCATGTCAGGTTGACCAGGATAATTCTCGATCATCCCGCCAATAGCGGTTTCACCGCCGAATTGCTCACCGGCAATCAAAGTGTTCACTTGATAACGAGACGAATACAGACCAGCAGCAAACGCCGCAGCGCCTTGCCCACCTATCAGAACATCAATTTTCTTGACTTCGCTCATGTTCCCTCACACCGCTCGCACGGATAACACTCCGACGCGGTTCACTAGTCGCAAGCTTAGAAGCACCCGGCATTTGTGTCGATAGGCTTCGCACCAATTAACAGCCGGCATTCGCGTAATCAACCCACTCGATCACTGGAATATTGCTGTTTAAATATTTAGATGCAGGGGAGATGCAACAAGTGCAGCCCGAACGACGATCAAGCTGCCGGATCTTCGTTCTTGCCTTCGAGAATCGAGTCGATTAAGTCGGAGTCGATGTCATCTTCAGCATCGAAGTCATCGAAGTTGGATAGTTCAGGCACTTCTTCGTCGGGATTGAGCTGCACCATATTGACTTCAGGCAGGTCGGTGTTAACCAGATCGTCTTAAACTGAGTCGTAGGTTTTTATTTCGATGTCGTCTGAGGTCGCGGGTGCGTCCGGAGTCAAATCAGGGGCTGGCTCTTCGTTTCCGAACAACGCTGAAATAGCGTCCTGTCCCATGTAACCTGAACTGGTGTCTTCAGGTTCGGCAGCTGCTTCTGGCTCTGAATCGTTCGCAGCAAATAGAGCCGAGATAGCGTCCTGACCCATGTCACCGTTCAAATCGACCGGCTCCGCAGCTGGAGCCTCCGGGTCCGGGTCGTTGGCAGCGAACAGCGCCGAGATAGCATCTTGACCCATGTCACCCGAATCGGATTTCGATTCAGACGGCGCGGTCGGCACGCTATCAGACATATCAGAAAGCGCAGCAGCCACCAGATCAAATCCAGGGTCTGCATACATATTTTCGTCAGTGACCGCTTCATCCTCGGCTTCCGCACCGACAGACGAATCCCCTGCCCAGAATTCCGGAACCTCGCCCGTTGCAGGCGACAGATAGGTCCTTAGAACCTTCGCTTCCGTAGGAGTCGTAGATTCAAGTTCCTCACCAAGCGCCAACCGATCAAGCTGCTCTCCCTCTTTAATAGCAACCGTGCGGGTCGAGTACCGCTCTTCTACGAGTTTTTGACCAGCGGTTCCGATGCGAAGCGCCCACGTAGACCAGTGCCGGAGTAGCTCGAGACCGAACGCGACGCCTTAATGATCTTCCGGATCGACGCCAACATGAGTCAACTGATTCGTAAATCCATGCTTCTCCGCAAGTTCACCCACTGAAATAAGTGGAATTCCCGCCGAGAGTGCCAGCATTGCAAGCCCATGAGGGAAGTCCCGGCCGGGAACAGTCACACACGCCCAGGTCCGCTCGATCAGATCGACAAGCGGTTCTACATCTGAGAGTGAAACAACGGTGATCGGAAGATCACGCTCTTCTACATTTGATTTGAGCTGATCGCCCTCGTCACCCAGCGCAATCACGATGAACTGGACATTCTCGATCATCTGTTGAGTATCGATTGCTGATTTTTCAATCAAATCGATCGAGTCATCAGTAACGGGACCTGCCCATAGAGCAACCGGATGCCGATTCGGGTCCGTCGTACCAACGGGCGTGTAGATGTCTGTCGCCAGGCCCATTGCGCCCAGCAACAGGTCTTTCTCGTACCCAGCATCCGATAGATACTCGAGTTCCCAGTCGAGAGTTGCCGAAAGAACGTTGGCTCTCAGCATTCCCAACTTACTAACGAGTTTGGTCGGGGCGGAGCGCAAGTCAGTCTGGTCTCGCCATGTGTTGCCTACAAGGTCGTCGAACGAAGATACATGAGGTGACTTTGTGAACTTCGAGATAGCCTTTCCGACGATTCCAGCACGAGGTCCAAACGTTCGGACCAGCTCGACATCTCGGAACACACGGCGGTTCTTCATAACCGACCACAAGAGGCCGTTCGTCGGTGACAGCGTTCCGGGGCCGCTGAACCAGGAGACCCTATGGTCCTTGATCGGTTTTACGACCTGCCCTCCGTTGGGAGAGAACACCAATACCTTCTGGAATGACGATGCGTATCCGTCTATTAGATCCTAAAATGCCGAGTATTTTCCACTCTCGGCTATCTCAGAAATCGGCGTAGACGTAACAACCGCGATGCCAAGCGGCTGCGGTTGGAAGTCTATTTGAAGCGCTTCCCCTGTCATCTAAGGCATCAGACTATTCTGTCGACACTCCGACGGCTCGCCCTTTGGCTGGCATGGGCGGTCAGCGGATCGACATATTGATTGCCTTGAAATTGCGCAATGCGTAGCAATCAGACGTTAACGTTGATTACCAGTGTCACCCCTGTGTTACCTCCCGCATGTAGTGGGTTCACTCACTGCGTCGTGGTTGCATAGCACCAACCTTGATAACGCATGTCTGAAACTCTAAGTGAGAAAAAGACTCACTTCACGGGTACCAAAGATGGGTCAAACTTCCTAGAACTCGCATCGAATCCTCAATGCATCAGTAACACTAAATCAGGTATTTTTTAGGTATGGCAGCTGACGTCCTCAGATTTTTCCCTGAGAAGGATCCATTTGTGACCCGCCCTGGAATGAACGCAACAAGTGAACTACTCCAAGCCCTTGGCCAACTGGCACTGGCTCAGGAACAGGGCGTATCGCGTGAATCGCTAGTACGGCTTGGCCGAAGCGTAGACGCTGCTGTCCGGCGAATGAACGAGTTCCCGGACATCGATTCAGCAGCCTAATTCTCGTGTTTCTATCGGGTTTCATTCGCGTTTCAAACGGGAATCCCTCAAGTCTCTGCTGCTATACTCCCAGTTCGATTTGAGCTGCCACACTTTTCAGTTTTAGCCGAAACGATCAGGCACCTTTAGTTCCTGATCGCAACCGCTGGCATGAGTGCGGCGTTATTTCACTGGGATCTCTATCAACACTCGCTTTACGTAGCGCTAAATAGCCAGGTCGCCCGTTTCCAAGTAACTGAGACGGCACCCGGCAAACAATTGCCATGACACTCCCCATCGCATCAGTGCCGAACGGCACGGTTTCTTCAGCCAAGGGTTTTTCAGCTGGAGGGGTCTTCGCTGGAATCAAGACCCCCGGTGCCGACAAACTCGACATCGGCCTTCTGGTTTCAGAAGAGCCGTGTACCGTCGCTGGCACATTTTCGCAAAACAGCATCCTATCGCCCACTGTCACACTCTCCAGAGACCGCGTTGGTGTCGATAAGCGCGTGCGGGCCGTGGTTGCGAACAGCGGTTGCGCGAACACTGCAGTTGGCGCACAGGGCATGGTCGACGCCAAAGCGATGACCGACATAGCGGCAACTCAACTGGGCGTAACGGCAGAAGAGACGCTGGTTTGCTCTACCGGGGTGATCGGTGTCGAAATTCCGATGGCGCTCATGCGCGAGTTCATTCCACAGATCGAAGTCACAGCCGATGGCGGTGGCGATTTCGCCAAGGCAATTCTCACTACCGACAAGCGCACGAAAGAGATCGCCGTGTCGTTCGATGTCGATGGTGTGACTCACGCCGTTGGCGGCGTGTCGAAGGGTTCGGGGATGATTCACCCGAACATGGCAACGATGCTTGCGTTTACGACTACCGATGCGAACGTGGACCCTGCTTTTTTGCAGGAAACGCTGTCACAGGCCGTGAAGCTATCGTTCAACCAGATCGATGTCGACGGCGACCAGAGCACGAACGACACGGTTCTGCTGATGGCGAACGGAGCCGCCGGTGGCCCAGTTATCTCTGGTGGCGATGATGCCTCAGAGGCGTTTGCCGAGGCTGTACACCAGGTGTGCGAGCATCTCGCAATCGAAATCGCCCGCGACGGTGAGGGTGCCACGAAGCTGATCGAAGTGACCGTCGAAGGCGCCCACACTGACGACGATGCACTTCTTGCGTCTAGAGAATGTGCTGCATCGATGCTGGTGAAGACTGCTGTCTATGGTCGTGATCCCAACTGGGGCCGTACATTCATGGCCATTGGCAAAGCACAAATCCCTCTCGACGAGTCGAAGATCGATTGCTACGTGAACGATATCCAGATCGTATTCGAGGGCAGGGCTATCGCCTATAACGTCCAGAGCGTGGTTAGCGCTCTTGGTGGCGACGAGGTGCGGCTTCGAGTGGATCTCAACGTTGGCGACGGCTACGGTCGGGCGTGGGGCTGTGATCTCACCGAAGAGTACGTGGTATTCAACTCGGCCTACACGACGTAGTCGTCATCAAAGGGACATCGCTGTGAGTGGCCAGCCTCAATTTGACGGGGACAAGCTAGCGCTTATTAACCCGAATCTTTCGCATTTGCACTGCCTTTTGCGCGGTTCAGGGGTGGATCAGCTATGACCACTTCGAACAAACGCCCAAATTCAGGCAACGTCGCGGGCAGAACGATCGTAATCAAAATCGGTGGCAGCACACTCGGTGAAGGCGACAGCACGGTACCCGACATCGTCGAACTCTGGAAGCAGGGTGCGAGGCCCGTCGTGGTGCATGGGGGCGGAAAGGTCATCAGCGAATGGGTGGCGAAGCTCGGTATCCAGCCTGAGTTCATTCGTGGGCTGAGGCGCACCGATTCGGCAACGCTCGATGTTGCCGTTGCTGTTCTTGCAGGTCTCGTGAATTCCCAACTGGTCGCAGAGTTTCAGGCGGCAGGGGCAGACGCGGTCGGGATCTCTGGTGTCTCAGGTGGATTGCTGCAGGCTGAAGTGCTCGATCCTGATCTTGGTTATGTCGGAAAAATCGTCAAAGCGAACGCGAGGCCGGTTGAAGTAGTGCTCGAATCCGGGAGTATTCCCGTGATAGCACCGACTGCGCTACATCTTTATCCTGCTGAATCAGGTGAAGACAGAATACTGAATATCAATGCCGATACATCGGCGGGTCACATAGCCAAAGCCGTGAGAGCGGACCAACTGGTGTTCCAGACCGATGTCGAAGGCGTTCTCGATGCCCGCAGACGGCTCATTCCCAGAATGACTCGTGGACAGGCTATGGATTTAATTGCTGGTGGGATTGCCGCCGGCGGGATGATTCCGAAGATCGAGGCGTGCGCTGATGCAGTGTCGGTCGTGGGCTCGGGTCACATCATTGATGGTCGACTGGCCGGTGCCCTGCTCGCCTGTGTG
>Ga0209403_10004952_pt1 | contig 14180 bp, 16 predicted proteins | sample ArcticOcean_MG_C_8_FD_187440 | JGI IMG/M metagenome (GOLD analysis project Ga0209403, IMG submission 187440) | Marine microbial communities from western Arctic Ocean - ArcticOcean_MG_CB11_86 (SPAdes) (version 2) | ecosystem: Environmental > Aquatic > Marine > Oceanic | place: Arctic Ocean... | reverse complement strand
TATATTAATTCCTTTAACTTTAACTTTAGAAGTATGGTCCATTCTCAAAATTTCAATAATTTCTCCTTTTTTCCCTTTATCTTTGCCAGAAATTATTTCAACTTGGTTACCTTTTTTAATCATAATTATAATACCTCCGGAGCTAATGAAATAATTTTTGTTTGACCTTTAGTTCTTAATTCTCTAGTTACGGGGCCAAAAATTCTCGTGCCCATTGGCTCTCCTTTTTCATCTGTTATAACTACAGCGTTATTATCAAATTTAACTGTACTTCCATCGTTTCTATAAATTGCTTTTTTCGTTCTAACGACTACCGCTTTATGAACTGAACCTTTTTTAACCTTACCATTTGGTATAGCGTCTTTAACACTTATAACAATAAGATCTCCAATAGACGCATATCTTCTTTTTGATCCGCCTAAAACTTTTACACATTCAACTCTTTTAGCTCCAGTGTTATCTGCTACAGTTAATTCTGTTTGTATTTGTATCATTATTTACTAAACACTTCCCATCTTTTCATTTTAGAATAAGGTTTTGACTCTATTATTTTAACATCATCGCCTGCCTTAAATTTATTATCTTTATCATGTACATGATACTTTTTTGTTGATGTTATCACTTTTCCAAAAAAGGGATGTGCATATCTTCTTTTAACCAAAACGATAATTGTCTTATCATTTTTATCTTTTATTACTTTGCCATTTAATATTTTTTTAGTCATGCTGTTTATGGTTACCAATCTTAGTTAACAATCTAGCGATATCTTTTTTTATTTGAGAAACTTTTGCAGTATCTTCAAGTTGTCCATTAACCTTTTTAAACCTTAGGTTAAATAGATCTTTTTTAAAAGTTTCAACTTTTTTTTTTGTTTCATCATCACTTAAACTTTTAATTTCTTTTTTTTTCATTAAAATCTCTTAATAAATTTTGTTTTTATTGGTAATTTTGCTGAAGCTTTATAAAGAGCTTCTCGTGCCACACTTTCTGTGATTCCGTCAACTTCAAAAATTATTCTTCCAGGTTTTACTCTACAAACCCAGAATTCAGGATTACCTTTACCTTTTCCCATTCTTACTTCTACTGGTTTTTTTGATACAGGTATGTTGGGAAAAATTCTTAACCATACCTTTCCTGTCCTTTTCATATATCTTGTTAATGCAACTCGTGCTGCTTCAATTTGTTTTGAGAGTATTCTTTCTGGTTGCATCGCTTTTAGTCCATATTCACCGTAGTTCAAAATTTCTCCTCTACCGGCACGACCATGAATTCTACCTTTATGAGCTTTTCTATATTTTGTTCTTGTTGGCTGTAACATTTCTTTTTTCCTTATTATCTTTGTTTATACTATTTAAAATTTCTCCCTTATATATCCAAACTTTAACTCCGATTATTCCATAAGTAGTTAAAGCTTCAGCTTCAGCATAATCAACATTTGCTCTAAATGTGTGTAAAGGTACACTTCCTTCTCTTAACCACTCTGTTCGTGCTATTTCGTTACCACCTAATCTACCAGATAAACATACTCTAATTCCCTTGGCGCCCAATCTTAATGCTGACTGAATAGCTCTCTTCATAGTTTTTCTATAAGCTATTCTTTTAACAAGCTGTTGAGCTATATTTTCAGCAACAAGGTACGCATTTAACTCAGGTTTTTTTATTTCCTTGATGTTTAAGCTAATTTCACTTTTTGTTATTGTTGATATATTCTTTTTTATCTTCTCTACATCTGATCCCTTTTTTCCAATTACAAATCCTGGCCTAGATGTATGAATAGTAACGATACACTTTTTAGATGTTCTCTCAATTATTATTTCAGAAACTCCGGAATTAACAACATTTTTTTTTATATAATCCCTAATCTTATAGTCTTCTATTAAAAGTTTTCCATATTCATTTTTTTTAGCAAACCATATGGAATCCCAACCTCTGTTGATGCCTAACCTTAGGCCTATTGGATTAACTTTTTGACCCATGTAACACCTTTTTTTCATTAATATTTTCAGCTAATATGATCGTAAGATTTGAATATGGTTTTTTAATAGCAGAAGCCCTTCCTTTAGCTCTAGGCCTAAATCTTTTTAAGACTATTGATTTTCCAACATAAGCTTCCTTAATATATAGATTGTCAATATCGTACTGATTGTTATTTTCAGCATTTGCTATTGCTGATTGAACAGTTTTTTTGATTTCAAAAGCAATTCTTTGTCTAGCAAAGGATAAATCTTTAATAGCGATATCAACCTTTTTTCCACGAATGTTTTTAAGTAAATTATTTATTTTTCTTGGGCTGGATCTAACATTTTTATTTATTGCTTTAACAATATTTTTATTTTTTTGCATTATCGCTTCCCGCTTTAGGTTTGTCTTCACTTGGTTTAGCTACAGAGGATTTAGTTGGACTTGAGCTTGATTTACCAGAATCCTGTGCAGCTTTTTTATCAGCTGGAGTATGGCCGTTAAATGTTCTAGTTGGTGAAAATTCACCTAATTTATGACCAACCATTTCATCAGATATTTTTATAGGAATAAATTTTTTACCATTGTATATCAGGAAGCTGTGACCAACAAACTCTGGTGTAATAGTACTTTTTCTTGACCAAGTTTTGATAGGTGCATGGTTTACTTGACCCTTTAGTTTTTCAACTTTTTTAAGTAAGCTAGGGTCTACAAATGGTCCTTTCCATACAGATCTTGACATAAATTATTTCCTTTTTTTCTTTCTTGAAATTATAAATTTATTTGTTCTCTTGTTTTTTCTTGTTTTAAAACCTTTTGCAGATTGCCCCCAAGGAGACACAGGATCTCTTCCTCCTGAGGTTTTTCCCTCTCCTCCACCATGCGGATGATCTACAGGGTTCATTGCAACACCTCTTGTTTGAGGTCTAATACCTTTCCATCTATTTCTACCCGCTTTACCTATTTTAATATTTTGATGGTCACTATTCGATACTGAACCAATGGTTGCTCTAGCAGTGCTTATAATTTTTCTTATTTCACCAGAGACTAATTTAATAATACAATAATTTGCATCTATTCCAGAAATTTGCGCTGATGATCCTGCTGATCTCACTAATTTTCCTCCACTATTAGGAGACAATTCTATATTATGTATATTAGTTCCCTCAGGGATGTCAGATAATGGCATGCAGTTACCTATTTTAATTTCCTTATTTCTTCCTGAAACAATTTTGTCACCAATATCAACCTTGTTTGGAGCTATTATATAATTTATTACTCCATCATCGTATTTAATTAAAGCAACATAAGCAGATCTATTTGGATCGTATTCAATTCTTTCTATTACTGCGTTAATGTCATCTTTTTTTCTATAAAAATCAATTTCTCTATATTTTTTTTTATGACCTGCACCCCTATGCCTTGATGTAATTCTTCCAAGGTTATTTCTTCCACCAGTCGAATGCTTACCTAAAGTTAAAGATTTGTACGGTTTACCTTTCCATAAGTTTTTCCTATCTACTAACACTGTACCTCTTGTAGATTTTGTATAAGATTTAAAAGTTTTTAAAGACATAAATTTATACTCCAGTAGCTAGATCAATACTTTGACCCTTTTTTAATGTAACAATTGCTTTTTTATAGCCTGGCTTTGATGCTTTTTTATTTTTTACCATTTTAATCTTTCCCTTTAATCTAATTGAATTAATTTTAACAACATTAACTTTGAATATTTTTTCAATACTTTTCTTAATAGAGCTTTTGCTAGAACCTTTATGAACTTTAAACACAATTTTATTAAATTCAGACAATGAAGATGACTTCTCCGTGACAATAGGTGAAATAATTGTATCTAAATAATGAAATTTTCTCATTTTGTGACTCTTTCTTGAAAAGATTTAATTGAAGATGAAGTAAAAATAACGTTTTTATATTTTAAAATATCATAAGCATTAGTCCCCGCCTCATCAATAATTTTTAAATTAGGAATGTTTCTGACAGATTTAATTATTTTTGTTTTAGAATTTTTGTCTGAAATAATAACAGAATTTTTTAATTTCATTTTAACTAAAAAATTGTTAAATATTTTTGTTTTTTTAATTTCATTTTTAAAGTCCTCAAGAACAAAAAGTGATTTCAATTTATTTTTTTGTGATAAAGCATGAAAAAGTCCAATTTTTTTTGATTTTTTATTTATCTTATTAACTTTATAAACCATACCTTTTGGGCCGTGGGCTACGCCACCTCCTACAAAAAGAGGCGCTTTTCTGCTACTATGTCTTGCTCCACCAGTTCCCTTTTGAGCGTATATTTTTGCTGTGGAACCTCTTATTTCATTTCGTTGCTTAGTTTTTGCTGTTCTTGGTTTAAAATGATTTAGTTGCCAATCAATTAAAGATTGGATCAAATCTTTGTTTGGTTTTAAAGAAAAAATTTTATCAGATATCTCTATATCTTCAACTTCTTTTCCATCCATATTTATAACTTTTAATTTCATTATTTTTTCTCTAACTTTTTATTGTTGTCAGTATTTTGTGGCTTAGTATCTTTTTTTGTCTGTGTTTTTTCTTTATCTTTAGATTCTGATGTAGCCACTTTTTCATTTATTTTTTTATTTTTTTCTGAAGTAGTTATTCTGTTAATATTTTTTTTATTTTTTTGTACCAAAATTATAGAGTTTTTTGAGCCTGGAACTGATCCCTTAACAAAGATTAAATTATTTTCTAGGTCGGATTTAATTATTTCAAGATTTTGTATTGTTCTAAATTTATCACCCATATGACCAGCCATTTTTTTTCCTTTAAAAACTTTTCCAGGGTCTTGGTTTTGACCTGTGGATCCAAGAGCTCTATGTGATACCGAAACTCCATGCGACGCTCTAAGACCAGAAAAGTTGTGCCTTTTCATTCCGCCAGCAAATCCTTTTCCAATTGTTTTTGAAGTAACATCTACAAATTTTTGGTCTTTAAAGATTTCTAAACCTATTTCATTTCCCTCTTTAAATTCTGAAATATTATCTACTCTAAATTCTTTCAAAATTTTCTTTGGTTCTGTGTTTTTTTTAGCAAAAACACCTTTCATTTGCTTGGTCAATTTTGAAGTCTTAATTTTTCCAAAGCCTACTCTAATTGCGTCATATCCTCTTTTTTCTTTTGTAATCACGTCTAATATTCTTCCTTTTTCAATGGATAAAACAGTAACTGGTACAGAGATCCCTGTATCAAAAAATTCTCTCGTCATTCCAATTTTTTTTCCTATTAAACCTATGCTCATAATAATTTCCTATAACTTTATTTCTATGTCCACTCCAGAAGCTAAATCCAATTTCATTAACGCTTCAACTGTTTGGGGTGTTGGTTCTAAAATGTCAATTAATCTTTTGTGTGTTCTAGTTTCAAACTGTTCACGACTTTTTTTATCAATATGAGGAGATCTTAATACTGTAAAAATTTCTTTTTTGGTTGGTAGAGGAATTGGTCCCTTTACTTGAGCTCCTGTTCTTTTAGCAGTATTAACTATTTCAATTGTAGATAAATCTAAAATTTTATTATCATACGCTCTTAAATGTATTCGTATATTTTGTTTGCTCATAAAGTTACGCCAATTTCTTTGTTACTTCATCCTGAACATTTTGAGGAACTTTCTCATAATGATCAAAAAACATTGAATATGAAGCTCTGCCTTGAGACATTGATCTAAGATTATTAATATAACCAAACATATTTGCTAAGGGTACCATGGCACTTATCACAGTAGCATTACCCCGCTTATCAGATGTTGAAATCTGACCACGTCTACTATTAAGATCTCCAATAACATCACCCATATAATCCTCTGGAGTTACGACCTCAACTCTCATCATGGGTTCTAAAAGCTTTAGAGCTGCTTTTGTGCATGCTTCTTTAAAACAATACCTTGATGCTATTTCAAAAGCTAAAACGCTAGAGTCAACATCGTGATGTAAACCGTCAATAATAGTAACTTTATAATCTATCAAGGGGAAGCCAGCTAATATTCCACTATCAGCAACACTTTCTATACCCTTCTCCACTCCAGGAATAAACTCTTTTGGAATAGATCCACCTTTAATTTTATTTTCAATTTCTCTTCCTTTTCCAGCTTCTAAAGGCTCAACAGTTAGTTCGACCTTAGCAAATTGGCCCGCTCCTCCACTTTGTTTTTTGTGAATATAAGTATTATTTGATGATTTTAATATAGTTTCTCTATACGCAACTTGAGGTGCACCAATATTTGCTTCTACTTTAAATTCTCTTTTCATTCTATCAACAATAATATCTAGATGAAGTTCACCCATACCTTTAATTATAGTTTGGCCTGATTCCTCATCAGTAGTTACTCTAAAAGAAGGATCTTCTCTTGCTAATCTACCTAAAGCTTCACCCATTTTTTCTTGGTCTGCTTTAGTTTTAGGTTCTACTGCAATTTCTATGACAGGATCTGGAAAATCCATCGGCTCTAATATAACTGGATTGCTTTCATCACTTAATGTGTGGCCAGTAATGGTAAATTTAAGACCAGCCAACGCAACGATATCACCTGCATTTGCCTCCTTTATATCTTCTCTGGTATTTGCATGCATTAAAAGCATTCTTCCAACTCTTTCTTCTTTATCCTTAGTCGTATTATAAATTCCTGTTGCTGATTTAAGGGTCCCTGAATAGATTCTTATGAAAGTTAAAGTTCCAACGAATGGGTCGGTAGCAACCTTAAAAGCTAACGCAGAGAAAGGTTCATTGTCTTCAAATTTTCTTTCTACTTCATCCTTAGAATCAGGTTTTGTACCTTTAATAGATCCAATATCTTTAGGGCTGGGCAGAAAATCCACTACTGCATCTAATAATGGCTGAACTCCTTTATTTTTAAATGCTGAGCCAGTCAAAATTGGTACAAAGTCAAATTTTAAACATCCTTTTCTTACGCAAGATATTAAATCTTTTTCTGATATTTCTTTTCCGTTTAAATAATTCTCCATCAATTTTTCATCTTGTTCTACAGCAGTTTCGACTAATTCTTTTCTATATTTTCTGGCTTGTTCTTTTAATTCTGCTGGTATTTCTTTATATTCAAACTCAGCACCTAATTTTTCATCCTTCCATATAATTGCTTTCATTTTAATTAAATCAACTACACCTTTTAACGAAGACTCAATACCAACGGGAATTTGTACTACCAAAGGTTTTGCTCCAAGGCGATCTTTAATCATATCAACACACATAAAAAAGTCTGCACCAGTTCTATCTAATTTATTTACAAAACAAATCCTTGGAACCTTATATTTATCTGCTTGTCTCCAAACTGTTTCAGACTGCGGTTCAACTCCAGCCACGCCATCAAAAACACATACCGCTCCGTCTAAAACCTTTAAAGATCGTTCTACTTCAATCGTAAAATCTACGTGACCTGGTGTATCAATTATATTTACTCTGTGATCGCGCCAAAAACATGTTGTGGCAGCAGATGTAATTGTAATTCCTCTTTCTTGTTCTTGTTCCATCCAGTCCATAGTTGCTGCACCATCATGCACTTCTCCTATTTTATGACTTTTACCTGTGTAATATAATATTCTTTCTGTTGTTGTGGTTTTTCCGGCATCTATATGAGCCATGATTCCAATATTTCTATAATTTTCTAAATTGTGTTTTCTAGTCATAACTACCACCTAAAATGTGCAAAAGCCTTATTTGACTCTGCCATTCTATGAGTGTCTTCTCTTTTTTTAATTGCAGATCCTTTTTTTTGTGAAGCATCCATAAGTTCGAAAGATAATTTTTCAGACATTGTCTTGTTTTTTCTTTTTCTTGTAGCTTCTAAAAGCCAGCGTAAAGCTAATGTTTGTGATCTTTTTGTCTTAACCTCAACTGGAACCTGATATGTTGCGCCACCAACTCTACGTGATCTAACTTCCAAATTTGGTCGAATATTATTTATTGCTTCATCAAAAATTTTAATTGGATCGCCTTTTGTTTTATTTTTAATTTGATCTAAAGCGTTATATATTATTTTTTCTGCTGTTGTTTTTTTTCCATCATACATAACAAAATTGATGAATTTTGCTAAAAGCATTGAATGGTATTTTGCTTCAGGGTAAAAAATTCTCTTTGGTGCTCTATTTTTTCTTGACATAATTTTATTTAGGTTTTTTAGCTCCGTATTTAGATCTCTGTTGTTTTCTAGCTGCAACACCTTGAGTATCTAAATTTCCTCGTAATATATGATAACGAACTCCTGGCAAATCTTTTACACGACCTCCTCTTATTAAAACTACAGAATGTTCTTGTAAGTTATGTCCTTCTCCTGGAATATAACATGTTACCTCGTGGCCATTAGACAATCTAACTCTGGCTACTTTTCTTAAAGCTGAATTTGGTTTTTTAGGTGTTGTTGTATACACTTTGGTACAAACTCCCCTTTTTTGTGGAGACCGCTCTAAAGCTGGAACCTTGCTTCTCAGCTTTGGTTTCATTCTAGATCTTTTTATCAACTGGTTTATAGTTGGCATAAATAATTTTTTTATAATGATGGAGTGAGTAATTTTTGGTCTTATCTACTTCAAACTTTATAGTTAGAGTTTAAGGCTAATACCACCTTACTTTTAACCATCAAAATTGTGCTAAACTACTAATTGAAAAGTTGAAAGTCAACAGAATTGCAAGGTATATGCGGGTTTTTTAATTAGCTGGCAGTTGTTTATCTGAGGTTTCGCTGGTAGATGTCTCGGACAATAGAGCATCTTTTTCTTCTGCTATTTTTTGCCATTTCATTTTAGTATGTCCAGTTCCTGCTGGAATTAAACGTCCAACGATAACGTTTTCCTTTAATCCTTTAAGATAGTCAACTTTACCTTTTATTGCTGCATCAGTCAGAACTCTTGTAGTCTCTTGAAATGAAGCTGCGGATATAAATGAATTAGTTTGTAGAGAAGCTTTAGTAATTCCTAGCAACAATCTTGTTGCTTCGGCAGGTTTTTTTCCTTCTTTTTTTAAATTCTCATTTATAACATCAAGATCAATTTTATCGACAAATTCACCTAATAAAAAATTAGAATCTCCTGGAACTTTAATTTCAACTTTTTTCAACATTTGTCTAAGTATAGTTTCTATATGTTTATCATTTATAACAACTCCTTGAAGACGGTAAACTTCCTGAACTTCATGAACATAATATTCTGTAAGAGCTTCAACACCTAAAATTCTTAAGATATCATGTGGAGCAGGACTACCATCTAAAAGATATTCTCCTTTTTTAATTTTTTCACCCTCATTGAAGTTAATATGTTTTCCTTTTGGAATTAAATAAGATGATAATGATCCATCAGTTTTAACTATGGATACTTTTTGCTTTCCTCTAAGTTCTTTTCCGAACTCAATTTTTCCATCATTCTCAGCAATAATAGCGCTATCTTTTGGTTTTCTTGCTTCAAATAAATTTGCTACTCTAGGTAAGCCCCCTGTGATATCTCTCGCTTTTGATGTTGCTTTAGGAAGTCTAGCCAAAACATCTCCAGCTGAAACTTTTTGTCCATCATTAACTGAAAGAATAGAATCTGGAACCAGATAATATCTGGCCTCATTATCGTCAGCTTTTTTTATAACATTTCCTTTTTCATCTCTTAATGTGATTCTTGGTTTTAATTCAGTATTCTTTGATTGAGATCTCCAATCTAAAACTGATTTTGATGTAATGCCGGTAGCATCATCAGCTATTTCTGCTAAAGATGTGCCTTCTACTAAATCCATATAACTTGCTATTCCGCTTTTTTCCGCAATTACCGGCAATGTATATGGGTCCCATTCACAGATTTTTTTACCTTTTTTTATTTCCTCATCGTTGTCGCAATAAAGTTTTGCTCCATAAGGAACTTTGTAAACTGCAAGTTGCTGATTATTTTTATCCTCAATAGATATTTGCGTGTTTCTACCCATTACAATTTTATTATTTCTTGAATCTTCAATTAAGTTTCTATTTATAATTTTAATTTTACCAGAAGAGTGAGCGATAGCTTGAGACTCTTCTTTAATCTGGGCTGTTCCACCTACGTGGAAAGTTCTCATCGTTAATTGTGTTCCCGGCTCACCTATGGATTGTGCAGCAATCATTCCTATTGCCTCACCTATTGTAATTAATTTTCCTCTTGATAGATCTCTTCCATAACAAGTTGCACAAACACCTTCTTGAGAAATACATGTCATTACTGAATGTACCCGAACCGTTTTAACTCCTGCTGTATCTATTTTTTCACATAATTCTTCGTCGAGTAATTGTCTCTTTTTTGCTAATATTTCTCCAGAAATTGGGTGTTTAATATCTTCTGCTGTAGATCTTCCTAGAATACGATCAGATAAAGATACCATTATATTACCACCATCAATTATTTCTGATAACGTAATTGAATCTTTTGGTTTAGCGCCACAATAATTTTTTGTAATTGAAATATCTTGCGCAACATCGCAGAGTCTTCTAGTTAAATATCCTGAGTTTGCTGTCTTTAGTGCAGTATCTGCCAGACCTTTTCTTGCACCGTGGGTAGAGTTAAAAAATTCTAATGCCGTTAATCCTTCTTTAAAATTTGCGGTTATTGGTGACTCTATGATTTCACCAGACGGTTTAGCAATTAAACCTCTCATACCAGCTAACTGTTTCATTTGCGCCGCAGAACCTCTTGCTCCAGAGTTTGCCATCATAAAGACTGAATTTGTTTCTATTCGTCCGTTTGGCATATTTTTTGTAGCAGATGATATTCCTTTCATCATTTCGTTAGCAACCAAATCAGTGCATTTTGACCAAATATCAACTACCTTATTGTATTTTTCACCTCGTGTTATTAGGCCTTCCGCATATTGACTTTCATAATCTTCTACTAATTTTTTAGCATCATTAATTAATTTTCCTTTTGTTTTAGGTACAATTAAATCATCTTTTCCAAAGGAGATTGCAGCCAAAAATGCATGTTTAAAACCTAAAGCTTTTAAATTATCGCAATAAATCACTGTTTCTTTTTGTCCGCAATAACGATAAACAAGATCAATAATTTCAGAAATATGTTTCTTAGATAGTATTCTATCAACCAATTCAAATTTTATTTTATGATTTTTTGGTAAAATGTTAGCTAAAATAAATCTTCCTGCAGTACTATGATGTTTTTCTAAAACTACATTTCCTTTATCATCAATAGTTTCAAATCTACAAATTATATTTGAATGTAAGCTTATGCTTTTATTTTCTATAGCTTGTTCAATTTCACTGATACCAGTAAAACAACCCTTAGGTTTAATATTTTTAAAATCAATATCTTCTCCTTGTGACAAATAATATAATCCTAAAACCATATCTTGGCTTGGAACAATTATAGGTTTTCCATTGGATGGGCTTAATATATTGTTTGTCGACATCATTAAGACACGAGCTTCTAATTGAGCTTCTAAACTCAATGGCACGTGAACAGCCATTTGATCGCCATCAAAATCTGCATTAAAAGCAGCACATACAAGAGGATGTAATTCTATAGCATTACCCTCAATCAATTTTGCCTCAAAAGCTTGAACGCCAAGTCTATGTAAAGTTGGTGCTCTATTTAAAATAACCGGATGTTCTCTAATAATCGTTTCTAAGGCATCCCAAAGTTCTGGTTTTTCTTTTTCTACTATTTTTTTTGCTTGTTTTATTGTGGTTGCCAAACCAAGTTTATCTAATTTAGCATATAAAAATGGTTTAAATAATTCCACCGCCATTTTTTTTGGGAGTCCACATTGATGAAGTTTAAGTTCTGGGCCAGATACAATAACTGACCTTCCTGAATAATCCACTCTTTTACCTAATAAATTCTGTCGAAATCTTCCGTGTTTACCTTTTAACATTTCTGCTAAGGATTTAAGTGGTCGTTTTCCTGTACCTGTTATGACTCTTCCCCTTCTGCCATTGTCAAATAATGCATCAACTGACTCTTGCAACATTCTCTTCTCATTTCTTACAATTATGTCGGGTGCTTTTAGATCCATTAATCTTTTTAATCTATTATTTCTATTTATTACTCTTCTATATAAATCGTTTAAATCAGAAGTAGCAAACCTTCCTCCATCAAGAGGAACCAAAGGTCTAAGATCTGGAGGAATTACTGGAATGCATGTTAAAATCATCCATTCAGGTTTGTTTCCTGAATTCATAAATGCTTCTATTAGCTTTAATCTTTTAATAGCTTTTTCCTCAGCAACTTTTGACTTAACTTCTAATAAAATTGATTTTAATTTAGCCCTTTCTTTCTCAAGATCTAAATTTATTAAAATTTTCCTGATAGCCTCCGCGCCTATACCTGCCTCGAATGAATCATCACCAAACTCTTCTTGTGCCTTTACATATTCTTCTTCGGAAAGGAGTTGGCTTTTTTTAAGCTTAGTAAGACCAGGCTCAATTACTATGAAACTTTCAAAATATAAAACTTTTTCCACATCTTTAAGTTTCATATCGACAGCTGCAGATATTCTACTTGGCAGAGACTTTAAGAACCAGATGTGAGAAACAGGACATGCAAGTTCTATATGTCCCATTCTATCTCTTCTAACGTTAGATCTAGTAACCTCAACTCCACATTTTTCACATATAATGCCTCTAAATTTCATTCTTTTATATTTTCCACATAAACACTCATAATCTTTTATGGGACCAAAAATTCTAGCACAGAAAAGTCCGTCTTTTTCAGGTCTAAAAGTTCTGTAATTGATCGTTTCTGGCTTTTTTATCTCACCAAAAGACCATGATTTAATTTTTTCGGGGCTGGCTAAAGTAATTTTTATTTTGCTAAATTTCTGTTCATCAGCAATCTTATTATTAAATAATTTATCTATATCCTTCTGCATATATATATCTAATTTAGATCAATGCTTAACGCTAACGATCTAATTTCCTTCATTAAAACATTAAAAGATTCAGGTACACCTGATTCAAATTTATCATCACCCTTCACAATAGTTTCATAAACCTTCGTTCTGCCCGCAACATCATCGGATTTAACTGTCAAAATTTCTTGAAGTGTATATGCGGCGCCATAAGCTTCTAACGCCCAAACTTCCATTTCTCCAAATCTTTGTCCTCCAAGCTGAGCTTTTCCACCTAAAGGTTGCTGTGTAACTAAACTATAAGGTCCAGTTGATCTAGCATGTATCTTATCTTCAACTAAATGATGAAGTTTTAGCATATATATAATTCCAACGGTAACTTTTCTATCAAACTGTTCTCCGGTTCGACCGTCCCATAAAGCAGTCTGTCCAGATGATGGCAAACCAGCAAGTTCTAGCATTTTAGTTACATCATCAACAGAAGCGCCATCAAAAACAGGTGTAGCTATAGGAATACCTGATGATAAATTTATTGATAGTTCTTCAAGTTCTTTATTATTAAGGGATTTCACTTTTTCTTCAAAAATCTTATTTCCGTATATTTTTTTTAGCATTTCACAGATTAAAGTATTTTTTTTGGTTGTATCTTGATGAAGTTTTACAATTTGGTTAATTTTTTCTCCTAGTTCTGAGCAGGCCCAACCTAGATGAGTTTCTAAAATTTGACCTACATTCATTCGACTTGGAACACCCAATGGATTGAGACAAACATCGACAGATTTTCCATTTTGCATATAAGGCATATCTTCAGCGGGGACAATTTTACTTATGACACCCTTGTTGCCGTGTCTACCAGCCATTTTATCTCCAACCTTAAGACTTCTCTTAACTGCAACAAAAACTTTTACCATTTTTAAAACATTGGGTAAAAGTTCGTCGCCTTCCTGAATTTTTGTTACCTTATCTTCAAATCGATTTTTTATATCTTTATTCACACTTGTGTACTGTGTTTTTAGAATTTTTAGATCATCATTTGTTTTGGTATCCTTAAATTCCATCTTCCAAATGTCATTTAAGATTACTGCATTCAAGGTTTCCTCAGAGATGTAATTATCTTGTTTATGTTCTCTAAATTCTTTACTTAATTTTTTATTCTTTATCATTTCCAAAGCTCTCAATTTAATATTTCTTCCGAGAATTTCTTCTTCTACAATTTTATCTTCTTGAACAGATTCAATTTCTGATCTCTCTATAGCAGTAGATCTCTCATCTTTTTCAATTCCATGTCTGTTAAAAACTCTTACATCAACAACTATACCATTACTTCCTGGTGGCATTTTTAATGATGAATCTCTTACATCTGTTGCTTTT
>Ga0209403_10004949_pt1 | contig 14183 bp, 16 predicted proteins | sample ArcticOcean_MG_C_8_FD_187440 | JGI IMG/M metagenome (GOLD analysis project Ga0209403, IMG submission 187440) | Marine microbial communities from western Arctic Ocean - ArcticOcean_MG_CB11_86 (SPAdes) (version 2) | ecosystem: Environmental > Aquatic > Marine > Oceanic | place: Arctic Ocean... | reverse complement strand
CGACGCCGCCGGCGGCGGGACCCGCGCTGGCGGCGCCTCCGCTTTTCACCCACGCAGTTTTTGCACCACGCATAGATACCCTTCCGCCACTGATTCGACGAAAAGTTGAACCTATTACATCTGTGTTCGCAATTCCAGCACTCTAGACCCGGCCAGAGACTTGATAAAACAAACCTACTATATGTGTATTCACTTGCCATTTTACATTAAAAAATGGTGGAGGTATTAGATCAATTTTTATAGAGGTATCTGGCATTCGCAGCAGCGGTTGCTTGTGTAGAATTTTTGCAGCTGGACGTATGAGTACAGGGAATATATAAAGGCGAGAAATAACAAACAGATGAGATCGGTGGGGTTGATGGCGCTCATAATTTACATGGTTTCATATAACTTTAAATAAATTCAATTTATATGAAATTTCCAAAATGTGCCGCTGCATACAAGGGTGTCCAACTATAACGATGGCGCGTACGATTACGTCGGCTACGATGGCTACGATGACGCTTTCGCCTACGCCGCTTGCCGCCCGTAGAGCGCAAACGATAGCGACGCGTTCTGCGACGCCTTTGTAAACGCGCACGTTTTCGGCGAGCACGATAAAGTATTTTTAGTGTTGCATTCATATTATAATATAGTAATAAATTATTTTGGAATATACTCAAGACGAATTTTCTGCTTCAATCTCTCTTCATCCATAAATATAAAAATTTTAAAAATGTGTGATGTGTTATTCAATAACTTATGGCGCAATGTGATACGATTGGTCATGTTTAATTGCGGCAAATATACCAGATACTGAAAGAGCCCATCATTTCTCTCGATGATTTCAAAAATAAACCCATCGTATTCTTTCTCCAATAGTTGTTGTTTATCTGCGAACATATTTAAGAGAGAACAATCATTCTGGACCTTCCGAATTGCGCGCATGGTCGTATTTATATATTCCAACGATTCCCCCCATTTTTCATGAAAAATCTTGGATTTCTCACTATACTTACAGATCCCCAGTTTATCTTGCAAATTCATAATATTTAATAGATCAATGAGACGGCGTATAGGCGAGGTAATATGTATATAAGCTTCTAAATCTAAAAGTTCATGTCCTGCAATATTTGCAAAATTCACATAACGTCCACCCGAACTCATCCACCCCTTAAGGAACTTTTTAACACTCTCCGGTACGCCACTTGGCATCGTTTTCGTAGGTGATAGCGTTACAGCCCGATAGATACCACATCGATGCTCTCTCAATTTCTGCGCGGAGAGAAAGTTCATCATGACCATTAAATATGCCACTACATCATGACTATCACGTATATTATCGATATACTTCTTCGCAATATTCATTTTCTTCACCACCTTTAATAGTGTTTGATATTCAGGATTTCTCTCCAATTCTGGACTATCATATATATAATTCTTAGTAACCCGGATACATGTATTGCAATAGCTTATACTTTTAATTTTATAATTCTCAACAACAACATCCAACGTAAATGCGAAACGTATTCGGTTTTCTTGGAGAGAACATAGGGCATTGGAGAGAATAGTTGGTAGCATGGGTCGCCTTCGATCAGGCAAATAAATAGTAGCTATACGCTGTGAAAAGGAGGTCCACAAGTCCATGACATCAAACCAGAGTGAAACATTGGATATATATACACTGAGTTTCCAGCTTGTCTCGTCGAGAGAAACGATGCCGAACCCGTCATCAAAATCTTTACTCGCCGCAGGATCAATTGTGTATATCTTTTCTTCTCTCCGATCTTCTATTGCATACTGGTCGAGTATCATGGTAATATATTGATCTTCGGATTTCTTCTTAAGAGCTCGCATCGTCGCTTTCGTAAATTTTTGAATTGAAGCATACAAGCTTTTGCAATATAGTTGATATTCATAAAAGTTGGACAGCTTGTCCACATCGCCAATAGTTTGTACAATCGAACCTTGTGGATGCTTACCATCCCATTTAACAAATTTAAAAGTTATATATTTATTTTTTAATTTCTTACTAAAACCATATTTTATTTTATATGGCACAAGAAAAATAGGTAACCTGCAATCATCAGGAATACATTTAAATAAATATCTATCTCGCTTCCATTTTCCATATGTTTTATTACCCACAAGTACCAAAACCCCAGGAATCATCTGCATGACACGCACACAGGAATGTTCAAGTGTAATTTTCTCTCTATCATCAAGGCTGAAAATATCTTGATCAAAAAGCTTATGCTGAATGGGATTAAGACTAATATCTGCCAATATTAATGATGATGAATGATATACAGACCATTTTTCATACTGACGATCATTCACTTTTAGTTTATATGTCATTTAATAGATATATAAACATGTAGAACTACCTTTAATAATTTTTTCTACTTTGTTATTTCTTCACTCGAGTGTGGTGCAGTGCTGACTTTTTCGACAATATCTCTCTTTATATTCTGTGCTTGTAACCAAGAAATAATAATATGAGGTGCAATAGCACAAGTATTCATGTAAGTTCTATAATTAAAATAGCATAATGTGGAGGGAGAGTCGTAGCGGATACTATACCACCAATATGCTGGTACAAAGACAATATCACCTTGTTGTAACTTAACTTCGAGACTTTTTACCTTATTAAATTCTCGTTTATATTCGTCTTGAATATTCCATGGATTCATTGGGGACCGAAATTCGAAATTATCATAATCTTTCTCTCCACGTAAGTATCGGCCGGCTGCTGGAGGAATAAGTTTGACACTAATTGTGCCTTCCACGACATAAATAAAGTTTCGATAGTTCATATTGTAGCGTAATGGGATTGTAACGCCTTTTGATCCGGCACACAGATCATACATACATTTGGATACAAGGGGAGGTCGTAAAAATAGATCATTATGTCGAAATGTGCGTAATAATCCAGTTTCGGAGAGAAAATCACCATTATTTTCTGTAAAATAATTATTGTTTTCATTTTTTTTTAGTAAAGCAAAAGCTTCTCCAAATAATAGAGGGAGATATAGCTCTGTCTTATCAGGATCATCTTTATGATCTCTAATTTTTAGATCAAAAGCGCTATAATTTTTATTAATAGCGTCTAGTGTTAAGAGGCTGCACAATTCTTTATTAATATACTGAAATGTAACAGGTTGGCGTAAATCACAAATCTCCTCTAATTTTTCCTTGGAAGGTCGTTCGATGGTATATACTTCTAAATCATTGCTTGTCTTAAGATGAAAGTATATATGTAGATAAAAAAATAAAACTAGACAAAAAATTAGTACGCCTATTAAATATTTCATATTACACCAAGACAAGAAACCTTTTTTGAAATTTAAGCGTAAATCACTGGAAGTCGGTAATTTGAGGAGCCAAATAAAATTCAATATAATTGTCCTGTTCATCATCGCCAACTTCTTCATCAGCTACAGGATTATCGCTTGTAACATCTAAATCATATCTTAATTTCATAGGATATTGTGGGCTAAAATGGAGAGATGCATGTTCTGCAAGTGAGGCGAATTGAACCATCCAGTTTAAATAATCTAAATTGAAGTTCAAATTAATATGACCATCTTCTTCAATCATATATTCCTGCATATCATCCAAATTTATATTAGCCTTAGCTGATCCATTACCTAATGAAGAATCTTTCGTCGTCTCCAATGTAACTGCATCTTCGCTGCATTGAATATTTAATGTTTTCGCAAAACCTATCATCTGTTTTATAGTCTTTTCAAAAATCTTTGAACGGATCGTAATATCAGCATCGTATTCGACTTCGGGGATCATCAACATATCACACTGCAAATCAAGAAGATTAATTGTAAAATGCATATTGATAATCTCTTTTTCATCGCTATCCAAATGAACTTCGAGAGTATCGCCGTCATCGGTAAAATGTAAGCTCAGACTATGCTTATCATTTGCGCAATATAAAACTTTATCAAATAATTCACAATTTAAACCCAAAGTAACTGGTTGAGAGACACTATACTCCGCAAACCAATCTCGATTTAACACCAACTCAACCAACCCTATTTGATTCCCATCCATTGCCTGAATTTTAAACTCTTCTTGTGTAAAGCGAAAATTTACATCGCCTATTTTGGTCTTCATATGACGAAATATAGTTCTAAAGTAAGAACATTTCTTACCTTCATCAATCGTTATGTACATTTTAATAGTAATAAGATACATTCTTTATTACTATTCAATTTAATTATTCTCCTCTACTTCAAGTTCAACATTTTCCTCTTGTTCATCCTCCTCTTCGTCACTCGTCGTCTGCGCCTGCGCAACCTTTTCCGAAAGAGACTCAAGCAATTCTGCCAATTTATCAATTCTCTCACTTAAAATGGCTAATTGGGGTCCTGTATTGTTTGCAACCACGTTATTCATCTGCTTAGTCTTGTCATTTTCCTCCAGCCGCAACAGGCGGCGCTCGTGCCAACCTAAAATCTTCGATGGAGCGAAAGCATTTGGCGGCAGAGTATTACTAATAGGTTTGTGAGGTTCTTTCTGAGCTAATCTTGCATTGGGCATATATGTAGCCATTATAATCTAAATATTCTTTTTTATTTTTTATTATGGACGCATTTTCATTTTAACAACTGGATGTGGATCATAACCAATGACGTCCATATCATTAATCTCATAGTCTTCAATATTCTCTTTTATATTTTTGATAAAAAGTTTGGGAAAGGCACGGGGATAATTATCTAATTGTTTCCTTAATGCTTGCTCATGGTCATCGTATATATGAGCATTCGCGATAAAATGTATTAATTGTTTAGGGACCAAACCGCAATGATGTGCCAATAAATGAGTGAGAAAGCTATAAGATGCTATATTGAATGGGATCCCTAAACCTACATCACCACTGCGCTGATACAATGTACATGTAAGCTCATTACTATTTGTGACGTGAAATTGTGATAAAACGTGACATGGCGGCAAGGCCATTTCATCTATCTGCAACGGATTCCAAGCACTCAATATTAGTCGTCGGGAGGAGCGCTCCTCCGGATCCTTCAATGCCTCAATAATACCGCCAAGTTGATCTACACCTTTTCCTCTATAATCATCATCACATGTCTTATATTTAGCATTAAAGGAACGCCACTGGTGACCATAAACAGGACCTAGGTCATCTTCTTCTCTCTGATGTAACCCCCTAGAATCTAAAAATTCACGCGTTGCATTATCTGACCATATATGCACATTCTGTTTCACTAATGTTGTATTGCTGGTATCACCCCTTATAAACCATAATAGCTCTTTTAAACAGGTTCGCCATGCCAATTTCTTAGTTGTTAACAGCGGTAAAGTATTATTAGTAAGAGAGAATTTCAACGTTTCGCCTAATAACACACGCGTGATACCATTTCTGCCTTGTTCGCGCTTACCTTGTCTCAATATGCGATCTACTAAACAGAGATATTGTTTCTCAGGGTGCATACGACGTAACTGAAATGCTTGCATTAAATATAAAGATTACTTCATTTTAATTTCTTTTTATAAAACATATGGATCACGTTGTCGCAGCAAATACAGCTCACAAAGATAGCTTTTTAAAACATGTATTTAATTTTGATCAAGATTCAAAAGGAGAAATGATAAATATTATCCAATACTGCATACTTGCTCTAGTTCCGATTTCTCTCCTTTCTTCTGTCATCGACTATATGTTTCCTAAAGTTGATAAAACTAAGGGTAGTCTCGAGCTCCTCGTAGAAGCTTTAGGGCAATTATGTGTTACTTTTGTAGCCCTTGTTTTCTTTCATAGAATTATGACATATTTTGCCACCTGGAGTGGATTAGAGCATACACCCTTAAACTTTCCATCTCTCATTATTCTTTTCCTACTCCTTGCCATGAGTTGGCGGCAAGGAAAAGTCGGCAAGAAACTCCATGCTGTCTCAAAACGCGTATTGACATTCCCACGTGATAATTACTGGGATCCCGATACCAAAAAAGCTGGTTCCAAAAGAGGAGGAAATGTTGTAAAAGTAACACAACCACTTTCAAGTGGAGGAATACTTCCTCCGCCTATTGCTACTAAACAAAAAAGTGTTGCAGCACAAAGAGATGCTAAATTGACTGACTATATGGAAACACAAAAGCAGATTGCCGCTGAGTTGCCGACAGGTCCAACGCCAAAAACGAATAGTCAAGTCGCAGCCTCTGGGGAGGTTGGGGTATATCCAAGCTATCAAAACATGTATTCCAATGGCGCAGGCTCGGGCAGTGCTGATGTCGGTAGCGCCGGACAAGAACCTATGGCCGCCAACGAAGCTATGGGCGGCGGACTTGGTTCCGCATGGTAAAGGTTAAGAAAATTGAATTTAAACATTGCTACAAATGCCTTATATGATAGCATTTCTAGCAAAGAAAAACAGCAAGGAAACCATGGAAAAAATCACAAAAACCAACGAAAAACTCAAGGAAACAGAAGAAAAATCCCAAATTACCAAGGTAGCCATTTCAATGACTTTTTGTGATCGAGGCGAAAATCACACTGGTATGAAGGGCGAAGGGCGCTTGCTCGAAGTTGGCGAGGGTCTTAATAAAAAAGATTTAATAAAAGGTAAAAAGCTTGCCAAAAAGTGGGGATTAGAATGCAAATTGCTGCATTTAAATGATTTATTGAGCCCAGAAGATATGCAAAGGACCAAGGAAGACGGAACAATTGAGACAGGTGTTGCCGAAGACGCCTATGTTTTGGTCATTCGCGGGTTCGTAGATGCAATTATGGCAAGGGTACATAAAACAAAATGGGATTTATTCAAGGAAATGAATAGCGCGACATGGGATACAATGTATTATGATACGCGGAGGAAAAAGGTTTTGAATAAGCGCGCAAGGAGTAATAATGTTATCACCGATCGTTCCTGCGAGGCTAATTTCGAAGAAAAGCAAGGAACTTTGATTGATTTCAAGGATTTGCCGCTTTTGTCTATGATACGTGGCGCATTGTATGAATTATTTGGCGAGAAATGCAAGGATTTCGTGGCAGAGGGAAATCGCTATGAGGATGGCGGCACAAAGAAACACGGAATTGGCTGGCATGGTGATGCGGAGCGGTTCATTGTGGCGTGTATTCGTTTGGGGATGGATCCGTCAATGATAATGTATTATCAATGGTATTGGCGCAATGCAGCGCGTGGTAAGAAATTGGGAATTCGTTTGGGCGCAGGCGATCTTTATGTAATGAGTGAAATCGCGACAGGGCATTGGTGGCGGAGTTCAACGAAATTTTGTCCTCGTCATGCAACTGGTGCCCCAAAATATGTTAAATAAGTATTAAAATAAGAACATTTTTTAATATTTAATTTATTATATAAATGTCAAATAATTTCCCAACAACTGCAGTAGATATGAATAAATTAACACCGAGTGAAAGATGGAGCCTTGCAGAAGAGCTCAGGGAACTATTCATACAAAATGACATAGATATTGAAAAATACAAAAATTTATTTGAAGATTTACAATCTAAAAAGCCAATTTATGATATAGACCAACGCGATATCCCACCATCTTTTTTAGAAGATATATCAAACAAAGCGGTGCGTGCGACCGAAGGCGACGGCGGAGGGGGCGGAGGGGGGCGGAGACCGGTACTACATCGCGATTTGTCGTATGAAGTTGACGTCCGCGAGGACGGAGATGCAGCTCGCGCCGCCGCTCTGGCGGACTGGGAGGGGCGCAGCGACCCACGGGCTGACGAGGAAGAGGTCGACAGGCGTCGCTTTCGGTCGGTTTTGGAAATTGAGAACACCCGCCTTGCGGAATCCAAAAAAAGAAATGCCACATTGATCGAGAGGGCTGAGCAGGAAAACATTATATGGAGATGCGCAGATTGTAACGAACAAGTGGGCGTTTTTCCTTGGGGATGCGGTGCCTGTGTAAGGCACCTTTTGCCGCCACGACCGCGTAGTCGCGGCGGCTTGCGGCGAGGACGCTCAAAAAGACATAAGCGGGCACGCAGAAAACGGACACGCAGAAAGCGGATACGCAGAAAACGGAGGCGCCGCCGGAGAAAAACGCGACGTAGATAACTTAATAAGAAATATATTATAAATAATATAATATATATTTTAAACAATGCAACATGCAGGACTTTTTCTATATCCACGAACACGAAAACTAATTACTTCATCTTTGCATATGAATCAAATCCAGCGCCCGCTCACATTTTTAACGCCGCCACCCCCTGCACCAAACAGGCGAAAATCACAATCTAATAAACGTGTTTCTTGGCACTGCGAGAAAGGCGTGAAAATTTACAACTATTGGAGATGTAAACATGAAAATAATATCAAATTTCGAGAGAAAAAAAAGATTAAAAGTCAACCACGACACCCATTACGTTCATATCCGATAATCAATAAAGTGATTTGGCCATTAATAATTAATAATCATATTAATTACTGGGCACGATTACCAGGAGGAACAGCACAGGATATAGCTATCCTTTTGCCAAAAAAAATAAGCATGGAAATATTACTATCAGACCTCCGATATATATACAACCACTTTCGTCAAGGAAAACTTGCACCAATTAATTTTAATAAAGGTCTCCGACTCAATGGGGAAATTAAAATTGGACAATGGAATCGTATACATAAGAGATTTGTAAACTGCCGGATACTTGTTCTCTCGCCACTCTTGCGACGCTATTTAATAAATGTAATGAGAGACACGAAGTTAGCCGCCACCAGTATTCAGGTTGCATGGCGGCGATATAAAAACATCAAAGAATTAGCCCGGCGCACTTCTTCGTGAACGACGTCGCTGACGCCGTCGTCTGCGTCTCCTATATGTTCTCCGAGCCCCGCCATGCGGTACCGGTCCTATCTCCGCAGCTGCTGGTGGCGCGTGGTGGAGCAGACGTCGTCTCAACTCAGTATTTTCCTCATGCATTTGTACCAGTTCTGCCTCTAACTCATTTATCCGCGCTACCAATGTGTCTATTACTAATAAACGTCCGTTCCGCTCCCTTGCATAATTACGAACAGGCTCACCTGGAGCTACTCTTGCTGATTTTTTTGTTCTTTTTGGCATATATAATATTAATACATAAAAAAGAATTTCCTTTATATTTTAAATGAACAAACCAAAGCGAAAAGAACCTTGTCAAAAGATCAAAGCCGCTATCATCAAATGCAAAAAAAATAAAGGAAATAAATGTATACTAACCATTACAGCACTAAAAGAATGCAAACGCCGCCTAAAATATGGTACATTTTAATCTATTCAGTTTAAAATTGAATAGATTTAAATATTAAATATTATAATTATTCAATGTCTCAAATCAATGATTACCTAACATCTATCCATTCAGTATCAGGTAAGGCAAAATATAAACGGGTTAGTCTTTCCCCATTGCGATATGCAGGCGGCAAAAGCAAAGCTGTTGGTCTTATTATCGAAAATCTGCCAGTTCTAAAGGAAAAAAAAATCATCTCGCCATTCTTTGGCGGCGGTTCCTTAGAATTAGCGCTAACCCAAAAACTAGGTTTCGAAGTTATCGGGTATGATATTTTCGGCATGCTGACTAATTTTTGGGATACCCTCATTAAACATCCCGAAAAACTTGCATTAGTACTTGAGAAAATGGATGTTAGTAAAGATTCATTTACAAGATATCGACACATTCTTCTTCATTATTGGAACAAAATCAAGCCACCGACTCTCATCTACAAAACAAAGAAAAAGATTGAGCTAACCGACGAAGAAAAAAGTCTTCTAGATGATGATAAGTTGATACAAGCAGCATATTATTACTATAATATGGCACTTTCATATGGACCGATGTTCCTTGGGTGGCCGAGTTCCAATGAAATAAAGCCAGCCAAATACAAAAGAAGAATCGCAAAAATTAGAGCATTTAAACCAGGCAAGCTTTCTGTTGCATGCGCTGATTTTAAAGAAGTTATTTGCAAACACAAAGACGACTTCTTGTTCTTAGATCCTCCATATTATTTGGGTGAGGATTCAAAAATGTTCAAGGGAATGTATCCAAATTGTAATTTTGCTATCCACCACAAGGGTTTTGAACATCAAAAACTATGCGAACTCCTCAAAGCACACAAAGGAGGGTTTCTATTAACATATAATAATTGTCCAACCATAAGAGACTGGTATAAGGATTTCCAGCAAAAATTTCCTAGCTGGCAATATACCTATGGACAAGGCGAAAAACGAATTGGAAAAAATCGCCAACAGGGTACAAATAATAATATTAAAGAATCGCATGAAATCTTCATCATCTCACCGCCGCAATAAAAAAATTGGTTTATCTTTCTATGCATAAATCATTATAGTGTATATCTCATTAACTACTCAACAAATACGACATTCTTCATTTTCCACTCGGACGCTTGCGGCTCGCAATCTGCTTCTGGTACATTTCGTAAATATCCTTGGGCCACGCCGCACCGCGCTCTTGGTAATTCCAAGGAGGAAAATCACCCATAATTTTCTTGTAATCCTCGCGGCACTTGTCCTCCATGCAGTGAATTGAAGGAGTCACGAGCATCTCAGACACATCGAAGAGACCCGGTACCTGCACCTTTATTGGAGTGCTCCAAATACCCCAGATCTCGAACTGATTGCCAGCCCGCAATTCCTTGGTAATAAGATGGTGAATCCCAAAGGTTCGCACCGACGGACTTCCACCCAAGCCACCTTGGTAGAAAGCCATCGTGCTCGCCATTCCACCCTTGCACTCCGATTTGCCAATTTTTTTAATTACACCAAGGCCGCCGGCGGCCCTAGCAACAAGCAAGTAAATACGCCCCGCATTTCCCTTGTAAAGTTTTTTGTGCTCAGAAATCCAAGCCATTTTCCAAAGCTGTTTCGTCTTATTCTCAGCGCCGCGCAGGACGCAACGCCCAACAAGGCAAGCCGTTTTGACACTTTCAATGGTAAGAGACATGTTGTTTGTTCTGTTTACTATGGTGTTTGGTGTTGTTTACAACAATTCTCTTGAATAAAACTCATTCAATTTTTATTCAAGAATAGCCATTTCCCATTAAAAAACAGAGTATTTTCATGTAAGCAACAATATAATTGCTGCGATGCACCCTCCACTTAATAAACGACACCCCCAACGCCACCGAAATTTCTCTGCCTCGAACGCTTCATGATCTTGTTTGTATCGTGTTAGCGGACTTGGAGGGGGCGTGCAAGTCCGCCATCGGATACGTGAATCAACAGAATCTGCATACGAAGCATACGAATCATTTGAATCGTAAGCCCCACATGGCACTACTTTCTTATTCCTTAAGCGCAATGTAAAACGTCGGCGTTTTGAAGGCGAAGGAAATTTAAATATACCTAATGTTCTAGCACCGGGTGCAGCAGAAGGAGAAACTAAGGTCGGATTATCCCAACTATAAGTAGAAAAAGGGGAACTGCCGGTTGACGAAGACAGCGATGTTGGGGATGCCTGGATCTGTATAGGCGATAATGGATACACTGGTCTTGGCATTTAAATAATTTAATACAATAATCTTTAAATTATTTAATATTTACCCAAAGAAGACGAACCATGAAAGGACCGACGCAAAGATATACCAGCAGGTAAGGACGAATACTCCAATTGTTACAAGTGTTGTTGTCATGATTTTTAATACCCATATCACAGCTAAAAATGTTTCAATTTATATCATCAATGTAAAAGTCTTTCCATGTATACGCTTATCCGCTAAATATAAAGCCATATAATGATCAATTTCTATGCCATCCATCGCTATCAATTTCTTCTGTTCTAAGGATGGAAGCTTCATTTCTTTCGAAGTTTGAGAATGCACATTTAAGTTAAGGAATAAAAAGGCACCTACAGGGATGGAATAATGAAATAATGTATAGCAATCTTCAAGTTCATTTCCACCAGAAATTAGAATAATCTGCGAAACAGGTATACGCGTCTTCTCATAAATCAACCCTTTGATAGTATAAATAGCAGTACTAAGTGTCACAGGAATACGAATATTATCACCCAACATTGTAACAATAATTACTTCTCCACCCTTGTAGAGGGTTTCAAAAACCCATTGGCGAAATTTTCCCTTGAATATCACGGATTCATAATTAGTGATTGTTTTTTCGGCTTTTTCCAACTTTTTTTGAAGTATTTCCATACTTGACGTATCTTTCTGTTCTGCCATCTTTCTATTCATATCATTATATAATAAAAAGTCAATTTTATAACATTCTAGTATATCGCTGTTTTCGTTGTACCTGCTTATAATATACTCGGCATAATACTGCTATTCCGAGAGCCATTGTAGAGAATAATGCTATTGCAACCACTATAAATGTCGCTACCATATAGAAAATAATAAGATAATCTATTTTACAAATAAAAACGTTGAAAAAGGGTATTTAAAAAAATTGAATTAAAAAATATTCAAGTTTGAGAGTATTAAAAACAATGAACAACTACAACTGGCATTCTATCCTGCGCGAATCTGGTAAAATAGATTCCGCTGCATGGAACACAGCAGAAGGAACAATTCTGGAGGCAAGGAAATGCTGTGGACCATTTCACGTGTCTGATACCCCGCCGTGGAACCCGGAGGTGCGCGACGCGCGCACGCGGGCACGCGACCACGCAAATCATGCTTTCATTAATAATCTTCCGTTCATCTGTATTAATTATCGCAACAAAAAGTGCTGGGCATCGGTCTGCGATCTATCCGCCGGCTTGATGAATAAGTATATCGTTATTATTTCAAATAAAATGAAAGAGCTCAGTGCTTTGCCAATTCCAGAGCAGCTTCCAGAAAAAGACCCTGCAATAGAAGCCATTCTAGGTATTCTAACATCTGAACAGCTTGGAACTCTTCTAGAAAACGACGCATTTCGCAAGACGAGTTTTGGAAGCAAGATTTGCAAATGTTGCGGGAAATTTACCACCGCACCTATGAAGAAATGCCTGCATTATAATTGCACTGGGTGCTGTGCTACTTGCGCAAAAATACCACTTCTTATCCCACAAGGCGAGCTTCCAGGTTATGGGCAAGATGGAGGTAATGCAGATGACGTGTCGTTAATGGTGAATGTTTGTCGAGCTTGCAAGCGTGAACAGAAGACTGAATGCCCCATTTGCCAAGATAAGAAGGAGGCGAAAGAACTTTGTATCCTTGGATGTCGTCACGTGTTTTGTTGGAAATGTTATAGTATGGGGGTTTTTGGAGGACATCAAATGATCAAATGCCCGCAATGCCGAGAAATTATTACTGCTATTTCGACCATAGAATAATCTAGGCATATGTTTATATGGGCAGTATTTTAACAATCGCACTCATACTGGACGATCATAGAAAAATAAATAAAGAGTCGCAGAGGCATAATATGCAAGTAAAATATGGAAAACCTTTACTAGGGGGGAATCATCATAAATATTTTTTACTTGAAGGACCGGACTAGTTTTTTTATTTAGATATGTTTATTCAATAAATATATCCGATATTTATATACGATATGTCGAAAGCGGCTACAAAAGATTTACCCTTTAAATTTTATCAAGATAAAGTTGACGGCTATACTGCTGGGTCTTTAGCGGTAAGCGATTTCAGACATGATTTTTTTAAAAAGAAGACTTCGAAGGACGGCTCAGTCGTTTTGTCAATCCAAGACGGCACCCCCCGCGGAAAAATAAATTGGGCAACCACCCAACAAAAAATGTTAGATACATTGCCCAAATGCGGGAAAGTCGCCTCTGAAAAATTATGCGCGGACGCCATAGCGGCGCGACACAACGACGATGGGGGCTACGAACGTGCAGAGGACCACCACGCAATGAGTGATTTTTTAAATTATCCACTCGCCGATATTAAAAAACTAATTAATGACCCCGCTAGGTTTCCGAAAATGGAGATTGATGCGGCCAAGAAAATCACTGGGGGCGGGTACGAATCGTCGGTATTCAATAAACTCGAATATAACATTGCCGTGCTAGCCAATAAGGATTTTAGCCGCACTAACGGCTTTGATCAGCTTATCGCTAGTAAGAACCTAGCCTTTGTCGTAGATGCCTATACGCATCATCATTTCAAAGAATTAATTGCAAATTCCAAACGCCCATTATTTTGGATTAAAAATTGGAATACTGATTTCGATCCAGCCGGCAAACCATCGCCAGACACGGAGAAGGGCAAGAAGAAGGGCAAGAAGATAGG
>Ga0209403_10004948_pt1 | contig 14184 bp, 9 predicted proteins | sample ArcticOcean_MG_C_8_FD_187440 | JGI IMG/M metagenome (GOLD analysis project Ga0209403, IMG submission 187440) | Marine microbial communities from western Arctic Ocean - ArcticOcean_MG_CB11_86 (SPAdes) (version 2) | ecosystem: Environmental > Aquatic > Marine > Oceanic | place: Arctic Ocean... | reverse complement strand
GACATCTGCCCGCGCACCACATGCCAGACCTGCGGCAACTCATCGAGGCGGGTGCGACGCATCCAACGGCACCCCCGCACCACGCGGTCGTCGCCCGCTGCCGCCAGGCGAGCCGACCCGTCAGCCTCGGCACCGTGGTGCATGGTCCGGAACTTGGCCAGGGTGAACGGCACCCCGTCACGACCGGTGCGCACCTGGCGAAACAGCACACCGCTGCCGGCCACCAGACGGACGTAGGCGGCAGCGACCACCAGCAGCGGCACGACCAGCGGGACCGCCACCAGTAACACGCCCAGCTCGACGAGACGCTTCAGCCTCAACTGGTGCGGGTGGAGGGCCCGCGACCGGATCGCCACATACGGCATGCCGCCGATCTCGCGGACGTCACGCAAACCCAGCAGAGCGGTCGTGGCCGTAACCCGCAGGTACACGCCGCGGCCCGAACCGTCCAGGGCACCCAGTGGCTCGGGCATCACGTCGCCAAGCGACACGTCGTCCACGAACACCACGTCGGTGGCACCGCTGGCGTCGGCGGCGGAGACCACGCCTGCACCGACCGGCACCTCGGCGACCACCACCGCCATCCGGTCCGTCTCGGAGAGATGTGAGGCGGCCAACGCCGTCTGCTCCGACGACCCCACGAGCAGCACCAGCGGTGGTCCGAAGCGCCTCGACCGCAACCGTCTGGACAGGGCACGGGTGACGGTTGCCACCAGCACCACGCCCACGCCGACCGCCGCCAGGTTGGCCCGCGGCACCGCGTACCGGCCCGTCGGCAGCACCACCACCAACCCGACGGCCAGGCCTACGAGGGTCAGGCCGACCACCCGGGCGAACCACATGCGGTAGCCGAGGCGAGCCTGCTTCTCGTAGAGGCCACCGAAGTAGAAGACGACCTGCAGGATGGCCGTGAGCGCCAACATGCCGGCCACCAGCTCAGCGGGCTCCGGCCAGTCGGTCCCGAACCGGCCCACGGTCACCAGCACGGTCACCGCCAGGATCCCCGTGGCGTCCAGCACGTAGAGCCAACGAAAGCCGGCGCGCCAGAGCCTCAGGTACAGGCCGGAGGCCTCCGGCAGTGTTGCCGGCGAGGAGGGCGGGGTCATCGGTGTCATCAGGAGATCCCGACCAGCGTAGAAGGCCACCGCCTTCAGACACCGCCGGGCAGCAGCGCGCCCCCGACCACCATGAAGGCGACCGGTAGGCTCCGCCGGTGCCCCTGTCCCGGCTGCCACGGTCGCGCCGCGACCTCCACGCCCTCCTCCAGGTCGACCTGCTGGTCAACCTCACGCTGCGCGACCTGCGCAGCAAGTACAAGCGGTCGGCCCTGGGCTGGTCGTGGTCGGTGCTCAACCCACTGGTAGCCGTCGTCGTCTACTCGGCGGTCTTCTCGGTGTTCCTGCGAATCCAGCCCTCGGTCGGCGACCCCAGTGGTCTGGACTCCTACGCCGTGTTCCTGCTGGTGACCCTGCTGCCGTGGCAGTTCCACGTCACCAGCCTCACAGAGGCGACCCGTGCCATCACCGCCAACGCGCCGCTGGTTACCAAGATCTACTTCCCCCGCTGGGTGCTGCCCACCTCGTCGGTGCTGGCCCGGTTCCTCACCCTGCTGGTCGAGATGGCCGTGCTGCTGGTGCTCATCGCCGTCCTGCAGGGCCACATCACCTTCCAGTGGATCCCGGTGCTGCTGGCCCTGATGCTGCTCCAGCTGCTGTTCACCATCGGCCTGGCGCTCATGATCAGCGCCGCCAACGTCTACTTCCGCGACGTGCAGCACTTCCTGGGAGTGGCGCTGGCCCCGTGGATGTTCCTGACGCCGATCCTCTACCCACTGAACATGGTTCCCGCCGACAAGGAATTTCTGGGGATCGGCTACCGCACCCTCTACCAGATGAACCCGATGGTCTCGTGGGCCAAGGCCTACCGCAACGTGCTCTACGACCTGCGGTTCCCGTCGCTGGAACGCTGGCTGGCCATCGTGGCGGCCACCGGCATCGTGCTTGCCATCGGCTTCCGGGTGTTCAACCGGCTGGAGCCGCGCATGGCCGAGGAGGTCTGAGCGTGGCTGCGACATCGCCCAACGCCATCGCCCTGGACGGGCTGGGAAAGAAGTTCCGTCTCACGCACGACCGGAACTGGACGCTGAAGGCCACCGTCCTGGCCGGGCACAGGGTCCGCTACGAGGAATTCTGGGCACTCCGGGGCCTGGACCTGGAGATCCCGCACGGCTCCACGTTCGGGATCATCGGCGGCAACGGCTCGGGCAAGAGCACCCTGCTGAAGGTGCTGGCCGGAATCCTCCGACCCGACGAGGGCACAGCGAAAGTCGACGGTCGCCTCTCGGCGCTCCTCGAGCTGGGTGCCGGCTTCCACCCGGAACTGACCGGTCGCGAGAACGTCTACCTGAACGGCGCCATCCTGGGCTTCACCTCGCGTGACATCCGCCGACGCTTCGACGACATCGTGGGCTTCGCCGAACTGGACCGCTTCATCGACGAGCCGGTCCGCAACTACTCGTCGGGCATGTACGTGCGGCTCGGATTCTCGGTGGCCATCCACGTCGAGCCGGAAATCCTGCTGGTCGACGAGGTGCTGGCCGTCGGCGACCACTCCTTCCAGAAGCGCTGCCTGGACCGCTTCGCACAGCTCAAGTCCGAGGGGCGCACCATCGTCCTGGTCAGCCACGACCTGGACATGGTCGGCTGGCTCTGCGAGCAGACAGCCTGGATCCAGCAGGGCACGCTGCAGGCGGTCGGGCCATCGCCCGAGGTGATCGACCGGTTCCTGGATGGAGGAACGGCCGGCTCCCCACCAGCGTCGGAGACCCATCGACGGTTCGGCGGGCTGGGCCCGGACGACCTGGTGAGATCCGTGGACCTCGTCGACACCAACGGCCACCCGATGGACCGGGTGGGTTCGGGGCGACCGGTGCGGTTCCGGGTCCGCTACGACGCCGGCCGGGCCGACGAGCCGGTCACGGTCGCACTCGGCCTCTACCGGGCGGACGGCACGCACGTGGCCAGCATCAACTCCGGAGCCGCCTCGCGTGCCGTCGACAACGGAGACGGCCTCGTGGACGTCGAATACGAGATCAGCGCACTGGCCGTGCAGCCCGGCACCTACGAACTCTCCGTAGCCCTGCATGACCACTCCATGCGCAAGGTCATGGAGCGCCACACCCACCTGGTGCGCTTCGACGTGGAGCCCACCGCCGGCGACCACCAGAACGGCCTCGTGGCCCTGGGTGGCACCTGGTCGGCACGATCGGCCGGCCTGTGAACCACGGGCATCGCCGCGACGGATCGGCGTACCGGTGAGCGACCGGCGCTGGCGCGACGGGTCCGAGGACCGGATCGCAGGGATCCTGCGGGCCGCCACCGACCGCTCCAGCGGTTCGGACGAGCTGGCTGCCCACATCGACGACTGGCCCACCCGCTACCACTTCGGGCGTGCGCGCACGAACCTGCTGCACCCCATCCACCTGGGGCCCGGCGTCCGCGTCCTGGACGTGGGAGCGGGCAGCGGCGTGAACAGCCGTTGGGCTGCCGAACAGGGCGCCACCGTCGTAGCCGTGGAGGGCGACGCCCTCCGGGCCGAGGCGGCAGCGCTGCGCTGCACCGGACTGGACGTGGACGTCCGGCACGGCAGCGCCACCGACCTCGCCGATGATGAGGGCTTCGACGTGGTGCTCTGCATCGGCGTCCTGGAATACGCCGGCGACGACCCGGACCGGTTCCTGAGCCACCTGGCCGGCCTGCTGCGCCCCGGCGGCGCCCTGGTGGTGGCCATCGAGAACCGCTTCGGCCTCGCCTACTGGCTACAGGCCGACGAGGACCACCTGGGGCAGGCTTTCGTCGGACTCGAGGGCTACCCGCCGGTGGTCGCCACCGAGGCCACAGCAACCGTGCGTACCTTCTCGAGGCCCGAGCTGGCCGAACGCCTCACCAGCGCCGGGCTGTTCGCCCAACGCTGGTACCAGCCGTTCCCCGACTACAAGCTGCCGGGTGCCATCCTCACGGACCGGTGCTTCGACCAACCCGATGCCGTCGACCTCGTCGACCAACTGGTCGGCCCCCCGATCGACCGCAGCCGCATGGGTGGCCGGATAACCGGTGACGAACGGGCCATCCACCGTCAGGTAGTGGCCGCCGGCATGGGTACCGAGATGGCCAACTCGTTCCTGGTGGTGGCCGCCACGGACAAAGGCGTGCTGGACAGGCGCTCAGACGGCGACACGCTGGCATGGCGCTTCACCGGCGACCGGCGTCGGGCGCACCTCCGGGTCCGACGCATCACCGACGGCGGCGTAAGACGCATCGACCGGCGTGCCATCCACCGGACCGAAGACGGTGGGCGGGCAGGCAGCTGGCTGCACCTGAGGTCACCGGGTGGCACCGCAGACGACTACACGACGGGTCCGAACCTCGAGCAGGTGGCCCTGGACCGGCTCCGGGCCGGAGACATAGACGGGGTCAGGACCGTCCTGGCCACCTGGTGGACCGTGGCACACCGCTCCGCCTCCGAACGACAGGTCACAGACGAGGAGGTGCACCCCTTCCTCCCCGCCGGATCCCGGACGGTGCTGCCCGGAGACCACCTGGACCTGGGACTGGACAACCTCGTAGGCCCCGTGGAACACCCCGCCGAGGTGCTCTTCGTGGACGACGAGTGGGAGGCAACCGGTGGCGTGGACCGGGACCTGGCCGCCATGCGGACCTGCTGGAAGCTAGCCACCGCAGTGGTCTCCGGAGGGACCCGGCACCCATGGCCGACCAGCACGACCGTGGACAAGATGGCTGCGAAGTTCTACGACCTGCTACCCGACGTCACGGGCGACCCCTCCATCGACCACCTGCACGTGGCGGAAGCCGCCCTGCGGGTAGAAGCCATCGGAGGCGACATCGCCACGCACGTGGCCCAACTGCGGGCGGTGGGGCGCCGCAGCGTGGCCGACCGCACCGTCGGCGACGGCCACCGTTCTGCGCTGCGTCGACGACTCGCCACCCTGAAGCGCCTCCCCGGCGGGGAACTCCTGGCCACCCTGGTGCGCCGCCTTCGCTGAATCAGCCGATCGAACGGATGAAGAACCGGCAGGTGTCGTCCACGCCGGAGGTGACGTAGCCGCCAGCAGTAAGCACGTCGACCACCTCGTCTCCCCGACCCTTACGGAGACAGACAACGTCCGGGGCCAGCAACTCCAGTGCCCGGGCCGTCGCCTCCGTCCCCCACTCGGCGTAGCCGTGCTCGAGTGCGTGCGTGAGGGTGAGGCGGTCCAGGGCATAGAAGTCCCGTCCGGCGTGGCGGCCCCGCAGATACGACGCCCGCGGATTCACGGCCCTCACATCGACACCCAGAACGGCCACGGCGAAATCCACGTCCTCCGGTCCCGCCACCGTTCCACCCACCGGCGCCAGATAGACGAGCGTCCGGGCGCTGTCCACCTCGGGGCGGGGCAGGTCCACTACGGGTGGCCAGGCCAACTCGGTCCCCCTGTTGGCACTGCTGGTGATCGGAGTACCCACGACGAGCAGCAACGCCAGCACCACCGCCGCCGAAACCACCGGGGCGGCTCGCACCCCAGGTCGACCGGCTGTCACGACAAGGCCCACCATCGCCGGCAGCGGGAGCACCCACAAGGTGCGCCATGCCACTGCATCGGCATCACCAGCCGCATCCAGCACGTCGAGCACCCCGGGGGCCAGGAAGGCCCCGAACACCACCACCGGTCCGGCCAGCAGCAGCATGCGCGAGCCCCGCGAGCCCACCACCGCCCAGGCGGTGAGCGCTGCCGCAAGGGCCACGTACGCCGCCAGCCCTTCGCCGAACACCATCCTGAGAATGGCAATCGGCTCCGTCCCGCTGTCCAGGAATCGTCGTACATCGAGAAAGCCGAGGACCGAGGCAGCATCGCCGAGTCGTTGCGGCGCCGCGAACACGGCGTAGAACCCGGCCAGCAGGGCGGGAGCGGCAGCAACCAGCGACCGTGCAATGCGGCGCGGCGCTCCGGCGTCGAGAGCCGTGGCAGCCACGGCGGCGAGCACCACCGGTGGAGCAACCAGCACCGACGATGAGGTGAGGCCCAGGCCAGCCACCACGCCGGCCGCCAGAGCCAGCAGGTGGCGTCGCAGTCCCGTCCGGCCGTAGGCCGCCCCGTGATGCCAGAGGGTCGGAACCACCAGCAGCAGGAAGACCGCCTTGCCCTGCCAGGACCGGCCAGCGAAAAAATTCCCGAACGACCCGTGCACCGCACCATCGAGCACCAGGAACAGCGTCCCCGCCCACGTGGCGGCAGCCGCCGACCTGGCACCCAGGCCCCGCAGGAGGCGCCATGTGGCCAGCACCGCCAGCGCCGCGATCAACGGTCCGAATCCGAGGTACGTCAGCGCTGCAGCCGACACCCGCCCAACCGCCGCAGCACTCCCCAGCAGGGCCTCCACCGACGTAGCCAGGGCCGCCGGACGCTCCACCGGAAGAACATTGTCGCTGAAGATGGTGTCGCGGTCCGGGAACACGCCGTCATGGGCGGCCACCCACGCCGAACGGTTCACGACGAAGACGTCGTCCAGATCGGGACGAACCATCACCAGAGACAGCAGGGCCGCCAGACCAGCAAGCACCAGCACCGAAACCGCAGCGGTACGCGAAGTGCGGTGCAGCGCGGCACGAACGGTCGTGGCCGGAGTCGGCCCCCCATCTCGGACGGCGTACGCCGCCACAGCCAGAACACCCACGAGGCCCAGCCACGCCACCGGCCACCAGAGACCATCCACGTCCACGAACGCCAGAACCGCCGCGCCGACAAGGCCCAGGACAACCGGAATGGCAGATATCCGGCCCGCCGAACCGTGGCCTCCCACGGCAGCCCAGCCGACGGTCGACCGGGCCAGAGCGACAGCAAGGACGACCGTCGCCACCACCCACAGCCCGAACGCCGGATCGCGTGTCAGGCCTACAAGGCGCGCCAGGTGGAACACCACCGTCCAGACAGCCAGCGACCCGACCACCAGGTCCAGCGTCCGATCGGATCGTCGAGCTATGAGGTCGCCTGCGTCGACGTGCATGATCAGCCCACCGCCCGGGCCACCGCCTCGGCAATGGCATCGCCGTGATGGCGGATCGCCGGGCGACCGAGGGCCCGGAGCACGCCATTGTCCAGAGCGGAGAAGGGCGGTCGTCGCGCCGGCAGGGTGCCATCCAGACCCGGATCGGAAGTACGAACCACACGGCCCGGATCCAGGCCGGCCGCCGTCGCCACCCCACGGGCGAAGTCGAACCAACTGGTGGCACCGCCGTTGGTGGCGTGAACCACCCCGGCCACCCGTTCTTCGCCCAGATACCTCAGCACGGGCACGAGGTCGGCAATAAAGGTGGGGCAGGCCACACGCTCGTCGCCCATCCTCACCGGACCACCGGAAGCCAGAGCCACGATAAGGCGCTCGACCATTCCGGGGGCGTCGGCGGGCTGCAGCCAACTGGTGCGCACCACAGTGGCTGATGGTCCGGCCGCCACCTCACCGGCCAGCTTGACGGCCCCGTAGACACTCAACGGGTCGGTCGGGTGATCCTCGCGGTACGGCACGTCGGCCTCCCCGTCGAACACAAAGTCGGTGGAGACCTGCACCAGGTGGGCACCAACCTCCTCGGCGGCTTCGCTCAGGTAGCCGACCGCCATGGCGTTGATCCGCTGCGCCCGCTCGTGGTCCCCCTCACAGCCGTCCACATCGGTCCAGGCGGCACAGTTCACGACCAGCGATGGCTTGCAGGACCCGAGCGCGTCATGGACCGCCTTGCGATCAGCCACGTTCAGAGCCGCACGCGACAAGCCGAACACCGGTCCATCATCGGTGAACGCCCGGACGACCTCACGACCCAGACGACCGGCGGCGCCGGTCACCAGAACCCTCACGCCCGATCCCCCAGCAACGGCTCCCACCAGTCGGCATTGTCCCGGTACCAGGCCACGGTCGCCGCCAGCCCGTCGTCCAGGTCGTGGACCGGCGTCCAACCCAGGGCACGGATCCGCCGGGTATCCACCGAGTAGCGACGGTCGTGGCCGGGGCGGTCAGCGACATAACGGATGCTGGACTCGTCGGCACCGCAGAGGGCCAGGAGGCGTTGTGTGAGGGCCAGGTTGTCGATCTCGTTGCCGGCGCCGACGTTGTAGACCGTGCCATCCACACCATCGGCCAGCACCAGTTCCAGGGCCGCGCAATTGTCGTCCACGTGGCACCAGTCGCGGACGTTGCCGCCGTCGCCGTAGAGCGGAACCCGCCCGCCCCGCAGCAGCCGGGTCACGAACAGCGGGATGACCTTCTCCGGGTACTGGAACCGGCCGTAATTGTTGGTGGAGCGGGTCACCACGACCGGCAACCCGTGCGTCGAGTGGTACGACAGGGCAATCAGATCGGAGGCGGCCTTGGAGGCCGAATAGGGCGAGCTGGGGGCCAGCGGGTCGGCCTCGCCGAAGGAACCATCCGGGATCGAGCCGTACACCTCGTCGGTGGACACGTGCAGCAGCCGGTCGATGCCGACATCCAGGGCCACCTGGCAGACGGTCGCGGTACCGACGCAGTTGGTGGTCACGAACCTGGCGGCATCGGAGATGGAACGGTCCACGTGGCTCTCGGCTGCGAAGTGGACCACCGCTTCGTGGCCCGCCATGGCATCAGCCAGGGCGGAGCCGTCGCAGATATCGGCATGCACGAAGCGGTAGCCGGGGCTCCCCTCCAGACCGGCCAGGTTGGCGGGGTTGCCCGCATACGTGAGGGAGTCGTAGACGGTGACCTCGTCACCGCGGCCGACGGCACGATGGACGAAGTTGGCGCCTATGAAGCCGGCACCACCTGTCACCAGCAGGCGCACGTCAGCGCTCCCCGAACACCGGGCGGATGTCGTCAGCGAGCTCGGCGCAGACCGGGTTGGCCAGGTCACGCGCGGACAGGACCGGTCCTGCCACCCCCCAGTCGGCACCTATGGCCGGATCGTCCCAGGCCACCCCCAGCTCGTCGGCCGGGTCGTAGTAGCCGTCAACGAGATAGGTGAGGGTCAGGTCGGTGACCGCTGCGAAACCGTGGGCCACCCCCGGGGGGATGTAGACGCCCCGGTGGCGTTGCGGACCGTCGCCACCCAGGTCCAACTCCAGCGTGGCTGAGAGGGTGGGCGAGCCGACCCGCAGGTCGTGGAGGACCACCCGGGCGCACCCCGCAACCACGTACCAGTAGTCGGCCTGGTGCCGGTGGTAGTGGAGGCCCACAACGGCGCCCGCGGTCCGGTCGGCACGGTTGGACTGGACCATCGGAGGTACGTCGCCCAGCCACTCCTGGCGCCACGTCTCGACGAACAGGCCCCGCTCGTCGCCGTGCACCACCGGGTCCACCAGCACGATGCCGTGGATCACCGACGATTCTCTCACCTCAGCCATCCGTGCAGCCTCCCGACCTGCCCACGTCCACCACCGAATGATCACCCAGCAGCAGCGAGACCCTGACGGACTCCCCCGGCACCCCGGAAACCTCGACCTCTCGGCCAAGCACCGAATCGGTCAGGTGGTCCAGATCTGTGACGGAGGCGCCCTGCATCAGCACAGAGTGCTCCACGGTGGACCGCTCGATGCTGCAGTCCCCACCCACCGACACGTAGGGACCAACCGTGGAGTGCAGGATTCGGGACCCGGCAGCCACCACCACCGGGCCGACGAGGGTGGAGTCCACGACCTCGGCACCGTCATCGACCACGACGCCGTCCCCGCCCAGGCGGTCCAGGACGAGGCGGTTGCAGGCCAGCAGGGGGTCCTTCTTGCCGGTGTCGATCCACCAGCCATCCAGGACCCGATGCTCGACGGTCTCGCCGGAATCCAGCAGCCACTGGATGGCGTCGGTGATCTCCAACTCGCCCCGGGCGGACGGCTCTATGGCACGCACCGCCTCGTGGATGCGGGGCCCGAACAGGTACACGCCGACGAGCGCAAGATCCGACGGAGGATTCGCCGGCTTCTCGAACAGGGCGGCGATCGAGCCGTCGGAGGCCAGCTCCGCCACGCCGAACGATGACGGGTCGTCAACGTGGGCCAGCAGCAGGCGGGCTGCGACCGAACCGTCGAACCCTTCAACCACCTCGTCCAGGGAATCCTCGAACATGTTGTCGCCCAGGTACATGGCGAACGGTTCGTCGCCGAGGAACCCCTCGGCCACCTTCACTGCGTGGGCGAGGCCCAGCGGCGCCTCCTGGTCGATGTAGGTGACAGACGCCCCCCACCGGCTCCCGTCGCCCACCGACGCCCGGACCTCGTTGCCGGTATCGCCGACCACGATGCCGATGTCGGTGATGCCGACGCCGACGAGGTCAGCGACGACGTAGTGCAGGATCGGAACATTGGCGATCGGAACCAGCTGCTTGGCGCTGGTGTGGGTGAGCGGACGCAGGCGCCGTCCACTCCCTCCCGACAGGATCAGACCCTTCACGTCGCCGAGGGTACCGGGCGCCCCCGCTCCGGATCCGACGCGACGACCCGCAACGTCATGTTCAACGGCCGGCGGCCGAAGCCAGGCCCACCAGAAAGACCAGCAGGGTGACCGCCACGCCCTGGGCTTCGGCGCCATCCAGGGCGAACCCGGCCGCCACCTGCTCCAGGGCCTGCTGGTCGCCGTCGGCGGCGAAGTAGGCGGTGGTCACCTTCTCCGAACCCGTCACGTCAGGCGCATCAACCGGGTTGGCGGCACCATCGGAGAGGTTCATCAGGAAGGCCACCACCCATACCGCTGCCCGCTGGAACTCCGCCGTGGTCATCTCCAGGTGGTCCGCTGCGGCCTGGATGGAGGCAAGGTGCTCGACGGAGTAGCCGGTGGTGACGCGGTACTCGTCCACCTGCGGGTCCGGGAAGGAGGACCCGACGTCGGGCGGCCCGTAGGCCACCCCGAACCAGTTGGAGCGCAGGCCGAACTCCCGGCGGAACCTGTCGCCGGAGACCACGAACCTGTTGCCGTCGCGGGCACGCAACTCCACCTCGACCGCACGTCCACCGTCGTCGCCGAAGCCGTCACGCTCAACCACCTGGATTTCATAGAGCGGTCCCAGCCCGAACGCGTCGGCCACACGGGTCGCATCCACCTCCTCGCTCCAACGGTGCACCGGGTTGATGGACACGTCGTCCCCGGCGTCCACCACGCCCACGAAGTCAGCCGTGATGGTGTGGCCACCAGTCGAGGCCGAGAACTCGGTTCTGGACACGACACCATCCATGAGCCGGACCATGCCCGCCGTGGCGAACACCGCAGCATCGGTCTCAGCGGTCTCGTGGTCCCATCCGCTGCCACCGCTGCGACTGCGGCGTCCCGAATAGACCTGGCAGCGGATGGTGTCGCACGTCTTGGCGTACCCGTACCGGACCTCGGCCAGGGAGTACGAGCGGGCGGCCACCGCCTGGACCTGGAGGGCCTGGCGGCCGGCACCGTCACCCATGGATGCCCATACCGACGGCATCTCGCTGGGCACCACCGATCGCAGGTACTGCTCGATGGCCACCCAGTTCACGGTGCGCTGTCGGGCCCCGTAACGCGCTGCCCGAATCTCGCCCCGGTACCAGGTGGCCGACGTGGCGCCCTCGCAGAGCTGAAGGGTCTGGTCCAGACCGGCCTCCGCATGGTCCACCAGGTCGTAGGCCACCCCGTCGGCGGTCGAAGCCACCCCACCGGTGGAGTACGGCGTGGACCCGATCGGCCAGGCCGGAACGATCCGGGCGACGGCACTGTCCACCATCAACCCCATGTCGGTGAAGTCTCCGCCGCATGAGGAGCCCGAATAGACGTGGTACCTGTCCACGTCACCATCAAGCACCAGGCGAACCACCTTGGCATCGACCACGGTCCACGGGCCCTGCAGTCCAGCCACCAGCAGGATGCCATCCGACAGGTAGACGGTGGTCGGCTTGCTGTCATGCGAGAGGAGCCGTACGCCGATCTCCACGTCCGGGACAACCATGGGCGTGGTACCGCCGTAGTAGTGGTCGAGGATCTGGTCCCGTCCCCAGCCCTCGTCGATGGCATATCCCAGTGCCCCGTACTGGCCCATTCCCCGGCCGTGCCCCCAACCCCGACCGTCGACCACGACCGGCCCGTAGTCGATCGAGTAGATGGGCGGGGCGAACCGACCGGGTATCCGCAGCTCCTGGCCTACGGACAACAGGTTCGGGTTGGTGATCCCGTTGGCGTCCATCAGCGCCGAAACGGTCACGCCCTGGGCGGCGGCGATCCCAGACAGGCTGTCACCTGACACCACGGTGACGATGAGCGGAGGCAACGTGGAGGTCGGTGGCATCGAACCGGGGATGGTGAGCTGCTGGCCGACCGAGAGGCGGTCAGGATCCGTGATGCCGTTGAGGCTCATCAGGGCCGAGACCGATACGCCGTACTCAGCGGCGATCTTCGAGAGGCTGTCGCCTGACCGCACGGTGACGATGACAGGACCGGTGGGGGTGATCGGACGCGTCGCTCCGGGCACCAGGAGTTCCTGGCCCACATGGACGGTGTCCGGATCGGTGATGTTGTTGGCCTCGATGAGCGCCGCCATGGTGACCCCGTACTCGGCCGCGATGGCCGAAAGACTGTCGCCCCTCTGGACCACCACGACCATCGTGGGCAGGGTGGTGGGCGCGGCGCCGACCCCGGGGATCACCAGGCGTTGGCCCATGTAGACCCGGTCCGGATCTGTGATTCCGTTGGCGGCCATGAGAGCGCTGACCGTGGTCCCGTGTTTGACGGCGATCGCCGAGAGGCTGTCGCCCGCCTCGACGGTGACGACCGTCTGGGCACCGGCCGGCGATGCTGTGACCAGAAGCGTCGCCACGAGGGCCATCGTCAGAACCACCGACCTGATGGCACCGGCGCGCAGCTGCAGCGGCGTCCGCCGGCGCGTTCCACTACTCGGTTGAGCGTCCAATTTGGTTCCGTCCACGGACTCGACTGACGTGCCGGAAGGCCCCGCTCCGCCCGTCGGTCAGTGTAGGAGTCCGGGCCGCCGGGCGAGGGGCACCGCCATGGCAACCATGGCGGTCACGACCGTGGCCAGCAGCGCCAACTCCACACGCAGGAAGAGGTCGCCACCGAAGGCCAGCACGATCGGGAATGCAGTGAGGCCGACAAGCCATGCGAGGGCCATCCGACCCTGGCAACGCTGCGCGATGAGCGCCTGGGCAAGGGACAGGACGATCATCAGGACAGCGCTGGAAGCCGACAGGAGGATCATGTCGCGGCGTCCCACGGCGAACTCGGCGCCGAAGGCCATCTCGACCACCAGGTGTCCGGCCACGGCACACGCCACTACAGCCGCCGCGCCCAGTGCCCCGACGAGGGCCAGGAGCCGGGCGAGGACATGGCGGAACTCCTCCATGTGCCCATCGGCGGCCAGCGACGAGAGCTTGGGCAGCAGCGAGGCCTGGACCGCCTGGAAGAAGAACAACGGCACCCGGGCGACAAGTAGGGCGTTGAGGAACCGACCGGCCTCGTCACGCTGCGTCGGGCCGGCCAGGAGCTCCACGGCCAGAGGGCTGACGTTCAGAACGATCGCCGTGGATACCGATGCCACCAGCAGGAACCCCATGGCCGGAGCCAGTGCGCCGAGCTCGGCACGGCGGCCCGGCGCGACGGTGGCCGGCTCCGACTCCGGCGCGGACTTCTCAGACCCCGGGGCCGTGGAGCGGCGACCGGTGAGGGCGGCAGCCACTCCCAGGAACGGTGCACCACCCACGGCCAGCCCGTACACCGCCACATCGTCGGTGAGAACCAGTGAGCCGATCCCGACGAGGAGCAGGCGACCGATGCCATCGCCGATGAAGTAGCGGGCGTAGCTGCCGAACCGTCCGAGGCCGGCCAGCACCCCGCGCACGAGGTGCCCGGTGCCCAGCCCGACGAGGACCAGGAGCAGGGCCACAAACAGGATGCCCTGGCCTGCGAAGAGGCTGTCCACGATCCATGGTGCGGCCACCATGGCGACCACCGACAGGGCCAGCGCCAGCGACCCGCCCAGGATGGCCGCCGGGCGGACCACGGACCGCAGCCCGTTGGCGGACCTCCCGGCGATGGCACGCGCCGTCTCCTGCTCGAGCGGCTGGAAGAACCCGGGGCCCAGAAGGAAGCTGAGCGCCCAGAGCAGGCCGACCGGCGTGTAGGCCTCGGCGCCGAGGTCCCGGGA
>Ga0209403_10004947_pt1 | contig 14187 bp, 12 predicted proteins | sample ArcticOcean_MG_C_8_FD_187440 | JGI IMG/M metagenome (GOLD analysis project Ga0209403, IMG submission 187440) | Marine microbial communities from western Arctic Ocean - ArcticOcean_MG_CB11_86 (SPAdes) (version 2) | ecosystem: Environmental > Aquatic > Marine > Oceanic | place: Arctic Ocean... | reverse complement strand
TACACCGATCAACATCAGGCACATGCGCGCGTAGCGGGGGAAGAGCGAGCGCGCTGACTCAAGATACCCGTCAATCGTAAATCGCGATGCGCGCGCGACGACCGGGAACCGGAGCGGAGGTTCTTCCAGGGGGCCCGCATCACGATTGCTTCGAACCAGGGTCGCGACTGTGCCCGCCCTGATAAGGACAACGAACAACGACCCGCCTATGACCACCACCGCGACTGCGAGGCCGCAGGCTGCCAGCACTACGGGGTGCGACATCAGGGACAACGCGATGGTCGCCGTGATCTCACGCCACTCAAGGGACATCAGAGTGGACGGGTCACGGCCAATCGCCAGTGCGACGAGGAAGAGACTGCCGACGATCGGAGCGGCTAGCAGCAGCCTGAATAACGATCCCGCTGACGCCTGAATCAGCGTGACCTGCCAATTCGCGGCAGCAATCAGTGCTCCGCGCTTGACTGCGGCCTTCAAGGGACGGGGAGACATAGCGTGTATGTCCATGCTATCGAAAGTCTCGAATAATCGCTCCCCCAGCAGATGGCATGGGCCAGCGGACGATCGACAGCCTACAATGCCTTTCGTGCGCCTTCCGGACCCCTCCGCGCCACCGTCACCGTTGCCCTGGCGCCGGCTCGTCCGCATTGTGGTCGCCGGTGCCGTCTGCGCGCTGGTCGTTCTAGCGCTTGGCTATATGGCTGAGCGTGTCGTTCTCGGTTCAGACGAAGCGGCGGCACGTGCCCGTACGGAGACTGAAGTCCGCACGTCCTTCGGCGCGATGGCGCGCGCCCTCCAGTTCATGGCGCTGGGCATGGCCGATCCGGAGGCCGTGGTCGCTGCGGCCCAGGATGATGTGACGGCGACGAGCCGCCTGTTTACCGCGGCGAGTGTCGCGATTGCGCAAGGTAACGGTGGCGACTTCGCCGTGACGGCGTACGACGCCAACGGGGAGCCGATGGCCTGGGATGGGCGACCCTCGGAGCTGCCAACTGAGCGTCTTCAGGGTGAGGAGGCCTGGTTCTTCACCCAGGGTGCTCTTGGCCTCCGTCTGGTCTATGTCACGCCGGTGATGGCGACTGATGCCCGACGGGTTGGCGCGATCGCCGCGGAGCGGTCGCTTGGCCTCGACGTGTCCCCTCGATCCGACGGCGACCGAGACCCGTTCCGGTATGCGAGCCGCACGGCGTCGGTCGCCATCGATCTGAGGTTCGAGGCCGGCCGTACGATTCCCGACCCGACTGCCTTTGAGGTATTGGATCCGTCAGGCGCCCGTCTGTTCACGGCGTCGGTCGACGCATCGGACCTTGCCCGGACCCGCGATCGCTGGCGGCAGGCCTCCCGATCGTGGGCGCTCTTCACGCTCGTACTTGCCGTGGCGCTGCTCTGCGGCCCACTGCTGGACTGGCGCAACACAGTGTCGAGAGGTCGGCAATATGGTGTTGCGGTTGTGCTCATCTCCGGCGCGATTATCGTCACCCGACTGATGCTGTGGCTGGCACAGCCAGCGGAATGGTTGGATGCCCCGCTGTATTCCGAGGCGGAGTACGCGTCGCCACTCCTGTACCCGTTCTTGACCTCGCCCTTCGACTTTCTTGTGACCGCGCTTGCCGCCGGCAGTCTCGTGACGGTGTTGCTGTACGCATCTGAGGCGTGGCGTCTGAGTCGCCGGCATCATCGCGTGAGGGTGCGGAGCGTCAGTTCCGTGGTGTCGTTCGCGACATTGCAGCTGGCCGCCGGCATGGGTGTGGCCGCACTCATCTCGGCGCATCAGTCGCTGCTGAGAGACACCGTTGCCAACACGACGCTCGACCTTCTTCATTTCTCCCTGCACCCGTGGAGCACGTCGCGGCTGGCGTTGCAGATGGGGTTGCTGGTGTGTCACGCGTCCGCGCTGGGATTCGGTGTGTTGTTACTTCGTGCAGCGCTCGTAGGCTGGACAGTGCCCCGCCCTTCGACAGGACTTCGCGTCGCGACTCTCGGCCTATGGGTGCTCCCGCTGATTCTATGGCAGCTGGCAACTGGGGCCGTCGGGGCGGAACGGTTCCCCGCGCTTGTGGCGGTCTCGGTGATGGTGGCGCTCGTCGGCTCGGCCACCAGACTCACGGCCCGATACCGCCATGGCTCGCAAGCCTTTCGGCTCACGCTGATGGCGCTCGGGTTGGTCGTGCCGGCCGTCGCCTTCTATCCGTCGGTATTTCAGATTGGATGGCAGGCGAAATCTCAGCTGGTTGAGACGCGCTATGCCTCCCAGGCTGTCGATCAACGGCAGACGATTCAACTCGTGCTGCAGGACACGCTGGATCAGATCGATCAGGTTCCGGGATTACTTGAGTTGGCGACGATGCCAGCGGTGCCGGCCGGAGGCGAGCCCTCAACCGACCGTGCCTTTCAGGTCTGGCAACTCACCGCGCTGGCGGACTATCCCGTCACCTCGTCGGTGGAGTTACACGGGGTCGATGGTCTGCTCGTCAGTCGTTTCGCATTCAATCTACCGGATGACCTGACGGTCGTCCCGCGGTCCGATGAGCAGGCATGCGACTGGGGAGTCTATGAGGAGGTCTCGCCGTTTTTCGCAGAAGAGCGGCGGATCTTACACGCAGGCCGGGCGCTGTGCGGCGATGACGGCCGGCCTGCCGGTTCGATTATTGTTCATGCCATCCTGGACTACGCGAACCTGCCGTTTATTCAGTCGCAGAACCCGTACGTCGAGCTGATGCGACCGTTGGATCCGACGCGCGGCGAGGGGATCGCGGGACGGGATGTGGAGTTCGCGTTCTATGGGTGGAGTCGTACCCCGCTGTACACCTCCGGCCCGACTGCGTGGCCGCTGGATGACGCGGTATTCGCACAGGTCGAGCAGACCCGTACGCCGGTCTGGGACAGACTGCGGCGCGGGGCCACCAACTATGACGTGTACCTCCTCAACGATCGAGGTGGAATCTACGCTCTGGGGTTCCCGGTCGCATCACCACTCGCCCACTTCGTGAACCTGGCCGAGATCACGATGCTCGCGTGGGGGACCTACCTGCTGCTGTTGGTCGCGACTGCAGGCTTCGGGTGGCTCACTCGGCGCGGGACCACCGCGCGGGCGTTGCTGCGTGAAATTCGCGCAAGTTTCTATCGGAAGCTGCTGCTTGCGTTCATCGCCGCGACCGTCGTGCCTGTGGCGGCCCTGGCGGTGGCGACAAGAACGTACGTCGCCGATGTCATGCGCGCCAACGTCGAGCAGGAAGCAATCCGTACGGCTGCGGCGGCGCGCCGGGTGGTCGAGGACTTTGTGGCGCCACGCGCTGCGCTGCAAGGGGCCAACGTCGACGACAACCTGATGGTGTGGGTGAGTCGACTGATCGACCAAGACGTCAATCTGTTCAGTGGCACACGCCTGCTGGCTACGAGCGAGCGCAACCTCTTTGCGTCAGGCCTGCTGCCGACACGGACGCCGGCCGACATCTACAGGGCCCTCGACCTGCGCAACGAGGCGACGACCGTTGTGCGCCAGCAGATTGGGGCACTGAACTACCTGGTTGCCGGCACGTCGGTCGCCACACAACAACTCGACGCGGTACTGACGGTGCCACTGACGTCGCGCGAGCTTCAGATCGAGGAACAGATCGATGCGCTCGATCGTCAGGTGCTGCTGGGTGCGCTGTGTTTCATGTTCGGTGGCGCAGGTATCGGGTATTGGCTCGCCGAACGCATTGCCGATCCGGTGAATCGCCTGACGCGCGCGACGCGGCGCCTCGCCCGCGGCGATCTCGATGTGCGAGTCGCGGCCACGTCATCTGATGAATTGCGGCAATTGGTTCAGGATTTCAATCGCATGGCCGGTGAGCTCAAACACCAACAGAAGGAACTGGAGCGAACACACCGACTTGAGGCCTGGGCAGAGATGGCCAGGCAGGTCGCACACGAAATCAAGAACCCGCTCACACCGATTCAACTGAACGCCGAACATCTGCGACGCGTCCACGCAGATCGCGGCGAGCCACTCACACCCGTGCTTGAAGAGTGCGTGAGCACGATCCTGGCGCAGGTAAAGATCCTTCGGCAAATCGCATCGGAGTTTTCAAGTTTCGCGTCGTCTCCGTCGGTCTCCCCAGCCTTGGTACACCTCCCTGAGCTCCTGCACGACACGATTGACCCTTATCGCGCTCCACTGGGTGGCCGCATTCAGTTCGACATCGATGTGGCCGGGCATCTTCCTCCTGTCTACCTTGATCGCACCCTTTTTTCGCGGTCCCTGACCAACATCGTCGAGAATGCCCTGCACGCCATGCCCGTCTCGGGCGTCCTGACCGTTGTTGTGCGGTCGGAGGCGTCGATTGTACGGATCCGTGTTTCGGATACTGGCATGGGGATGGATGCCGATGCACTGGCTCGCGCCTTTGAGCCATACTTTTCCACCAAGACGAGCGGCACGGGCCTCGGGTTGCCGATCGCCAAGCGAAATATTGAATTAATCGGGGGATCGATCACGGTAACGAGCGCCCGCGATCACGGGACGACCGTTGAACTCACGTTGCCGGTTGCAGCCGGAGAGACGCCAGCTCTACAGACTTGAGATCGTGTCCTCGGTGACGACGGCGTCTGCGTGCGTCTCGTGGTGCTTTCGCCGGCGTAATCGGTGCCACGCCGTTTCGACGACCGTCACGCCAAGGTACCCATAGGCGAGCACAACGAGGACTAGCTCAGGATGCGCGGCCAGTAACACCAGACCGAGTGCCAAAAGCAACAGCACTGGATATTTTCGTCGAGCCTGTAGGTCGAGATTCTTAAAACTCCGGAAGCGCACCGTGCTCACCATCAGCAGTGCCGGTACAACGATCATCGCAAGGACGGGGAGCGCTTCGACGTAGGTGTCAAAGCCGGACGGATACGCGAAAACCGTCGCCGCGAGTACACCTGCTGCAGCCGGGCTGGGCATGCCAACGAAGTAGCGCTTGTCGTGCGATCCGCTTTGGATATTGAATCGTGCCAATCGCACGGCAGCCGACGCCAGGAAGATGAAGCCTGCCGCCCACCCAAGCCGTCCCAATGGCTGAAGGCCCCATGCAAAGGTAAGAATTGCCGGCGCCACACCGAACGAGATGATATCGGCGAGTGAGTCGAACTCTACGCCGAAGGCGCTGGTCGTACCGGTCATGCGGGCGATACGACCGTCGAGCATGTCAACCACGATGGCAAAGCCGATAAACGGTGCCGCGGTCACAAACTCGCCACGCATGGCGTGAACAATGCATGCGTAGCCGCAGAACATGTTCCCCATGGTGAACATGCTCGGGAGCAGGTAGGCGCCACGCTTGAATCGACGGCGCTGTACGTCGATCTTGCGCCGACGCGACCTGAGCATGCGGAGACGGGAATCCCGGCCAGTCATGTTCGCTCTCTATTATTCTCGCAATGTGGCAATCACGGTCACGGCAGCAGTCACCCGATCGCCAACCTTGACCGCAAGGTCCGCGGTTGGCGGCACGAACACATCCATTCGCGAGCCGAATTTCATGACGCCGAACCGCTGGCCGGCCGTCACCGTGTCGCCAGCCCTGGTGCGACAGACGATTCGCCGGGCCAGGATGCCGACGACCTGACGTACCACAATCGGCTCTCCACAATGGTCAACCCACACCTCGGTGTATTCGTTCAGATGCCCGGCATCAGACCGGTACGCTGGCAGAAAGCGGCCACGATGATAGTTGACGTGTGTCACGATGCCGCCAACTGGCATCCGGTTAACGTGCACGTCCATTGGTGACAGGAACATGCTGATCTGGCGCCACTTCCCATCTGGACAGCCGGGCCCGACGGCGTCGCCAGCGACAATCACCCGACCGTCGGCCGGCGCGAGCAACACGTTGGCGCCCTGTGTCACCTGTCGGTCGGGATCCCGAAAGAAGAACAGGAAGAACCCAGCGATGATGAAAAGCACCAGCCCCGCCGCCACGCCAACGCCAACCGCGGCCGCGACGGCAAGCGCCAAGGCCCCTCCGATAAATGGCCAGCCTGCTGGATCGATTCTCATAGCCTTGTCGCCGGCTGCAATTGTGCCTCGAATGCGCGCCGCCAACTGCACCAGGCTCCGTTTACCGATCTCCCGGCAGGCGATTCGTAAGCGGAGAAGGGACATCCCACCCCCGAACCGGTGGCTCCACCGTCACCAGACGGGAACCTAGCAACCCGTGATAACAGTCCACCTGCGTTCGACGAGCGATGCATCCTCGCGACCTGCGTTGCTCCTCCACCACCTTCGGGCGATATTCCCAGTCGGCGCACCCAGTCCGCGAGCGCGGATTTCAGAAGTGCCTGGCTCGTAAAATCCGCGTTAGGTGCGACGCCGGACTTTCACCACGGACTGCTAGTCTTGGCTTGGGCCGCGCGGCGTACTGTTGTCGCGGATCATGCCTTCCATGAGGTCCTTCAGTGCCAGTTTACGTTTCTTGAGAGTGACCTCTTCGAGCTGTTCGGAGGTTGAGAGATAGGGCTGCTCGGTCAGTTCCTGCAGACGGTGGTCTAGCTGGTGGTGTTCGGCATTGAGCTGGCGATAACGGCCGTCTCGCTGAGGTAGGAAGCTTTTCGCCGCCTGCGTCTCTGCTCCACTCATCGGCGTCTCCCCCGATCGTGCAGAAGGTGTTGTACGACTAACCGACACCCTCTTCGTCTCTCCAGCAAATCAGCGCGTCCTCCACCGGATGCGTGTAGTAGGCGCGGCGTGTGCCAGCGACGTGGAACCCAAGTCGCTTATATAATCGCCGCGCCGGAGCGTTGGACGCGCGTACTTCGAGTATAGCCCGCCGCGCCCCAAGCTCAGTCGCTGCCGCAATCGCCCGACGTAGGAGCGCGGTGCCAACGCCCTGCGCGCGGCATTGTGGCCGCAGCGCCACGTTATTGATGTGCATCTCGTCACAGACGATCCAGAACGAACAAAAACCGGCCACCGTCCACTCCTCGCTTCGTGCGATGAAGATGTGACAGACCGTGCGGTTCTGAAGCTCTGTGACGTACATCTCGCGAGTCCATGGATTGTTGAACGACACCGCTTCGACCTCGAGCACGCCGTCGAGGTCCTGCTCGTCGAGCAGTGGCTCGACCCAGTAACGTGACATAGCGCCTAGACGAGCCTCGTGTTGGCGGCGACATTGGTATCGGACCGGAGCACGTAGAGTGGACGTATGTCGTGCGGGGGCGGGTGGTGACCGGACCGCAGGACCTGGCTCGTCACCGTTGCCACGGCGCCGGCCAGTAGCGGTGCGATCGGATCCGCAAGGTGCGCGTTGCCAACACACGTGGTACGAATCAGATCCATGTTGCGGGCCGCGCCGTTACCGATAAAGACGGTGGCACGCCCACTGACGTGATCCAGTAGTTCGTTCGGGGGGGCAATTACTGGTGCGCGCAAGGCGCGGCCTCGCTCGTAGGTCGCGGAAAATACATCCCCTCGCCATGCCTCAATCCACGCGACGATCCGCCCAGAGGAATATTGTTCTGCGCCGGCGAGCACGGCTAGTGCGTCGAGCGCCGACACGCCGATGAGCGGTTTCCCCGTGGCCATGGCCAGGCCTTGCATCGTCGCGATTCCGACCCGCAGCCCAGTAAACGACCCGGGCCCAATCGCCACCCCATACCCATCGATCTCCCGAAGGGCGACCGACTCGCGATCGAGCAGGGTGGCAAGTGCGCCTGGGAGCTGTCCACCCTGTTCCCGGGAACTGTCACTACCCTGAACGCACACGACCTGCCCGTCGCGCGCAAGCGCGCAGCTACCGGCCCGCGAGGTCGTGTCAAGCGACAGGACAAGCATGCGGGAGATAATACAGTCGGTCGCAGGCCGCGTGTTGGAGTCGACCCCACGGTGTTGCACGCGACATACCTGCCACCACCCGCGAAATTATGCCGAGTACCGCCGCCTCCGTCACGCCTGCCATGCGTCAGTACCTCGACGCCAAGCGCCAGCATCCAGACGCGATCGTGTTTTTTCGAATGGGTGACTTCTACGAAATGTTCTACGAGGACGCCCTGGTGGCCGCGCGCGCGCTGGACCTGACACTCACCTCGCGTTCCAAGGATGCTGGCGGTAACGGGATTCCGATGTGCGGGCTGCCGTATCACGCTCTGGACGGCTATCTCGCCAAGCTGGTCGGAAAGGGATTCCGCGTCGCTCTCTGCGAACAGGTTGAGGACCCCAAAAAGGCCAAGGGGCTCGTCAAGCGTGCAGTCGTCCGTGTCGTCTCACCTGGGACGCTGACCGACGCCAGCTACCTGGAGGCACGGGAGCCGGCCTATCTGATGGCTCTGGTTGAGGCGGCAGATACCGTGGGCGCAGCCCTCATCGATCTGTCGACCGGTGAATTCACGGTCGCCGAGTATCCGGGTGCGGCAGGACTCCAGGCACTGGCAGATGAGATTGCCGTCCTGCGACCACGCGAAATCGTGCTACCGCGCGCCTCTGGCATCGGTGAGAAGCTGCCGGAGATCGCGCGACTTCAGATTCTTGTCTCGAGCGCGGAGCCCTGGGTCTTCGACCCGCAGACGGCCCACCAGGCGCTCCTGGATCAGTTCAAGGTGCATGGCCTGGAAGGGTTCGGCCTCAGTGATCGCCCGATGGCAATCCAGGCAGGCGGTGGACTGCTTGGCTATCTGCGCGTCACGCAGCACGCCGATATCGAGCACGTCCGCGCGATCTCCTTTAAGAGTGGCGCGGACTGCCTCCTCATCGATCCGGTGACGCTCAAACATCTTGAGGTACTGATCGGAAGCGAGGGGACGCTCAAAGGGTCGCTGCTGCACAACATTGACCGGACCGTGACCGGCATGGGCGGCCGAATGCTCAGAGCCTGGTTATTGCGCCCGCTGCGCGCGATCGACCGGATACGAGACCGGCTCGATGCTGTCGAGGAACTGGCATTCCGATCGACGGATCGCGCGAAGTGTCGCGAAGCGTTGAAGTCAATCCATGACCTGGAGCGCCTGGTCGCGCGCGCCGCGCTCGGCACCGCCGGCCCGCGTGATTTTGTGTCGCTGGGCCAGTCTCTCGGTGTTGTGCCGCGCGTACGGGCGATGCTGGCCGACCAGCAGGCCCCACTGCTGTGCAGTCTCCTCTCGGAATTGGATGAACTGACCGATGTGCGCGATCGTATCGAGCAAACACTCGTTGATGAGCCCCCCGTGTTTGCACGCGACGGCGGTTTCACGCGTGATGGAATCGATGGCGGGCTCGATGATCTGAAGCGAATCAGCCGGTCGGGGCGGCAGGTGATCGCCGAGATGGAGGAACGCGAGCGCACCCGCACCGGTATCAGCTCACTCAAGGTACGATTCAATCGGGTCTTTGGCTACTACATCGAGATCTCAAAATCGAATCTGCACGCGGCACCCTCTGACTATCAGCGCAAGCAGACGGTCGCAAGTGGCGAGCGATTCACGACACCAGCACTTAAGGAGCACGAGGCCACGATTCTCGGGGCCGACGAGCGTATCCTCGAGCGCGAACTGCAGATATTCGAGGCGCTGCGCGCCCAGGTTGCCGGTGAAGCGCTTCGTATCCAGGCCACGGCGCGCGTGTTGGCAACGCTTGATGTGCTTGCTGGGTTGGCCGAGACCGCCGCTGTCTCCGACTTCACCAAGCCGCACATGCACGAAAACGACGAATTCGTCGCGACGGACGCGCGTCACCCTGTGGTTGAGCACCATGCCGCAGGTGCGTTCGTGCCCAACGACATCGATCTGAACGGATCATCCAGACAACTTGTAGTGTTGACGGGCCCGAACATGGGTGGAAAGTCCACGTATCTGCGTCAGACTGCGCTGTTGCCGCTACTTGCGCAGATCGGATCATTCGTGCCGGCGAGGGACGCAAAACTACCGATCATGGATCGCATCTTTGCGCGTGTTGGCGCGTCGGACAATATTGCGCGGGGTCAGTCGACCTTTATGGTCGAGATGCAGGAGACGGCCAACATCCTGCACACGGCGTCAGCACGCAGTCTCGTCGTGCTCGACGAAATCGGTCGCGGCACCTCGACCTTTGACGGTCTGAGTATCGCCTGGGCGGTTGCTGAGTATCTGGCGACTCACGCCACGGTTCGCCCAAAGACATTGTTCGCCACCCACTATCACGAACTGACCGACCTGGCCGACGTAATGCCTGGAGTTGTCAATGCACACGTGGCGGCGCGCGAATGGAAGGACGACATCGTCTTTCTTAGAAAGATCATGCCAGGACGATCCGACCGCAGCTACGGTATCCAGGTTGCTCGACTGGCTGGGCTGCCCACTGCCGTGACAGCTCGCGCGAAGGAGATCCTCGACGGCCTTGAGCGTGACGAGCTGTCTCGCGGTGGTCGCCCGACGCTGTCAGGTGCGGCCGGCGACCCCAGGAGCAGCCAGCTGGGACTGTTCGCCAAGCCGGCCGACGCGGGCCGCGACGACGGGGCGAGGGAGCCTGAAGGTCAGTCGAGTGCAGGTGCGCCTGGTCGAGGCATCGGTGCAGGTGGTGGCGACGCTCTCGCGCGCCGACTCGCGGCGACAGATCTGGATGACACTACGCCTCGGCAGGCACTTACGCTGCTGGCCGAGTTAAAGAACCTCGCCGAGGAGGATTGACTCGCCGGCGCAAGGCGGGTCGCGTGATCTGGCGCGTGAGCATGTCGGCATAGGCCAGTGCCGCATCTGCAGGTAGAGAGACTGCGAGCGACGCGGATAGGCTGAAGGAGATCATTCGAGCCTCGCCCACCTGATTAGATGGCTATTGAGATGGGCCGCGGCGGCTCCGGGGTCAGGAGCCGCCCAAGGCTGCCTGGGCCTCGGCTGAGTACAGCGAGGCCGGGTATTCATCGACAAGGCGTGCGAATACCTTGCTCGCCTCATCCGCATTACCGCTTGCCTGGTAGGCTTTACCGAGCTCTATGAGCACGGCGTCCTTTGGCAACTGTTCGTCTGTGCTTGATACCAGCGCGCTCCACGTTTCGATCGCTGCTTCAAGTTGGCCTCCGCGCGTCTGTGCATCCGCTGTACCCATCAGGGCCATGCGACCGTAGAGGCTGTCGTCGCCCGAAAGGTCGATGACCTCACGAAAGGCGTCGATGGCTTCCGCATGCCGGCCGAGATTTGAGAGGGACGATGCGTAGAGATATCGTGCCGTCACGCCGGCGTCGGTCTCCCGAAAGGCATCGGCCGCGGCCTTCAGCCTGGGAAGAGCGTCGGTCAGTTTGGCCAGTTCGGTCGAGTACGACCCGGTCGCTCCTATCGTGGCCGCTGCCGGCACTTCTCCAGGGTTTTCAGATCCCGCGGTGACCGGTACGACTTGCGCATTGAAGATCACCATGGCGTCGGCCAGGAGTTGATCGGCGCGCACATCATCCTGCTGCCGCCATGCCAAGATCGCGGCCACGATGGCTGCGATGACGACAACCGCAATCAGGACGGAAGTCAACTGACGCCTTCGCGCGATGAGTCCTTCCCGCGCGGTGGCGATCGTCTGCGCCAGCTCGTTCTCCTTCAGGTGATGTCGTTCAGCTCGTTTCATGGTCGTCGTCTCTCGTCTTCCGTGTTTCTTGACACATCGTCTGTTCTCTACGCGGGGTGATCCGTCGATGTCTTCTTGAATCCCGGTGCACGTCCCGATGTGGTGTCCCCGGGCAGATTCGAACTGCCGACCTACGGTTTAGGAAACCGTTGCTCTATCCAGCTGAGCTACGGGGACCCAACTCTGTATGTTAGCAGCCCGCGATCACAATGTGCCTGCATTCGGCCAGAGACAAATCATTGCGGCCTGGGTTGCCAGGCCGGCCTGCCGGTCGCCGTCTCTGCGCGACGTCAAACCTGCCTGACGGGCTGCTAATACTGGAGCAGCGAATAGATTTCCTGGTCGGGGAGCTTTGTTCTGCCACTCAGGAACTGCAGCTCGATGAGAAACGCCAACGCAAGGAGGTCGCCACCGAGCGATTTGACGAGCGCGACCGCTGCAGCCGCAGTCCCCCCAGTTGCCAGCACGTCGTCCACGATGAGCACGCGCTGCCCCTTGTCGATCGCGTCGGCGTGGATTTGCAACGCGTCTTGGCCGTACTCCAGGGCATAGGTTTCGGTGAGAGCTGTCGCGGGCAGTTTTCCTGGCTTTCGAATAGGGACAAAACCCGCGCCGAGGCGATCCGCTACCGGAGCGCCCAAAATAAACCCGCGGCTCTCCACGCCGATGACCACGTCGATTCCCTTGCCGGCAAATGGTTCCGAAAGCTGGTCGATCGTCGCCGCGAGGCCCTGCGGATTTCGGAGCAGCGTGGTGATGTCGTAGAAGAGGATGCCCGGTTTCGGAAAGTCAGGAACCCCTCTGATGTGTTTCTTTAGATCCATGTCACTCCGGTCGTTCTGTAGGTCTATCGTCCATTGCCGCGAAGTAGGCAGCTACTCAATCCTAAAGTTCATGTACGCCCCGCCAGGTTCGTCCGCCTCAACCTCCACATCGAGCACGGTCGCACCGCGCGGGCCTCTCCGGAGCGCGCGCTCGACCCTGTCGACGGCATCGCGCTCTCCTTCCACGTACGCTTCCACCCGGCCATCGGACCTGTTACGTACCCACCCGGTGACGCCCTCCCGTGCGGCCGTGTCCTGGGTGAAGAGCCGAAATCCGACGCCCTGAACGCGGCCACTGATGATCAGCCGACGTGCGACCCGCATGTCTGTGCCTCGTTGGTGCCATCGCTGCAGAGGGGTAACGACGGGAAATTATACTCACACGCGATCCAAGCTCCCAATGTCGGTGTGGCTGCGAGCTCACTTTTCCCGTGCCCCAAGGGTCCGTCTGAGGGATAATTCAGTCATGGCATATCCTGAATCATTTGTGGCGCCGATGCGCGAGGAGTTGGCGCGTCTTGGTGCTGAAGAGTTGCGTACAGTTGAGGCCGTCGACGCGGCGGTGAAGAATTCGACGGGCACCTTGCTGGTCGTCGTGAATTCTATCTGCGGATGCGCGGCGGGCAAAGCCCGGCCTGGCATCGCACTCGCGTTGCAGCATCCCGTGCGGCCTGATCGCGTGGCCACGGTGTTTGCCGGTGCCGACCTGGAGGCCACCGATCGCGCGCGCGGTTACTTCACCGGGTACGCGCCGTCGTCGCCTTCAATTGGCCTATTGCGAGACGGTCAGCTGGTGTGGATGCTTGAGCGGCGGCAGATCGAGAATCAGGGACCGGAGCAGATTGCGGGCGCGTTGACCGCAGCGTTCGAGAAGTTTTGCACGAGCCCGGCCGCAGTGTAGGACCGTAGGTAGTAGCGCCCGGCGTGGGTCGGTGCTAGCGCAGGACGGCGCTAGCGGAGAAACGTAAACTTCGCCTGTCCTGATGTGCCGCTACCCCACGGCCAGAGAAACGCGCCGTTGCTGGGACGCGCTGAGGCGTTGATGCGCACGTAATATTCGCGGTTGGGCACGAGACTTGAGGTCCGAAACAGCGGCAGACGCTGAAAGCTGGTCATCAACCGCCGCACTAAACTTTCGTCCTCGGTCAGGTCGGTACTTTCAACCCTGCCATCGAGCACCCGGACCACGCTGTGCAGTCGCGTGAGGTTATCGAATTCCACGCTGTTGGTGATAACCGCGGTCGCGATGGTCCGGTCTACCCACGCGGGCACCTCCAGTCGCAGGTCCACGATGTAGGTGAATGTCGTCTTCAGGCCGCTGCGGACTGCCGCCCGGACCTCGTTGGTGAAACCATCTGCCAGTTCAAACGTGACTAGCACCTGGTTGTCGCGGACCAAAGGCACGATGCGGAGGGTCTCGGCGGCGGCGATCGTCACAGTGAGCGACGCAAGCGCTACCAGACAGGCCACAGCCTGTTTCAGCGAGCGCGGCATGGATCCAACTCCGTGTCTCATTACAGTACAAGCTGCGTTGAGAGGCACTGTAGCATAGGTCGGTTCCAACCGATGTAAGATTCTAGGTCTTCATGCGCGCTACGACTGCCGTGCCTATCGCCATGCTGGCGCTTCTCACGCTCGGGTCGACGACCGAGGCGCAAGGCAGCTTGCCCGTGTCGCTCTTTGAGCGATACCTGGAATCATTGCGTAAGCAGACCGGAATTCCCGGCCTGTCCGCCGCGATTGTCCAGGATGGGGTCTTGGCGTGGGAGAAGGGCTTCGGGTACCAAGATGTCGGCGGCCTGGTCGCCGCGACTCCAGACACCCCCTATCAAATTTCGGACC
>Ga0209403_10004945_pt1 | contig 14193 bp, 9 predicted proteins | sample ArcticOcean_MG_C_8_FD_187440 | JGI IMG/M metagenome (GOLD analysis project Ga0209403, IMG submission 187440) | Marine microbial communities from western Arctic Ocean - ArcticOcean_MG_CB11_86 (SPAdes) (version 2) | ecosystem: Environmental > Aquatic > Marine > Oceanic | place: Arctic Ocean... | reverse complement strand
AACATTGGAAAGAGAAAGTCATGGCTTGCAGACTCTAAGACCTAGCCAAGTAGTTCATCAAGTTCTGCGGTAAGTTGTTCGGAAGTCGGCGAATGAGTCAACTCGACAAGCAGCCAAACACGTTCGATATCGACGAAATTCTCGGACAAAAGTATCGGGGGCCGAAGATCATGCGACGGCCATAATTGTCTAATCCAGAATCTCGACTGCCATGAACGTGACGTCATCGTGCCCCAACTCGTTGTCTGTGTGGGCGAGCAGAGCGTCGAGCAAACGGCTCCGAATGGAGCCGCGATCACTCCCGCCACCAGCGCACAAGCAATCGTCATCGAACAATCGACTCTCGATTGTTTGACCAGGTACTCGCTCCGCCCAGAAGAGAAAAACTAATCCTCGTTGCTAAACGGTACAAATTCTTGCGATTTGGGTTCCGTGAAGAATGTCTGCGCCACGCGGTCAAATTGGTTTCCACCCACTTTCCGGCCCAGCTCAAATAGGTCGGGAATACGTTTCGTGTTGTCCAGAGTCCATGTGCTATCGGGTAGGTCGAAATTGATTTTCTGGTATCGGTCGCCGAGCAAGTACTCAAGCGGCGATTGCAGTCCCTGAACTTGAGACGTTGTCATCACGTCGGCAACACGCGGAGCCCAGTATAGTGCGCCTGCGTCGCTGCCGGGTGGCGAGGGAGAATAGGTTGCGTTGCCCGTTCCAATCGAGAGTACTCGGATTGTCGACGTATCATAAGCGGGGTCACATCTTGGCCTCGTGCAAAATTGACGTATTTTGAACGCTTCGGCTACAGCAAGGATTGCGGGGTCGATCGCCCACAACGCCCCGTCGCAATAGGCGTCGCCGTCGGGCATTACTTTATGTGGAAAGTAAGTTGGTGCGGCTGTCGCAGCGAGCAGGATAACCGCAAACATAGACCCAGTCACTATCTGCTACTAGCGTGTGGCAAGCGATGCAGCTTGAGTCGTAGCCTGCCGAAACGTTCTTGCTCGGCTCTTTCGCCTCAAACAAAGCCCACCCCCAGCCATCACCCCAGTTGGTTGTTGTCCTGGAACCGTTCTTTGCGGTCCTTGATCATCACGAACCAGATCTTTATGTCCGTGCACCATGCCGAGTTGCCGGATGTGAGCCGGTCCGTTTTTGTCATGCGCTTGCTCGTGCCCGCGGTCACCTTGGCGACAGCCGCGGCTTGGATCGCCTCCGCCACTCAGCTGACCGCCCCGAAAGCAATCTACTGTTACGCCTGCGGGTCGGTGATGGTCCCAGCTGCCAGGTCTGGCGTAGAGAGGGAAAGGGACAACCACGCCGTGACTGTTAACGAGAAAATCTTCATAACAGATTCTCCGAGCATTTTACGGGTTGAACATGAGCTTTCGCGTTAGCTTCTAAAACACGAAAAACGGGTCTGACCCCGCGCAGCCCCCCTAAAGTTTCGGCACGGGAATCAACGGTGAATTCCCTCCGCCGGTGGGAACGCGGCGGTAGTAGGACTGCAGTTCGACGCCCAGGCCTCCGGCGAGTTCCTTTTCGGCCCGCGCGGCCCAGGGGCTGTCTGGATGCTTCTCGATCACTTCGCCGAGTAGCTTCTTGGCCCTTTCAACTTCACTGGTGGTGATATCTTTGGAAATCATTTCCTGGCGGCGTATCAGCCTCCATTCGATCAAATGCAGATCCGGCGGCTTCTGGTACGGTACCACCTTGGGATCGTTCATGAACGCGTTCAGGTAGGCGTTGTACTCGAAGAGGCGAATCCGGTAAACCAGCAGTTGGGCCCGCATCAGGTCGGCATTGGCCTGCCAGCGGGGATTCTCTTCCTTCTCGCGCAGATACCAAAATTCTTCCAGGGCGTTCCGCATGCGATCGAGGTAGTTCGAGTAAATGGCGATCTTCGCCTGTTCGGTCCGAACCTGCTGGATGAATTCGGGAATCTTAATGGAGAAGTGCATCCGCATGTCGATGATCTTGGCAGCCTGCTCATTGTACGGATTCATTTCGTAAATGAGTTGCACAAGTCCCGCACGGAGCTGGCTATCGTTAATTTCCTCCATGACTTCACTGCGGGGCCGCAGGTCGGGCATGTATTCGGTCATCGCCTCGAGCCGGTACTGCCGCTTGTCCAGACCGACCACGTCCAACTCAACGCTAGGCAGCATGAAAAACATGCCGCCGGTGACCCACGCCATGCGGCTTTGTTCGTAAGGACCGAACCCGCTCGGATGGGAATCGGTACGCCGCGAGAATCCTTCCGTCTGCAATTGTTCCACCACCGCCGACTCGGGGCCCCGATCCACGGGAATCTGGTGAACGACGTAGGTCTGGGGATGTTCCCACTCGATGTGGGCATACGGGTACCCGAAAACAGATTCTCGCCCCAAAACGTAGATGCGGCAGCCAGTCTGCTCGGCCAGGTAGATGGTTTCTTCCAGGTATCGATTGTTGTCTTCGGGATTTCCACTCTCGTCGGAGACGAGGATCAAGACCATCTGGCGGCGCTGCCGCTTCGCGTAGTCGACATGGTGCTGGATAGAGTGGGCAATGGCCAGGGTCATGTGTTCCTGGCCGGTGGCATCGACGGTAATGGAGTCAATGGACTGCTGGATCAAGTCGAGACGATCGGTGGGCTCCTCCAGGTGCATGTGAAAGTCGCTGCCAAAGCTGGTCACCGCCGTCGTGAGATTGCCGCCACTGGCAACCTCGTTGAGACCGAGTTCGGCATAGACCTTCTCCAGACGATCACGAATCGCTTTTTGATCATCTTTCATACTGCCGGACTCGTCGAAGCACCAGACGACGAGCACTTTACCCTTTTCCAGCATGTCGATGATTTCTTGGGTGAGACGGTCAAAGGCATGGTCGTAACTGTCGACGACGACGCGGCCCTTGCCTTGATTGGCACTACTGGTCATGGGGACAAGCGCGTTGGCGGACGTCAGTTCGGGGGGAAGTGCCGAGGGCTGCTCAGACGTCGCCTCAAGCAACATGTTCTCATCGAAAACGGGCTGGGAGGAAGCCGCGACGGGCGCGGTGGCGGACTTCTGGGTGGACGATAAGGCGGTTGGCGAGTCGACGGCGTTGAGTGTGACTTCGGTGAACAGCTGCAGAGTTGACTCGTCGATTTCCTCCAGCTCCTCGCTCAAATCCAATTCAGTCAGCAGGATAGGAATGACCGACTTGTCCATGATGGGAAAGGCCCACAGCGCCAGTACGATCGCGATGATGCCGTGCACCACCAAAGAACTGAACAGCCCCTTGAAACGGTCCGCCGGCAGCACCTTTGCCAGCCAGCGACGAACCCTGGATGGTGCGACGGGAGAATCTTTCGAAGACCTGGCGGAGGGCGAGCCCGTGGATTTTTTTACGGTAGCCGCACGTTCCTCGGAAGGAATCTTGTCGCGGGTCTCGCTACTGCTATCCGCAATGTTCGTGCCGGTGCTATTGGTGTCTATGCTCATTCGGGATTTCCCAGATGAAATTGCCTGGAACCACCCCAGGCCCGGAATGTGACCTAGTGTAACATCATGCGCACCCCCCCGTGTTTAACGCATCGTATTTTTTCTCTTTTTTTGCTCGCGGGCCCCGATTTCTGGGTTCCAATCACTAGAATCACGCCCTACAGGGTCCTTGGCCGGGCCCCGCTACGCCGAGGACTTTACTCCCCCAGAAAAAGTACGCGATGTCGACCACTGGAGCATCAGCCAAGCAGGGTTTTGGCCTGACGTGGCCCGCGGCTTACCGGAGTACGACCGACCCACTTGGCACTATCAACTGGCATCCACACTCACCATCGGCGCTGAGTTTATCGTTACCGGCACCACCTACTAGCAAATCTGATCCATAGCCACCCCATAAGAAATCCGTGCCGTTACGATAGTCACAAACCAGCATCATGAGCGTTAATCGTGGCGACGCCCTTCCATGGTATCTGTTGTCATGCTGATTTGAGTTCTGCACCAACTGTGATAGGTTCGAACTCGCGGGCCACGACCCAATCTGGCCGCGGGTTGTCCACCACGTTCGGCCGATTATTCAGATCTGCACAGGCATAGATCAAGGTCTTGCGCGAGGTGGCCGACAGGTTGTGCCCCGATCCGTGTAGGATATTGCAGTCAAAGAAAAATACGTCGCCCGGATCGCCTACGACCGGAACGTAAACGCTGTCATCTTGAATTCGCTCTTCGAGAGCCGACTTGGTTACGCACCACTGCTTGTAGTTCGTGGTCTTCTCATCACTGTGATGTTCGAGTACGCCCCACTTGTGCGAACCGGGAACAAACAAAATACAGCCACTGTGAATGGTGGTCTTGTCCAGCATGATCAGCACCGAGGCTATGCGATTGTCCACGCCGTCGTACTGCCAATATCCGTAGTCTTGGTGCCAAAGCCAGACCATCCCTTCGAAGGCGTCCTTCACGTTCACTTTGCTGTGAAAAACATAGGCGTCGTTGTCGAAGATCTGCTTTAGGGGGCCGGCGATCTTGGGCAGCCGGATCGCCTGTCGAAAGGTCTCGATGCGCTGATGTGCGGCAAACAGCGATCGCACCGCGCCGTTGTTTTCTTTGACGTAATGCACCCCATTGTCGGCATCATCGCCTGTCAGCTCGGCCATCTGTTCATAGCGTGATACAAGCTCATTGGCAGCTGCCTGGAGAGACGATAGTTCGTCTGCAGAAAGCAATCCGGGCTGCGCTAGAAAGCCCTGCTCGCGATAGAGTTCTAACTGCTGAGAGTTCCACATCGAACCATTCCTTAAGGGTGTTAGCTTTTCGTACGATTTGACTCTAATGGCACGACTGGAATGCCACAATTGGCATTTCCTGACAAATTCTGGCAGAACCTGACTTATGTCTCCTCGCCGCTCCACACCCTACCCTATCTCTGGCGCCGTGTACCCCGGCTAGTCATACGCATTCGCTTCGGCCAAAGATGAGGTGCTGCAACATGTCATGCCCAGCCGCCAGACGCGGCTAGCCCGACTGATCAGACGCATGCATCGCGATCTGTTGGAGAATCCTCCCGAGTCCCAGTCGCTTCAGGAATTGCCCCCTCGGACTTTGAGACGATAGTTGCGCACTGCAATGTTACCAAGGGATTAACAAGTGCGTTCGAAAAAAGGTAACCGTTCACGAACATAGTGACTTTGTTTGTGGATTTTAGCAGACCTTGAGGGCTGGGGTCTTGTCTTTCGACCGGTTGGAGCTGTGCGGAGGCGACTGCCGAAGGCGCATCTTTGCGTTACGAGGTGTCGTAGAGAAGCGAAGGAGGTTGGTCGCCGCGAACCTGTGTCGGTCGTCACGCCTAGTGCAATACCGATAGCTGGCGCACGTGAGGTAGTTGTCGTATCTGGACTACCGCGATCGGGAACCTCACTGATGATGCAGATGCTTCGCGCCGGCGGCCTGGAAGTAATATCCGATGGGATCCGCGTTGCCGACGAGCACAACGAGCTCGGTTATTATGAGTGGGAGGAGATCCGGCGCCTGCGCGACGATCCTCAACTGATCGACCAGGTGGGTGACCGGGCCGTAAAGGTCGTGTCGGCACTGGTCACTGCACTACCGACACACTATCGCTACAAGATCAACTTCATGCGGCGGCCGATTCCCGAGATCCTCGCCTCCCAGCACCGCATGCGGTATGGGAAGACACCAACCATGTCGGACGACCGAATGGTCGCGATCCTGCGAAAGCACGAAGAGCAGACCTTAGCCGCACTGGCTGCCTCGCACATTGAGCTTCTGGAGATCCACTACCCCGAACTCCTGCGGGATCCGCAGCGCCATCCGGACTTCCTGAAGGAGTTCCTCGACGCCGATCGCCTACCCCACGCCGAGAGGATCGCTGATGTGGTGCGTCCCGATCTCCATCGTGTTCGAACGACGAAGTGATGAAGAAATAAGAAATGGCAGTTACTACTCCGGCCAGGTAAAATGGAACACCCACGGGTGCCGTCAAAAGCCACTGCTTTTACCGGATGACCTGAAACTGTTCAACAAATAGTGGCGCACGTCAATCCATTTAGTCGAATCGTGTGACCGCCTCGACTAACGCGAATGAAGTGCCAAACTGGGATATTGGCAGAACGATTGACGCAATGTTAGACGACGGGATTTCCGCTGAGTCGCGAGTCTGAAAGGTGGATGCGCCGTCTAGTCACTTGCAGCATTTGGCGAATCCGGTCGTCACACATATTGAGCGGCATCGATAGTTGGACAAGCTCCGCAAATCTCTCAATTTTGAGATGATCTTGCCCTTTGTGGCTATCAGAACTTGCTGATGGTTAACCGGCATATTTCTCGTCGAATCAATGGGGGCCCTGACAAGGCAGGGATTTGCAGCTACAATATTCGTAGCTGCAAATTTGCGGTCTGTAATTGCCATCTCTCCGAAATCTTAACCGTGTCGAATTCGAAAGCCACCCTCACGCGGGAAGGGTTTCTTAAGGACAGACTGGCAAGAAGGGCTCGCTGGGTGTTTGTACCACGGCTTCCGAGAGTTCACCTTATTGCAACACCTGTGGCTTGGCTTTTTGGTTCATCCGCGCCAAGCGACATGAGCTCAAAAAAGGCATGCCGTTCCAATCCGTTGCCGAACGATTTAGCGAACTGCAAGCTAATCAGGCTGAACACCGCTTATGAGCGTTAACGCTCATAAGCGAGTAGCCGACCGAAAACAATGCACGACAATAAGAAACCAGAACCGCTCAACACTTGTCCGACACACAAAAAATGTCCTGTCTGTGGACATTCGTCGTATTCGCCTACCGGCATTCATCCACAGTGTGCCGTTTCACAAGCAGATGAACCGCGGCGATTACGACTGGCTGCTGAAAAAAAGGCCAATGCCGAATTAGCGAAGACAGACTCCGGGGACGAAAGTTGCTGAACATGCTGCTAAACTCCAAATGATCCGACGATTGAGCGAACAAGTGGTTATTCGTCTTGAGGACTCGACTCGGCTAGTCGTGTAGTCCCCAAATCCCTTGCAAGGAATCCACAAATGGCCCATTCCGACTTAAGGTAAGATCGCCTTTGTCGGTAATTACCTGCCGTGAAAGTGCGGCATCGCAACTTTTACACACGATCTACGCAATGCGGTCGCACAGTTTGACACAACCGAATGTATCGTTGTCCCTGTGGACGATGTTGTGGGGGGCTATGATTATCCTCCGGAAGTACGTTTCCAGTTTACCGAACAAGACCTTGATTCGTACCGACGAGCAGCTGACTTTTTGAATTTCAGCGATGTGGAAGTCGTCTCATTGCAGCATGAGTTTGGTATTTACGGCGGAGCGGGCGGGGGTCACATCCTCGCGTTTATGCGCGACGTACGCCTGCCGGTTGTGACCACCCTCCACACAGTTTTACCCAACCCAGACGCCACTCTACGGCGTGTCATGGATCAATTAGCTGAGCTTTCGACGCGTTTGGTGGTAATGACCGAGCGCAGTCGCTCCATTCTTCGAGAAGAATACAAGATCCCTAAGAATAAAATTGACCTGATTGTACATGGCATCCCTGATCGACCGTTCGTGGATCCTAACTTGTGCAAAGAGCAGTTTGGGGTCGGGGGAAAATATGTGGGACTTACTTTCGGATTGCTCTCGCCAAATAAGGGCATCGAGTATGTCTTGAAAGCCCTGCCCGAAGTAATTCGAGAAGTGCCCAATTTCGTTTACCTAGTCCTCGGAGCGACCCACCCAAGTCTGGTGCGGACCGAAGGCGAGGCTTATCGGATTGGCCTGGGAGCGGATGGTAAAAGAGTTAGGAATCCAGAAGCACGTCATTTTCTACGACCGCTTTGTGGAGTTGCGAGAGCTAACTGAATTCATCGGTGCGGCCGACTTGTACATCACTCCCTACCAAAACGCCGCCCAGGCGGTTTCCGGTACGCTCGCCTATTCGTTCGGCTGCGGCCAAGCCGTGATCTCGACCCCCTATTGGCATGCAGAAGAACTTCTGGCTGAAGGTCGAGGCGTGCTGGTTCCATTCGCCGATTCTGAGGCGATTTCGCGGGAGATCATTGCTCTGCTCAGTGATGATGAGCGCCGAAATGCGATGCGAAAGCAGGCCTTTTCGTTAGGGCGGGAAATGGCCTGGAGTCATGTGGCAGGACAGTATTTAAAGTCGTTCCAAGACTCTCGGCGCAGTCGCAACCGAGTGCCTAAGCCATTGGCAGTGCGAACGCTCGAAGAAAAGCCACTTGCCCTACCGCGTCTTAATCTGAATCACCTGCTACGAATAACCGATTCGACTGGCATCTTTCAACACGCAACTTATTCGCTGCCCAATTTCCAGGAAGGGTATTGTACAGATGACAATGCGAGGGCGTTGATTCTGACTGTGCTGCTCGAAAACCTGGGGCAAGATTCACGAGAGTTGCATCAAGCTGCGTCGAGCTACGCAGCCTTTCTCAACTATGCCTTTGACGCCGAGAGTAGCCGCTTTCGCAATTTCATGAGCTTCGACCGCCACTGGTTGGAAAGGGATGGCTCAGATGACTCTCAAGGGCGTGCCCTCTGGGCCTTGGGAACCTGCATCGGCCGTTCGCAGCGACGGAGCCTTCAGTACTGGGCGGTTCCGTTGTTCGAGCAAGCGCTACCGGCATGTGCAAACACGACATCGCCTCGTACCTGGGCGCTAGCGTTGATTGGAATCCACGAATACTTTCGCCGTCTCAGTGGTGATCGGCTAGTCAACCAAATGCGTGATACGCTGACCAACAAATTGATCGATCTGTACGAGAACACGGCCAGCGACGATTGGCCTTGGTTTGAAGAGGTGGCTTCGTATAACAACGCGAAATTGTCTCACGCGCTGATCTTGAGTGGACGTTGGGGCGAGAATGACCGTGCCTTACAGATTGGCCTGCGGTCACTGCGGTGGTTGGCTGAGCAGCAATTAACGCCGCAAGGGCGGTTTCGCCCGATCGGCTCCAACGGCTTTTGTCGACGAGGTGAGCCGATCGCCAAGTATGACCAGCAACCGATCGAAGCACACGCGATGGTATCCGCCGCTATCGAGGCTAGCAATGCAGACGACGATCCGTTTTGGATCGAGCAAGCTCACTTGGCATTCGATTGGTTCCTTGGACGTAACGACCTCGGGCAACCCTTACGTGATACCGGCACCGGCGGCTGCCATGATGGACTTCAAGAGAATCGTGTCAACGAGAACCAAGGGGCCGAATCAACGCTGGCATTCTTATTGTCCTTGGCGATATGAAAATGCTTGAGAACTCACTTGCCGCCTTTCGTTCGCCGGACATGACTTTGTCATTGCCCACGCATGAGCATAAGGAAAAACAGGAACTCATACATGCAACTTGAGCGCACCGGGATCATACTCTCACCCAACCATAGACGAGTTGTTCTGCGCCCCTTTGATCCGGCTGTTGATGAGCGGAAATTGAAAATTATTTCCCGTGTTTCCACACTCTCGGAAGACGAAGTCGATGTGCTTTTACAGGAGGTGATGGATGAATTCGATGGGCGACACCAAAAGCCGCGAGAGTTCTTTCTCAAACGCTTCGTAGCGGTGCAAGCGTACCTGCTGACCGACAATCCAGTGAGTGAGAACAGAAAACTATTGATTGGAGCCTACTTCACGCAGGAATACGCGCTGGAGTCGGCTGCCTTGTTCAATCCATCAATCGTCTGGCACCCTGATCAATCGGGGCTGCCGGTCGGTTCGCGGCGGTTCGTTTTGAGTCTTCGCGCTACCGGCGAAGGCCACATTTCGGCCATCACGTTTCGGTCTGGTGTTGTTGATGACAGTAATACGATCACCGTTGACGAACCGACACGATTTGTCACAACACCCGACGTTGTCCCCGACGCTCAGTACGAGAAGGACCTGTTCCACCGAAAACTGGTCGAATTGGGGTTGGTCAACCCTTTCACTGAACAGGTTCTTTCTTTGCTTGAGGGCTCGTTCACGCTGGAACAACTGGAGGACAAGCTAAATATAGCGCTACGTGAGAATCGTGTTCAGCATCAAGAACTCGCTCCCATCGCGGCAGCCATCGTCACTTTTGCCAAGTCAAACTACGAGATTACCTACCAGCCAGAGCACAGTTTGTCGGAACGCCTGATATTCCCCTTCGGACCCACCGAGACCTACGGCATCGAAGATGCCCGTTTCGTGGAGTTCCAAGAAGAGGATGGCTCAACGCACTACTACGCTACATACAGCGCTTACGACGGCATGATGGTCCTGCCGCAGTTGCTTGAAACCGAGGACTTCCTACACTTCAAGATGCACACGCTCAATGGGCCAGCAGTCGAGAACAAAGGCATCGCGCTGTTCCCCAGGAAAGTCAATGGGCACTACGCCATGCTGTCGCGCCAGGACGGCGAAAACATATTCCTCATGGTTTCTGACATGCTCCACTTTTGGCACACCAAAGAAATCATTGCCAAGCCCACGTTCCCTTGGGAATACGTGCATATGGGCAACTGCGGTTCGCCGATCGAAACGGATGCCGGTTGGTTGGTACTCAGTCACGGCGTCGGGCCGCTGCGAAAATACTCGATCGGTGCCTTTCTGCTCGACCTCGACGATCCGTCTCACTTGATCGGACGCCTGAAACAGCCTCTGTTGACGCCGAATGAAAATGAGCGCGAGGGCTATGTCCCGAACGTGGTTTACACTTGCGGGGTCGTGGTTCACAACGGCCAACTGATCATCCCCTACGCAATGTCCGACTATGCCAGTACGTTCGGGACCATCGCCGTTGACCAATTGCTATCTGCTATGGAACCAGCGTAGTTCCTTGCGGTTTCAGTCAAGAAGAAATGGACTGCCGCAACAAGAGCCCGATGCCATGACCGCTGCAAAACAGAATCTTCCGCCTGACGAGGACTCTGCCTGGTCGTGGACACGGCTATCCGTGTCGTAGGGCAGGTACGATCTCGGTGCGGGAAGCCTGCCAACCTGGCGCGAGACCCGCTAGCATGCCGACGGCGATCGCTACCAATACTCCCTGAACGGCGAGTACAAACGATGGCTCAAAAGCGATCGTCACTCCCTCAGCAGAGACAGACATTCCAGTGAGTGACAAAAGCAAAGCGCTTCCTGCAACGCCCAGAATGCCGCCTAACGTACTGAGCAACAAACTCTCGGCGAGCACGAGCCGAAACACCCTCAGTGGACGTAATCCCAATGTCTGTAACACCGCGTGCTCTTTGATTCGGTCTTGTACCGACATCACGGTCGTCGTCGCAACGAGCGACAATACTAGACCCACACAGGCGTAGCCTAGCCAATGTACGAAGCCAATGAGTTCTGCCAGATCCGCCAGCGTATCGGCCTGAAACATGCCCTTCGTGCGTGTTGTCGTCGCCACGGGTCCCGTGCGAAACTCTTGATCAATCTGTTTAGCCACAGTATCCGGGTCTGCTGTGTCACCTAAATGCACTTCGAGCTGCGTAACGGTTCCCACGTCGTTCGCACTGCGTGCTCGTTGCAGAAAATCAAGATGCGTGAAAATGAGATTGTTCTCTGCGGCTACGGGCGATCGGAAGACTCCGCGAATGACAACGGATATGTCGCCGATGGTGAATTTTTGGCCAACGGCGAGACCTCGTCTGGTAGCAACATCCTTACCCACAATCGCTGCATCATCTTGTTGCCCGAACGAGGACCAATCTCCGGAGGTAAGATTGATGTCACGCCACGCCTTCATTTTCTCTGGCGGCATTCCCTGGAATACAATCGCGTCGAGACTGGCGCGGCAATTGTTCGTAAACACCTTGATCGGCACTACGTCCTGGACACTTGGCAGCTTGGCAATCGTGCTCTCGTAGTCCTGAGGTAGCCGACTACTCTGCGGACAAAAGCGGTTTTCTTGGAAAACGATGAGCGTGCGTCCGGCGTCTTCACCGTCGGTTAGCGCTAGCAGTCCTTGCTGCACTGCGCCAATGAAGCAAAACACAAAAAGTGCCACTGCCGTACCACTCACAGTAAGGACGGTCCGAGCGCGATGTCGCCAAAGACTCTTCAACACGTAGGGAATGAAATTGAACACGGTTAGGCGGTCCTCAGTGGCGAGGCTTTGGTTTCTTGGCCGTTTTCATGGAGACGGCCACGTTCGAGACGAATTTGTCGCCTGGCTCGCGCTCCAGCATTTGCGTCGTGCGTCACCATCAGCAGCGTCATCTGCAATTCTTCATTGACTCGGCTCAAGAGCTGCAAAATTTGCTCAGTCGTCTCGTCATCAAGACTACCCGTTGGTTCATCTGCCACGACCACCGTTGGATTAGCGACGATGGCCCGGGCTATGCCGACGCGCTGCTCCTGACCACCTGACATTTGGCGGAGGTAATGGCTCGCCCTCGAAGTTAGGTCAACTGCCTGCATGGCAATCTCGACCCGTTTGCGACGTTCGGCTGCCGACATAGGCAGTAGCAAGAGTGGCAGTTCCACGTTTTCATACGCGGTAAGCACAGGTATCAAGTTATGCGTTTGGAACACATAGCCGATATGAGCGGCGCGCCAGTCTGCAAGTTTTCCACGGGAGAGCTTGGTGATGTCGGTGCCGCCGACGATGATCTCGCCGGAAGCCACCTGATCGATCCCAGCCACCAGGTTCAGCAGTGTACTCTTGCCCGAACCACTGGCACCCATCAGAGAAACATAGTCGCCCTCCTCAATCGATAGTGAGACACCGTCGAGTGGCCGGATTGTCTCTTCACCATCGGCGTATTCTTTGGTGACATTCAGTACATCAACGAGCGACATTTTGAAAATCCTTTCAGGTCTAGCTATCTGAACCGGAGGCTTGAGCGGTCTGCGCAGCAGGGGGTGTGCCCCCATGCGAATTCCAACTGCCACCAGACATCGTGCGGTCTTCGCCCGTCACGTGTACTCGGATTCCCTCGGCAAGCGACTCTCGCCCACCGACGATCAGCTTGTCGGTGGGCGACAAGCCACTGGTGATCTCTACGAGTCCCCCCGCAGTAGCACTGCGTCCAACTTCTACAGGTTTTCGTTTAGCGATCTTTTGCGTGAGGTCTGCTACCCAAACGCTGGCGCCCCCTTCGCCCGTTGTCACCAGCGACTGGGGAACAAATAGTCGCAAGGGCGACTCCCCTTGCTCTTTACGAACCACTGGGGAAGGCGGTGCGAGGAACGTCACCTTGCTGAGCATTTCTGGTTTGATCACATCGGGAGGATTGGTAATGGCCACCTTGATTTGCAACGTGTTTTTTTGAATGTCCGCCAACGTCGTCACCGACACGACCTCGCCAGCAATTGCCTCTGACAGGGCGGCGGTTTCTATTTGGGCCGGTTGGCCCAACTGCACCTGCGGCACATCTTCGAGTCGTACATCGACGCGGACTTGCAAACTGGCCGGATCGTAAAGACTGACCACCGCACTGGAACCTTGCTCCGAGTGAGGATTGATACCGGAAAGCCGCTGACCGGGACGTGCTTCCAGGCTGAGTACCCGACCCGTAATGGGTGATCGGACAGTCATGCGCTGTAAACAAAGCTCAGCCACTTCGATTTCCAGACGAGTCTGGTCGGCTCTTGCCTTGGCCACTGCAAGGTTCGCTTTTGCGTCAGCCAGTGAGTATTTTTCGTCGGTAAGTAATTCCAATCCCTCAGCGAGTGCATTCCGTTTTTGTTGTAACGATTGGAGCTGCGTTGTAAGAGTTGGTTCGCGAGAAAGCAATTCCTGGACGGCATTGATTGCCGTCGCCAACTCAGCATGAGCCTCTCGAAGAATGCGCCCGGTAACAGCGTCACCAGCAGCTTCTTTACGCGAGACGCTTTCTGCTGCAAGTTGCTGCCTTGTCTTGGCTGCCTCCACAGCGAACGGTAAGTTGTCCAACTCGCCTTGCGTTTTGGCGAGTTGCGTTTCTGCGTCTGCGACCGCAGCTTGCAGGCTTAGTGGCTTGGCAAGGTTGGTTTTGGCAGCTATCAGTGCGGCCTCTGCCCTTTGGACTTCGGCCTGCTGCAATCTGTCCCTGGCATGAGACTCTGCGAGCGCTAGCTTGGCGTCCGCATCGATCAAAATGGCGAGCGGCTCACCTTTTTCAACTGACTGACCTTCGATAACGAGCATTTCCTGAATAACTCCAGAGGCTAATGTCGAAGCCACGACGGGCGATGGTCTCGGCTCCACCCAGCCTGCCGCTTGAAAGAGCGGCGAACCTTCTCGTTTGATTTCTGCCCGGCTGAT
>Ga0209403_10004939_pt1 | contig 14204 bp, 10 predicted proteins | sample ArcticOcean_MG_C_8_FD_187440 | JGI IMG/M metagenome (GOLD analysis project Ga0209403, IMG submission 187440) | Marine microbial communities from western Arctic Ocean - ArcticOcean_MG_CB11_86 (SPAdes) (version 2) | ecosystem: Environmental > Aquatic > Marine > Oceanic | place: Arctic Ocean... | reverse complement strand
TTATTGCTCTGATTCTATTTGGATTCTAATGAGCCATTGAATATCGTTCCAGCATCATGATTAGTAGGCTCTTTGGCGGCTTGGAAAACAGTGGCATTCCCGCCGATTAGTTCACCTGTTTCACCATTCCATCGCAGGTAAGTACCTTCCCAAAGCCCCAGCACCGGGGTTGTGTTGTGTTGGTGGAACTCACGTAGGCGGTCTTGTCTTGTTTCCCCATTGTGTGGGGTATAACTCTCTCCTTCCTTCACCCAGACTTGACCCCCAAAGTAGTGTGGATTTATCTGAAATGGTACGAGATTAAGTGTTTCAAATGATGGAGGTGAGACAATTGGCATATCATTCGTGGTTTGCATGGTTGGTCCTGCAACATTTGAGCCAGCACTTACTCCCATGTATGGGATTCCCGCCTTCACTCGATTTCTGATTAGGTCAATGATCCCAGTATCGTGAAGGTCACGAGTTAGCAGGAATGTATTACCTCCACCAACATAGATTCCTTTCGCCTCTTCTACTGCTTTTATTGGATCTTCAGCATGATGTATTCCAACTAATTTTATTCCAGAAGGCGCGCTGAAATCTTGGATTCTTTGCAGGTAATAGTCGTGGTCTTTACCGGCGTAAGGAATGAATAGAACTTCATCAATGCCTTGGAAATGGTGTGCCATTTCATGATGATAGAGTTTCACTTGTTCTTCGTTTCTAATACCACCACTGCCAAGCAATAATTTCAACTCAGCACCTCACATATTGCGTCTATATTGGCCACCGACATCAAACAGTGCTTCGGTGATTTGGCCAAGACTGGCGACTTTAACAGTCTCCATTAATTCTGCAAATACATTTTCGCCAGAGCGGGCAACTTCCTGAAGTTTGGTTAAAGCGGCAGGTGCAGCATCAGCGTGTTTAGTATGGAATTCATCAAGCCGATTGAGACAACCTTCTTTCTCCTCGGGGGTGGCTCGGCTCAATTCCATATCAAAGGAATCAGCAGCCGATTCGTCAAAGGCTTCAGCATCAGGATTTTCAAACATATTAACACCAACAATCGGTAATTCTCCAGAATGTTTCAATTCTTCATAATACATTGATTCATCTTGAATTTTCGAGCGTTGATACATCATTTCCATGGCTCCAAGAACACCACCTCGCTCACTAATTCTCTCAAATTCACGTAATACAGCCTCTTCAACCATATCTGTTAATTCTTCAATAAGATATGAGCCCTGCATTGGGTTTTCACATTTATTCCAACCAAATTCTTTGTTGTTTATCATCTGAATTGCTAAAGCCCTTCTAACTGATTCAGATGTAGGTGTAGTGACAGCCTCATCATAGGCATTAGTATGTAGTGAATTGGCATTGTCTTGGATCGCTAATAATGCTTGGAGAGTTGTGCGAATATCGTTGAACGACATTTCTTGGGCGTGAAGTGAACGGCCGGAGGTTTGTATGTGCATCTTGCATTTTTGAGAGCGTTCATTACCGCCATACAAATCACGCATTGCAATTGACCAAATTCTTCTGGCAACACGTGAAATCACAGCATATTCAGGGTCCATTCCATTTGAGAAAAAGAACGAAAGATTGGGCGCGAAATCGTTCACTTCCATTCCACGTGAACGGTAGTACTCCACGTAGGTGAGCCCGTTTGCAAGGGTGAAAGCCAGTTGTGAAATCGGATTAGCGCCAGCCTCAGCAATGTGGTATCCTGAGATAGATACAGAGTAATGATTCCGTACGTTATTTTCAATGTAAAATTGTTGCACATCCCCCATCAGTTTGAGGCTGAAATCAGTTGAGAAGATACAGGTATTTTGCGCTTGATCCTCTTTGAGAATATCTGCTTGAACAGTTCCTCTAACAGTTGATAGAGTCTTATTACGGATTTCAGATGCTTCTTCAGCATTCGGTACCCGCCCTTCATTTTCTTCAAATTTCACCTCTTGCTGGCGAATTGCGGCATTAAAGAACATCGCTAGAATAATCGGTGCTGGGCCATTGATAGTCATTGAAACACTGGTGTTTTTATCACACAAATCAAATCCATCATACAATTGAGAGATTTCATCTACAGTAAATATTGACACACCCGATTCACCAACTTTCCCATAAATATCAGGGCGGATATCAGGATCTCTCCCGTACAATGTCACCGAATCAAAAGCGGTAGATAGGCGAGCATAAGGTGAGGATTCACTCAATAGGTGAAAGCGAGAATTGGTGCGACTTGCTGGGCCTTCTCCAGCGAACATTCTAGTTGGGTCCTCATCAGCCCTCTTGAATGGGAAAACGCCACCAGTAAATGGGAAACTACCGGGTAGATTTTCCTTTCTTAACCAGTTCAAGAGCGTCCCTTTATCTTCTGTTCTCGGTAGAGCAACTCGAGGGATTTTTGAGCCAGCAAGAGATTCAGATTTCGTTGGTACCGAGAATGTTTTTCCTCTCACATCGTAGGAGTATTCTCCCCCATCGTATGTTTCAACTTTGTCAGGCCATTCCTCAAGGATGGTACGTGCAGTTGGATGTAGATCTTGCAGGATTTCGGTTGCTTCCTGCCTTATTTCTGTGGCGGCGTCAGTTTTGCCGATAGTATCGAGATGATTTGCTGATTCGGCTAGTTGTTGAGCTAGTCTAGCCTTCCTCACTTCACCATAAGTTCGGGTGTGGTAATCTCGTACAGTTGCTGAAACTTCTGCCAAATAGTTCACACGTTCAGGTGGGATGATGTGCCTAGGTTCTGGCATTCCCGATTCAGGTAGAGCAGGTTTGGTAGCATTTGGATTACTACCATCAGCGAGAACAATCAGTGTGGAAAGACGGAACCAAAGGTCGTCAACACCAGGGTCAGAAAATTGGCTTGCAATTGTCCCACACACAGGTAATTCACTATCGCTGATGCCAAACAGGTTACGATTTCTACGTACTTGTTTGCGAACAGCACGTAGCGCATCAACAGCACCTCGGCGTTCGAATTTGTTGATTACAACTAAGTCGGCAACATCAAGCATCTCAATTTTTTCTAGTTGGGTATGAGCCCCGTATTCTGCAGTCATCACATAGAATGTATGGTCAACTAAATTGCTGATTGCGTCATCAGCTTGACCAATCCCACTAGTCTCAGCAAAAATAAGGTCAAATCCTACTGCTTGACAAACTGAAATTGCTTCTTCTAGGCGGTTACTGACTTCTTTGCCAGAACCACGACTTGCAAGGCTACGCATGAAAAAATTGCTGTGAGAGAGCGCATTCATTCGAATTCGGTCACCAAGTAAAGCCCCTCCCGTTCGTTTACGAGTTGGGTCAGTGCAAAGGAATGCAACCTTCAAATCAGGGGAGTCACGAATTATTCTTAGCATCAATTCATCAAGGAGGGATGATTTCCCAGCCCCACCAGTGCCCGTGATTCCGACTACCGGTGCTTGTTTGTCATATGGTTGAGAACGGCACTTATTCAGTGCTGATTGAAATGATGTGCTATCACCATTTTCAGCAAGTGTGATGAGTCTTGCAATTGCTCCATGGTCGGCTGGTGTGAGTGAGTTAGATAACTCGTCTAGTTTTCCATCATCGAGCAAGTCAAGTTCATTCGTTCTCTCCATCATATCATCAATCATACCGACTAGACCGAGGGTTCTACCATCATCTGGAGAGTAAATTTTCGTTATCCCAGCCTCATGCAAATCTCGCATTTCAATTGGCGTTATCGTCCCCCCTCCGCCACCGAAGATTTTGACATAATCTCGGCCAGCATCATCTAAGATTTGGCGGATGTAAGTGAAGTATTCTACATGGCCACCTTGATAGGATGAAAGGGCAACTGCGTGTGCATCTTCTTGGATGACAGCATTGGCAACATCTTGGGCTGAGCGGTCATGCCCAAGATGGATTACTTCGGCGCCAGCTGCTTGAATTAATCTCCGCATTACATTGATTGCAGCATCATGTCCATCGAATAATGAGGCCGCTGTTACGATTCTACGAGGGGATGGGGTCAAGGCTTTGGTGGAGCCTGAAGTAGATTCAGTGGATTCCCCCGTCCCACTCACCATGATTAGCCCGATTCATCCCCTACTCATCATATCTCCTGTTTGGCGGCCTACGGCCGCCAGCAATTCGAACCTCATGAAGAGGCTTGATTAGCTTAGAGCATCAATGTCTGCTTGGTGTTTTGTAAATAATGCGCGTCTCTTAACTTTGAGTGACGGTGTAATCATTTCATTATCAGTAGTCCACTCTTCAGAATCAAGAATAATCCCACCTGATATTTCAAAACCTTTCCAATTTGGTTTCATGATTTCTTCTTTCAATGATTCAAGTACAAAAGTACGGACTTCTTGTGAAGCACAAAGTTCTTCAAATGAGCCACTAGCATCAATCTTCCCACTTTTCAAGCCGTCTCGAAGAGCGTATTCGTTAGGGTGTAGAATCGTGAAAGTTTTGATTTTATTAGTTCCATCAACACAGCATTGTTCTACAAGGGCAGAAAGTTTGAGTGATTCTTCAAGAGGTGAAGGTGCGACATATTTTCCATTCTGAAGTTTGAATTGCTCTTTAACTCGGCCGGTAATTTTGATGAAGCCATCAACTAAAACTCCTAGGTCTCCAGTTCTAAACCCACCATCCTCAGTCATAACTTCAGCAGTAGCTTCGGGATTCTTCCAGTAGCCTTTCATTATGTTAGGCCCATAAGCAACAATTTCACCATCTTCGCTGTCAGGATTATCCCAAGCATCTCGGTCAATTACAACTCTTACTCCAGGGACTGGACGTCCAACTGATCCTAGTTTGCATAGGTGACCATCTTCCCATCCATTTAGTGAGATGAGAGGGGCAGTCTCGGTAAGTCCGTATCCTTCAAACATTGAGAATCCAACTGATTGAATGAATGATGCAACTTCTGGGGAAAGTGCGGCGCCACCAGAAATACAGAATCGCATTTCACCTCCGAATCGACCTCTCACCTTTCCAAATACAATTTTGTCAAGTTTCTTATCCAAGAATCCTTTTGGTTGAACCTTGACACAATCTCTTCCATCTGCAGCAATTCTCGCTGCTGCTTTCTTGAAAGCCATTGCTCCCAAACGTTTCTTGATTGGAGATGAGTTGAGTCCTGCCATCACTTTACCATACAGCTTGTTCCATACTCGAGGTACAGCGAAAAGCGCATGTGGTTTGATTTCAGTACACTCTTCAGCGATTTTTAGTAAATCTGAAATCAGGTTAATGTGAACCCCTTGGTGGAGCATAAAGTGCAGGTCACCCATTTGTCCAAAGGAATGTGCCCATGGTAGGAATGAGGCAGTCCTATCACCTTTGTATAACTCAAATCTTCCTTGCATAACCAAGATATTGTGAAGTATATTCCAGTTACTGAGCATTACTCCTTTCGGGTTTCCAGTGGTACCACTGGTATACAGTAGGGTTGCCAAACCATGTGGGTCGCTTGCAGGCTCTCCAACTGGTTCTGAGTTGTTCCCTTCTGCAACGAATTGACTCCAGTTAGTGACTGTAACACCTTCTGGGGGGCTAGTGTTGGGCGCATCTTCGCCCACTAACACAATTCCACCTGATGGCCAACCATCATCTGGTAAGTGTTCGCAAAGTCTGTCAAGGACATCAGTGTCTGCCGCTACGAGAACCGTTGGCTCCGAATCTGCGATAATGTAAGCCCATTCACTTCCGTGTTGGTGAGTATACATCGCTGTGTAAGCGGCCCCTAAGGCATTGGTAGCATAGGAGGTTGCCGCCCACTCAACAGAATTGTTGAGAATTATTGCAACTCTATCTCCCTTTTCTACGCCACGATCTCTCAATCCTCGGGAGACTGACTCTACTAAACTACCAAACTCATCATATGTTACATGGATTCTTGGTTGTCCACGACTAGGGATGTAACCAAACAGTGGGGCGCTACCACTTCGAGAAACTGCATTTATCATCATTTCATGCAATGTTTTTGGGTCACCATCAATTGGATTAGTCCAATCTCTGTTTATGTCATATACTTGCATTTTATTTGATTCGCTAGTCTCGTTCATCGGGGCACCGTCTCAGCGAAGGTGAGTCATCCTTCATGAGCATTAGGGCGGCATAATGCATCTATTTACTGGGTTAAATATTTGATTATTAGGTAGTTTTTGAGATTTAAGAAATCACAATTCAGATAATACTTCTTTGACTGCTGCTCGCCAATCTGCTCCACCATTTCTATTGGCTAATGGGCTAGCTGGTGAAGGGTGTGGGATTCTAGTAATTTCAATATCTATTCCAATAAGTGCCTTCTTTGCTTGCTTTTCTGCATAAGCACCAACTCCAATTACTTGAGTAGCACCGAGAATTCCAACCACTTGTCGTAGATGTAGATTACAAAGATCAAGTAATTCCTTGGCACTTTGTCCACTCAATTTGTCTGGTGTGAGATTTTTTCCGCCTTCATCAAACATCAACAGAGGGCAATGATTAATCACGAATATGTTGGCATGTGCTTCTTCAGCAGAGCCAAAAGTGTCCTCAATAATCCCCCATAACCGAGTCCCAGAAACTTCATTTCTGTTTGATTCCAAGCCAATAACAGGACGTTTGGGATGCAACCTTTCAGGTTGGCCCACATTTCCAGTTAATCCAAGATAATCTCTTACTTTGCTGACATCACCAAACGGCACACCCGTTTGCCCCATCCCCCAAGGTCCGGGGTTCATGCCAAGCAAGATTGTCTTGCCACCTAAGCCACCATATTTCCTCAGATATTGGTTGTGTACTTCCCATGCATAATCAAGAGGATTGTAAATCCAGGATACCTTTTTTCCTAACCTAGGGGTGAGTTTGTTACAAGCATTGGAAAGAGACTTTGCCGCTTCATCAAGGGATGCCATTACTGAACCTCCAATATCTCCATGGCCAGTTCTGAAGGTACGAAATCGATTGATTCAAAAGCATCTTCGAGAGAAGAAAAAGAGGTTCCACGATGTTTTCTCTTGACTCGTTCACTAATTAGATTCCATGCTGTTTTTTCTCCAATCCCAGGAATTGCTTGAAATTGTTTTTGGCTTGCAGTATTGAGATTGAGTTTTTCTTCCACCGCTGAAATGGATCGTTTCCCGTGGCTAGTTACGATGACGTCTGAGACGGATTCTAATGGAATGTGATATGGGACTCCAACTAGGATTGGATAGGCACCTACCTGCCTACCAAATGTAACTCCAGAATTGCCGCGGCATGACTCGCTTCTGTGACTTTTATCGGTGATGTTGCTTGGAAGTCGGATGCGATCATCATGGCTCTCCCAGCGAATTGCATTCAATCGCTGACCTATAGGAAACATCTCTTCTAACAACGGGCCATCGATTTCATCTCGTACCCATTGTTTGAATTGGCGGAATTCAACTTCTGGAATATCTTGGAATCCTTCACCTTCAACTTGACGGATATTGATACGTCGAAGCCACAAACCCTCATTCTTCATTTCTTGCAATAGTTGCTGATTCATGCTGTAAGTATGTGCGGTCTCACCGTTTAAGCCAGCGATGAAATTGAGACCTGGAAGTAGTTGGGGAAGTCCTCTTGCACCACGTTTACGTCCATGTTCATTGATGTGTCTCACTGCAATTTTCAATTGATTTGTATCACAATTTAGCCAATTTGCATCATGAACGGTTGGGTCTGCAGATTCTAATCCGAATGAAAGAACACTACCATCGCTAAGAGTTTCAACAAGTGTATTAGTAATTTCACTTGCTAACTCAAGATTCTCTGCGATGATACTTGGATTTGCATTGTCTGTATGCAGTATGTCAAGCCCATCAAGGTCGCGTAGACCATGCATTAATTTGGCAATTGGCTCAGGATTTGGTTGTGGATATTCTAGTTCAACAACGCCTTCAGCCATGTAAGTGTAAACATCGGTCATCCCACCTAACCTCACGTTTGTTACACCTGATTCAATGGCAATTTTCACTTCTTCAATCACCTGTTCAGGTGTTCGGAAAATAGGGACACCCTTCTTTGGCTCTATACAGAATTTACAACCTCGTTTGTATCGCACACAGCCTTGGTAAACCTCAACTTCGTAGGTCAATGGTCCAGGTGTATTTTCTCCTTCCTGTTCACTAACCAGGTCAGGGTGTTCGCGTACAGCCTTACTCAGTGCTCCATGGTTTGCCCACTCATTCCATTGTTCTGTGGTTCTTCTTTGGTGTTTGAATTCTCCACTTTCTAGGAAATGGTTGAGAGTTGCATCAGTATCTTGAACACATAAGAATAGGTTGCTTCTCAGTGGGGTCCAACCTTGTTGCCGCCATCCTCTGATAGCCCAGCCACCAGCAATTAATGGGGCATGGCGTGGTACAGATCTCATCAGGTCATCGGTTTCCCTGAGTGAAATTGGGGTACCGCGTAGATATTTGCCCGGGACAATAGCTCCAGCGAGAAGAACGATGCCGTCACAATTAGACAAATCTGGACGGTTACCGAGTCGCCAATCATCAATGGTCACATAATCATAGTCGAGATTCCTAGATTCTAAGACTCCACAGACATAACGGATGTGGAATCCGATGTATGGAGGTACACCGAAGGCAGCAGGTTCATCCTCATAACCATCGATAACCAACCAACCCAAATGAAGTCCTCCGATTGTTCGGGTTAGGTCATTGGTTGTGATAGGTTCGGCATAACCTACAGGCTATGTCAAAGTTCAGCGGCGGTCATTTCTGCCGCCACGGTTGCCACCTTTGCCGCCACGACGGTCTCCACCGCCACCACGGCCGCCACTACGCCCACCGTCAGATTTTGCTTCTTGAACAGTTAACTTGCGTCCGCCTACTTTGAGATTTTTCAGGCTAGGAAGGGCTTTCTTACCATCGGAATGGCTAGCGTAAGTAACAAATGCAAATCCTTTGCTCTTACCTGTTTCACGGTCGGTAGCGATATGCACTTCCTTCAATTCCCCATGCTCAGCGAATAAAGCAGAGAGTTCTTCTTCGTTTACTTCGTAAGGTAAACCGCCAATGAACATCTTGAATCCTGCTGTTTCTTGTGCCGCCCCTCTTGCTGCAAGCAGAACTTTTCTTTCTGCTGACAACTCATCAGGGGTTGCATCTCCATTCTCAATTTTTTCCATACAAGGTCGGCAACGAATTGGTTTTCCTGGTGTGGGTTTGAATGGGACTTCACACTTATCAGAACAAAGTGTGCATGTTGTCTTATGCATTTCTCGGCGTGGTCTGTCACCCCGACCTCCACCGCCATCACCTCGGCCAAGGAATTTCTTTGGTATTTCGTGAACACTGCCTCTGCGATAATCTGCTAGAGGTGATAGGTATGGGCGAGAACCATCATGAGAAAGGCGAGCCTCAGCATCAGGATTCCATCGCTCGCCTCCACGATTCAGTGCATCAAATCCATTTCCTTCCTCAAAGAAACCATGACCGTAGTCATCCGCTAATGCTCGATAAGCAGCATAGTCACAACGACCACAAGCGACATTGAAATCATCTTTTTTGTCACTGGGGGAAAGGATTTCTCCGCAAGCAGGACAAGCAGCGTGTAGCACTCCGTAGCGTGGTTTTGGCTTGGTTGTGAGTTTAATGATTGGCTTGGTTTGAAGGACCTCACCACGTATCACATCGTTCATGCGCATTGCGTCGCCAGGGGCAGGGAGAAATCGATTTACTACTTCAGCGACAAATAAGTCTCCAAACAATTGTTCTGCAGGCAGGTCGCGGAAAGCCTTTCCTTCAACATGTAAAATTTTGATTTCAGCAGTCTTGTTTTGTAATCTGCTAACCTGTCCAATCACCACATCTCCAACAACCGGAAGACGAGGTCCATCAGTTGCTGAGGACACCGAAACAGAACCATCTGTTAGAGTCGCCATTCCAATTTGTGTGGCGACAAGTGTACCATCAACCTCTGCCACTCCTGCACCGGCATCTCCTGATAGTTCGATCTTTTCACCGGGCGTGACAAATTTTCCATCACTAACTGAACTTGACATGAGAATGTGACTCCTGAAGCATCTCTATGAGATGGTTTGTTGATGCGGCCGACCCGACAGGGGTTCTTCAAGCCGCCGGATACTACTTATTTGGGGTCAATCGCCAAAATGCGGCCTGTGTTTTGTTTCTTTGGGATGTATGGTGCTCATAATTTGCTGGAAGAGCGAAGTCGGCGGTGCCATACTTTTCAGCATTCCAGCCGGCAGCGAAGAAGAATGGTTCGATATGTGTCGCATTGGCACTGTGAAGAAGATGAGCAGTTGCCCCGCTATCTATTATCGTCTGGAAAAAAGGTCGATCAGCGTGCTGTTTTTGTCGACCCCAAGGTGGATTTGTAATTACTAAATCAACATCTGAGAGATAATACCTTTCTGCCTCAAGTATGGTGTCTAAATCATCGACCCCTATCGTTGCATGTATAGGGACGCCCATCTCCCCGAAACCTTCACCCTTTAGATTCGATTTTGCTACACCCCATGCTTCTTCATCGGCTTCGATTGCAAGTGCTTTTCCTGCTCCTAAAAGCAGCGCTCCGACCGCCATGATACCATTGCCACAACCAAGGTCGGCAACCATGCAACCTTCAGTTAAATCACCAAATTCAGAGATATCCATTAGCCAGCGTGCTGCAAGTTCACCTTCAATGCTGTATTGCTCTAATTCAACATTATTACATGGGTGTTGCTCTAGTTGTGAGAGCGTGATTGCGAGTTGCTTAAGCCCCCCTGCCATATATCTCCGGCGGCGACATCTAACATCAAATCATTTGCTTGGTTGGATGTAAATAATGAAACAAGGATGAAGCCTTGAGTTTCAAATATCATGCATGAGATCTTTTAGGCTGTTTGTTGCTACTTTTGTTGAATTAAGGTGAACGCCGTTATTCACTGGCTTGTACGTGCTACTGTTGTCGCCGTTTGCTTGTACTGCTGCCATTGTATTTTGGGTTTCAGAATGGCTTTGTGATATACTTTTTCCGCTGCGCTTGCTCGCTAGAGCAATGGCTTCATTGCGTAGTTTGGACATCATCCCTTCACCAGGTAGTGTGCCCCCGCAAAAGCGACAGAACATCTTTGCGTCGTCTTGCTGTTCACTACAAGAGGGACAGTAGACCATGTGATTCATGACGTTGTGAAAAACGATTGCAATTTAACCTGCCGCCGAATAGGATTAACAGGGGCTTTACCGATGATATTTCCCGATTCAATTATTGTAGATTTAACTTGCATTTTCAATCAAGATTGTCCACACATCTAATCCGGCTGCTGTAGCTCGTTCTGAAACTTCTACAAAAGCAGGGCTTTCAAGAATTTGTTCTGTTTCCAAACCGCCAACTTTCAACAGTTGAATAATGTCAATAAGTTCAGTATGAATTTCAATTCCCTCATCATCCTCTTGTTTCAAACTGTTTTGCTCTTCTGTAACTGGTTCATTAGATTCCACTATCACCGTTTTTTCCTCAACTGGGGTGGGCTGAACAATTGGTGCTCCCACAATGGTTGGTGTTAGGTCTTGAGTCGGCGATGCTTCCACAGGTTGTGGCTCCGGCTCTGCTTCAGGGATCGTTTCAACACTAAAATTTGGAATTGAAATCGGCCCAGATGGCATAACAAATGCTGGTGTAGGCGGTGCGGCAGGGGCAGTGGTAGTTGGAATTACAAGGGCACTAGCCACTGCCGGTTCACCAGCGTCACCTGCTCCGAAACTATGGGTTAAATCAGCTAATTTGCCAGCAAATGCCGAATCAGTAGTGACTTCTACTTCACTTATAGGACCAGAATTTACGGTAGATGTAGATGGGACATGACTTGTAGCATTTGTAGCGGTTGGAATTGTAAGCCACGCTTTTGCGACAATCTCAAGTGGGGCTGTATGGAGAGGTAGTACCTCAATTTGCTCAAGCCAAGGGTCACGAAACATCGTCCACTTTGTAGAGTCATAATTGTCAGCATCATTAGATGGGGTGATGATTAATTCTTCGCGAAGCCAGTCATCTTTGGAGAGAGGCCCAACCCATCTGCCAAGGTCTTCTAAGGCGACATCAAGAAACATGAAAGAAGCAGTTTTTGGGTCAAGTCCATGGCCCAGAATTTCATCCACTTCTTTCCTTGGTCGGTAAAACAAGGACCAACACGGATGTTTCAGGGGGAGAGTGGCAGCATGAGCCTCAAACTTCTGCCTGTGGTGCCGTTGAATAAGAATCAAAATTTGTGTCCTTTGGTGCCCCTGATGCCAGTTTACGCCAAGTTGTTGTGGTACAGAACTTGTGAGACTTGACAGGGAAACTCCTGTTACGATTTCAACTTGTGACATGCCTTTTCACACCGCCGAGTAGCGCACCGGTTAGAAGATTTTTGCTCAAACGAGTAATCCTTGTTTGAAAGCTAGCTCGGCTAGAAGTAGGCAACCACCTGCAGCGCCACGAATCGTATTTTCTGAAAAAGCAGTAAAACTCAAGTGTTTATCTGTTAATTGTAAATCCGAAACCACAACCGCCATTCCAGAACGTAAATCGAACGCAGGGTCTGGGTTATCGATGGATTCAGCTCCTGCCCACTGGTGTACACTAGGCTGGATGGCCGAGTTGATGACAATGATTGGTTGGTGTGGGGCTGATGGTAATTCCAATTGTTGAGGTAATGATGTGAAGTTGTTGAGAAGAGTGAATATTTCTTCTTCGGTTGTATTTTTCGACAGTTCAACTTTGATATTGACAAGATGGCCAAAATTCCTCATCACCCTACGGCATGAAATATCGGTGGTGAATTTGGCTAGAGTAACTTCATTTCCATTCAACTCACCAAGTAGGCGATGTGCCTCTTCAGCGATTTTCTCTACTTCACCAGGAATTTCAGGTGCTACTTCACCGGATTGATTTGCGTCAGTCATCATCTGCAATCCCCCTCCTGAAAGTGATTGCTCACTTCGAACTTCTAGTGAGTGAATACCGAATTGATCAGCAATAGGTTTCAATGGCATTGTAATCGGCATTACAGTGCAATTTGTAGAACAGGTGATTGAACCACCATGGTATTTTGCTTTTTGACCGTCTAGAAGGCCAAGGTGGTCAGGGTTTAATTCAGGTATTACTAGTGGTACATCATTGTCCATTCGGTGAGGGGCTGAATTGGAGAAAACGTATTTCCCCGCCTGTCTCAAAAGTGGTTCAATTTCTAGTGCTGTATCTGTTGGTAGGGCTGAAAAAACCAATTGGATGTTTAATTTTTCCAATTCAAAGTTTAAATCACTTGCAGGGCAGGAAATGACCTCAAGTTCAGGGAGTTCAGGTCGTGGTTCAGGTAGATTCCAAGTTAGTTGGTGAAGTGACTCACCTGCCTTTTTCGAGGAGCCGAAAACAGCGGCTAGTTCAAACCACGGGTGGTTGGCTAGGCGTTGCTGGAATCGTTGGGAGACGATTCCGCTTGAACCGAGTAGTGCAACCTTCTCTCGCATCTTCTATCCCTTAATTTCCTCGACTCATCCTCTTCTTCATAGCAACGTCGGTTAAACGACATCTTCTTGAACCGCCGCTGCAAGTTCAATTCGTTAAATAGGGTGACATCCGGAGGTTAATCAATGGTAGAACCAATTAGTATGATTATGACAATAATTGGCATTGGCGCTGGAATGGTAATTGGTTGGTTGTTTGCGAAGAATCGATATTCAACTGATTTGGTGCGTTCAGAAGAAAGGATGCGAGCCCAAGAAGAAGCGATGGAGACTAGCAAAGAGATGCTTCATCTACAGATGAGCAAAGTAGCAAAGGATGTTGCAAGCCAGAATTCAGAAGATTTCCTTCGTCTTGCTGAAGAACGTCTTGGTAAGGTTCAATCTGAATCAGGAAAGGACCTTGACGCACGCAAGAAAGAAGTTGAGAACCTCATCAAGCCGATTCATGAAGGTTTGACAAAATTAGAGAAAGCAACTACAGATATGGAAACAAAGCGTGAAGGGGCCTATCAAGGATTGAAGAGAACGGTGGATACACTGCACAAACAGACAACCGACCTTCGTGATACGAATGTTCAACTCTCAACTGCCCTAAGAGGTTCTATCCAAGCAAGAGGAAATTGGGGGCAAATATCATTGAAGAATATAGTCAAAGCCGCTGGGATGCTCGAACATTGTGATTTCGATGTTGAGTTTACTTTGAAGTCAGGAAAAGGAGGTGCACGCGTTGATTTACTTGCCAAAATCCCTGGTGGT
>Ga0209403_10004938_pt1 | contig 14204 bp, 12 predicted proteins | sample ArcticOcean_MG_C_8_FD_187440 | JGI IMG/M metagenome (GOLD analysis project Ga0209403, IMG submission 187440) | Marine microbial communities from western Arctic Ocean - ArcticOcean_MG_CB11_86 (SPAdes) (version 2) | ecosystem: Environmental > Aquatic > Marine > Oceanic | place: Arctic Ocean... | reverse complement strand
AAATAAAAATTTAAATAAATAAGTATATATATAATTATTAAGCTTTTTATTTTTAGTATTTGTCTTGAATAAAACCCCTGTTTTAAGATAAAATTACCTATTGATTTTAACATTACTTTAACGGGTTAAAACTAGAAAGAAAAAAATGAAATTTTCTGTGGAAAAAACCACTCTCTTGCATTCCTTACAACACGTAAACAAAGCCATTCCAGCCAGATCAACCCTACCCATTTTAAGTTGTGCTTTATTTGAAATAAGTCAGGAACAGCTTTTAATAAGAGCAACCAATTTAGAGGTTTACATTTCAGTGAAAGTTGATGTTGAAGACGCAACCACAGGAACTATTGCAATTCCATTAAACACCCTGCTTGATATTACAAACGCAATGCCAGAAGAATTTTTACATTTTGAAACGTCAGATATTGGAAAAGTAAAGATTAAAAGCACTTGTGGTAAATATACAATAATGGGTCAACCGGCGGATGAATTCCCCGCAGAACCTACCGTAGAAAAAGGAAATAACCTGGTTGTTCCTGCCCTAGAATTTAATACTATTATTGAAAGCACCATATATGCTGCCAGTAAAGATGAATTAAAGCCCGTTCTTCAAGGGGTTTTAATTAATATGACACCTGAAGGACTAACGGCTGTTGCAACAGACGGACATCGGCTTGTTCGTTTAAAAAAAATAGAATTAAAAGCAGGTTCCTTTGAGGGGTCTGTTGTTATTCCGGTTAAATTTTTATCATTATTAAAACCCTTTTTAAAAAAAGAGGAATCACTATCACTACAAATTGGCGAAAACCATGTTATGATTAATCTTGATGGGGTTCGGGTTTCTTCTCGAATAATTAAAGACCGCTATCCTGACTATGAAAGCGTTATTCCCAAGGACAATGAGAGCGAACTGACAATAAATAAAAATGATTTGCAGGGGTCAGTAAAACGGGTTTCTATTTTTTCAAATAAATCAACCAAACAAATAGCCCTTTCTTTGGATACAAATAAAATTACAATTTCTACTGAAGATCCGGAAAACATTACAACAGGAAAAGAGTCTATAGACTGCTTATATTCCGGTGAACCAATGGTAATTGGCTATAATTCTCAATTTTTGGGAGATGTATTAAAAAACCAAAAAACAGAAGAAATAAAAATCCTTTTCAAATCACCTTTGAATGCTGGAATTTTTCTCCCCAAAGAACAATTGGATGGCGAAGAAAAAACAACCTTATTAATGCCAATCAGATTAAATGATTAACCGCGCATGTTTCTCAAACATCTTGAGATAAAAAACATTCGATCAATTTCTCTATATGAAAATAAATTTTCTAAGGGCATTAATTTGATTTATGGAAAAAACGGGGTGGGAAAAACGACAATTTTAGAAGCGATACACACCCTTTCTGTTTCAAAAAGTTTTCGTTCTGGATATAGAAAAAACATTCAAAAAATTAACACTGAATTTATGAGTATTGTTGGGGAAATATCAGGAAAAAACATTAATAAAATAGCTTATCGAAAAAAAGATCAACAATATAAAATTAAAATCAATGAAACTGAGATAAAGAAAGTTTCTGATTTTATTGGAAAATTCCCAAGCATTGTTTTGTCTCCTGAAGATATTGATATTGTTTCTGGTGGAAACAGCGCACGCCTTACATATATTAACAAAATTTTATCGATATCAAATAAAGAATATTTAGAAACATTAGCTCGCTTTAATAAAATTATCAAATTAAGAAACAGGTGTCTGGTAAACAATAGGCCCTATAATGAGATTATAGTTTGGGATGAACAATTAAGCCCGTTGGCTTTGAAGATTTGGGAACAACGGGAGGTTTTCTTTAAGAAATTTAATCACGAATTCAAGCTGTTGTGGAACCAAGTAATACCATTCGTAGAGGCAACGGTTCAATATACGCCCCCTAAAAAGGAAGATAAAAATAATTTAATATCTAGCCTATTGAGTAGGCTAGATAAAGATAAGTTCAGGGGTCAAACTGGGGCGGGACCCCATAGAGATAAAATCAACTTTTTCTTTGGTGATATCGATATCAAAAATCAAGCGTCGCAAGGGGAAAAGAAAATATTTTTAGTTGTGTTAAAAATAGCCGAGGCAAAATATCTTCATCAAAAAACCAATCAAAAACCAGTTTTATTATTAGACGACCTATTTGCTAAACTTGATAAGTTTAGAGGAAAAAAAATACTTCAATTAATTGATAGCGAATACCAGACCTTTATCACAACCACCGATAATAGCGTTGAATCATATTTTGATGATTTTAAGAAGGTGAATTTTATCAAATTAGAAAAAAACAATTCATTATGTTCCGTAGCATAAAAGAATCTCTTGTTGAAATTTTAAGTAATGAAAAGTTAAAACCAGCCTTTGATAAAGGCAACCTTTCTGTATGCTGGAAGGAGAGCGTGGGGGCATCCATTAACGAAAACACCACTATTAAAAGCTTTAAAAATGGAATTTTAATAATTAAAACAAAAACACCTGTTTGGCGAAACGAATTATTGTTTCAAAAAAAGGATATTATTAAAAAGTTGAATTCTAAAATAGAAAAAAATAAAATTAAGGACATCCGTTTTTTATGAAAAAGAACGAACAAACTATTCAACCGAAAGATTATGCGGCAGATAGTATAACGGTATTAAAGGGGCTGGAAGCCGTCAGAAAACGCCCTGCGATGTATATTGGTGATGTTGGGAAAAAGGGACTCCATCACCTAGTATGGGAGGTAGTTGACAATTCAATTGATGAGGCAATGGCTGGCCACTGTGATACCATTTATGTAAAGATGCTAAAAGATGGCGGCATTTCTGTTGAGGATAATGGCAGAGGTATTCCTGTAGATGTTCACAAAAAAGAAGGAAAATCAGGCCTTGAGCTGGTAATGACAGTTCTTCATGCTGGGGGTAAATTCGATAAAGATTCCTATAAGGTATCTGGCGGGCTTCATGGGGTGGGTGTGTCAGTAGTAAATGCATTATCTAAAAACTGCATAGCGGAGGTTTATCGGGACGGCAAGACTTATTCACAAAGCTATAAAATTGGCATTACTCAAACAAAATTAGCAGAAATTGGACCCTCAGATAAAACCGGTACAAAAATTACCTTTTTTCCGGATTTTGACATTTTCGTAGATCAAAAATATCAATTTGAGACCATAGATGAACGGTTAAGAGAATTGGCTTATTTAAATAGTGGAATTACTATTCATTTATCTGATGATGATTCTGATAAAAACTCAAGACATTGCTATGAAGGGGGTCTTTCAGAGTTTGTAATTCATCTTGACCAAAATCACCACCCCGTGTTTGATGAGCCCGTTCACATAAAGGGTGAAAAAGACGGCGTTCCTGTTGATTTAGCGCTTCGATATAACGATTCATATACAGAAACCTTGCTCACCTTTGTTAACAATATTAATACCATAGAGGGTGGAACCCATTTAGCAGGATTCAAGTCAGCGCTTACTCGGTCATTAAATCAATATGCCTCTAAAAACAATTTATTTAAACCTATAAAAGGTAAAACGTTTAGTCTTGGTGGAGATGATGTGCGGGAAGGCTTGACGGCTATCTTATCTATTAAAGTTCAAGAACCACAATTTGAAGGACAAACTAAAACGAAGCTTGGTAATGGTGAAATAAAGGGAATTTGCGACTCCCTAATCATGGAATCATTATCTGATTTTTTTGAACAAAACCCAAATATTGCGAAACAAATAATTGGAAAGGCCGAAAATGCTGCACGCGCTAGAGAGGCTGCAAGAAATGCTCGTGAATTAGTTCGAAGAAAAAATGTTTTAGACATTTCAGCCCTACCCGGAAAGCTTGCCGATTGTTCAGAAAAAGACCCGGCAAGAAGTGAAATTTACCTGGTGGAGGGTGATTCTGCTGGTGGTTCTGCGAAACAGGGTCGCGATAGAAAGTTTCAAGCTATTTTACCACTTAGGGGTAAAGTGATTAATGCAGAAAAAGCCAGAATTGATAAATTATTAGCAAACAATGAAATTCAAACCATTATTACAGCTTTAGGTGCTGGCTTTGGTGGTGATTCAGAATCTGAAGAAACATCTGCAGGTGATTTTAATATTGAAAAATTGCGATACCATAAAATAATTATAATGACAGATGCAGATGTGGACGGTAGCCATATCCGCACACTACTTTTAACTTTTTTATACCGAAAAATGCCAAAGCTGATTACAGGCGGTTATGTATATATTGCCCAACCACCATTGTATAAACTTTCAAAAGGCAAGCAAGAGCACTATGCTTTTACAGATGAGCAAAGAGATAGGCTTTTAGAAACGCTGAAAGCAGGTGATAAGAAAATTGATATTTCTCGATACAAGGGCTTGGGTGAAATGAACCCCGGGCAGCTATGGGAAACAACAATGGACCCAGATACACGAACACTTTATCAAGTAACCATTGATGATATAGTTGAAACTAATTTAGTGTTTTCAAAATTAATGGGAGAAGTTGTTGAGTCACGCCGTGAGTTTATTGTATCAAAAGCAAAGTTTGTATCTAACTTAGATATTTAAGGGGAATTATGTCTGAAGAAGAATTAAAACATGGCCATATAGCGCCACGTGACCTTGTTGAGGAAATGGAGGAATCCTACCTCAATTATTCAATGTCTGTTATTGTTAGTCGTGCATTGCCAGATGTGAGAGATGGTTTAAAGCCAGTACATCGCAGAGTATTATATGGTACATCAGATTTGGGTGCCAGTTGGAATCGTAGATATAAAAAGTGTGCTAGAATTGTAGGTGAGGTGCTAGGTAAATACCATCCTCATGGCGATAGCTCTGTATACGATTCTTTGGTAAGAATGGCTCAACCATGGTCACTTCGATACCCGCTCATGGATGGTCAAGGAAACTTTGGTTCAATTGATGGTGATAATGCTGCCGCAATGCGTTATACTGAAGCTAGAATGGACCGTGTTGCATCAGAAATGTTAAAGGATATTGAAAAAGATACTGTTGACTTTCAGCCCAATTTTGATGATTCACTAGAAGAACCAACAGTAATGCCAACTCAAATACCCAACCTTCTTATGAATGGAGCAGATGGTATTGCAGTAGGTATGGCTACAAAGATTCCACCACATAACCTTCGAGAACTAGTATCAAGTTTAAGGGCAATTCTTGATAATAATGAGATTACAATTGATGAACTAATTGAAAATCATATTCAGGGCCCCGACTTTCCTACCGGCGGCTATATTATGGGTATTGATGGAGTGCATAGTGCCTTTAAAACGGGTCGTGGGCGTGTCATTATGCGAGGCCGAGCCACCATTGAAGAGCTTCCTAGTGGCAAGGAAGTAATTATTATCACAGAAATACCATTTCAAGTTAATAAAGCAAATTTAGTTGAAAAGATTGCTGATCTTGTTCGAGAGAAACGCCTTGAGGGTATATCAGATTTAAGAGATGAATCTGATAAAGATGGAATTCGAGTTGTCGTTGAATGTAAGCGTGATGCCATCGGTGATATTGTTTTGAACAATCTATATAAATTGACTCAATTACAAGATTCATTTGGTGTGATAATGCTCGCTCTTGCGAATGGGGTTCCAAGAGTGATGAATTTAAAAGAGATGTTAGTTCATTTCTTAGACTTTAGGCGCGTTGTAATTATTCGCAGGACAAAATTTGAGCTAAAAGAAGCAGAAGACCGCGCCCATATTCTTGAAGGATTAAAAGTAGCATTAGAAAATATTGATGAAGTTATCAGTATTATTCGTGGATCTAAAAACCCTGAAGAGGCCCGAAATTCTCTAATTGCAAAATTTAAGTTTTCAGAAAAACAGACAAAAGCTATTTTAGACATGCGTCTTCAGCGCCTTACCTCAATGGAGGTTGATAGGGTTGTAGAAGAATATAATGATCTTCAAATTTTAATTAAAAAATTAAATGATATTTTAAGCGGACATGATCTTCAGAGTGATATTATTCGTGAAGAATTATTAGAAATCAATGAAAGATATGGTGACGAAAGACGATCAGAAATAATTCCAATTAGCGGTGATTTATCTATCGAAGATATGATTGCTGATGATGATATGGTGGTGACAATTACCCACAACGGCTATATTAAACGTCTTCCTACTGCAACATGGAAAACCCAACGGCGCGGTGGAAGAGGAATGAAGGGTGCCAATACTCGAGAAGATGATTTTGTAGAGCACCTGTTTATTGCCTCTGCGCATAGCACAATGTTGTTTTTTACAGACAGGGGAAAATGTTATTGGTTAAAAGTCCATCAAATCCCACAGGGTTCACGAACATCACAAGGTCGCGCAATTGTGAATCTTATTGGATGTGAAGCTGGAGATAAAGTAAAAGCATTTGTATCAACAAAAGAATTTAATGATACAGATTCTATTGTGATGGCCACTAAAAATGGAATTATTAAGCGGTCAGCTTTAAGCTTGTATAGTAAGCCCCGAAAGGGTGGAATTTATGCGATTGAAATTCGTGAAGAAGATGAATTGATTGAAGCAAAAATTTCTCAGGGTGACCAAGATATTGTATTGGCAACAAATGGTGGTAAGGCTATTAGGTTTGCAGAAAATACGATTAGATCAACGGGTAGAAAAACTATGGGTGTTCGTGGAATTTCTATGAGTTTTGATGATGATTTTGTGGTGGGTATGTTAGTGGTTAAACGTGATGGAAGTATTCTTGCTGCCACAGATAAAGGCTATGGAAAACGAACAGATGTAGAGGCTTATCGAACACAAAATCGTGGTGGTAAAGGCGTATATACTATCAAATGCAATGATAAAATTGGCAAGCTTGTAACTATAATGGAAGTCGTTGATACAGATGATATTATGATTATTACAGATCAAGGTATTATGATTCGTCAGCCAGTTGATAGTATTAATGTGATTGGCCGAAATACTCAAGGCGTAAGACTTTTAAAATTAGATGATGGTGCCAAAATTTCAACCATTACAAAAGTTCTTAAAGATGACGAGAATGAAGATGAATCTGATGATGAATCTGGAGAAGCTTCGGAGGAATAAATATTTCTCTAATAAACCTTACTCGCCTAAATGAAATCAAAAAAAGGATTTCAATTAGTGCTGAAAAATCAAATCGAAGCGCAGATGATATTACAATAATTGCGGTTACTAAAACTTTTCCTGTAGCCGCCATGGAATCAGCATTTGCCGCAAAACTTATTTCCCTTGGTGAAAGTCGCGTTCAGGAAACTGAAGAAAAAATCTCCTTTTTACAAAAGAGAGAATTAGTTGAAATACACCTAATTGGTCATCTTCAGTCAAACAAAGTTAAAAAAGCCATAGAGTGCTATGATGTAATTCAAACCGTGGACTCAATTAAATTAGCTAAAAAAATATCATTCACTGCAAAAGAAAAGGGAAGAATTCAACGGATTTATCTTCAAGTAAATTCTGGAAACGACCCCCTAAAACATGGTTTTTCTACAGATGAAATAATCCAAGTTGCTGTAGAAATATCTCAATTATCTAATTTAAAAATTGAAGGCATTATGATGATTCCTCCTCATATTGAGATGGATGATAAATATCGAGCTATATATATTCAAACAAGAGAATTGCGTGATCAAATTATTGAGGTTGGTATTTCATCGTGTATCAATTTATCTATGGGGATGAGTAGAGATTTTGAAATGGCTATTGAAGAAGGTGCAACTCACATTCGCATAGGAACTGCATTATTTGGCGAACGACCCTAATGTCATTCGTAATTATATCTAAAGAATTATCTTTCAGTAATATTTCTCATCCAGAAGGGGTAGTGATAGATTTTAGTAATTTTGATGAATGTATAGCGCGTTTAAGCAATATAAAAAATGAGGCAATTTCAATTTATGACATTACAGAAAATCAAGAATTTAATCATGAAGAAATTATTTCTATAAATGATCAGATTAATTGTACGGGCAGCAACCCTTTAGTGGGAAGACAACAAAAACTAGGGATTGATTTTGTAGATATGACTAGTGTGTATGCATATTCACCTGAAGGCGTTGTTACTCATTCTTGCGGTGAAAAATTAAATTTACAATTTGAATTTCCATCTTATTATTTGGCCCATATTGTAATTTTAGCCAGAGCCCTCAAGTTTGAAAGTATAAGCGGTTGGTTAATCAATAAAAACAAAGGTTGTTAACAGGTTTATTCACAAAAAAAGATTATCATTATATTTAATTACAGGTTTTATATAGAACCTAACGATACAATGATTGGCGATGTCCCTCGCTAGATAGGCGTCATTTTTTTAGAATGTTAAAACAAGATTTGAGGTTACATTGCGAAAGTAAAGAGGTCGGTTCAAACAAAGATTCTTGGCAAAGGTGTAGAATAAAAGTGGAATTGATAGGATGAATATGGCATCCTCTACTGAGCCATCTCTTTCTTCTTCAAGGATGCACGCTTATTTGCGTCCAGTTCCATTTTACGTAAACGGATAGTTTGGGGGGTTACTTCAATCAACTCATCTGCAGCAATAAACTCAATACTTTGATCTAAAGAAAGAATTTGAGGTGGTCGAAGCGTAACGGTTGCATCTGAACTAGAAGCTCTCATATTTGTTAATTTTTTTTCTCTACAAATATTAACATCTAAATCTCCAGTACGATTACGTTCTCCTAAAATCATTCCAACATAAACCTCAGTGCCTACAGCTAGAAAAAGTTCCCCTCGGTCAACCATAGCTTGACTTGCATAAGTGGTAATTTTCCCCGGGCGATCTGAAACGAGTACACCTGTCATGCGTTGTGGAATAGGCCCAACCCACGGTGCATATGTATCAAATAAAGTATTCATAATTCCAGAACCCTTAGTATCCGTTAAAAATTGACTTCGGAACCCAATGAGTCCACGTGATGGAATATTAAATTCTAAATTAACACGTCCAAACCCATTATTCTGAAGGTTGGTCATTCGCCCTTTACGAAGGGAAAGTTTTTCAGTAATTACGCCAACATGCTCTTCACGTAAGTCTAAAAACATATTTTCCATTGGTTCTAATACTTTTCCATTTTCCTCTTTCGTAATCACTCGAGGTTTTGAAACCATAAATTCATATCCTTCACGGCGCATGGTTTCAATAAGAACGGCCATTTGTAATTCACCCCGACCTCGTACCTCAAAAACATCAGTTCGATCTGTCTCTCTAACTTGTAATGAAACATTACCTAAAACCTCCTTTTGTAATCGTTCACTTATATTTCGAGAGGTTAAATACTTTCCTTCTTTTCCAGCAAAGGGACCGTTGTTCACATGAAAGTGCATTGATACTGTGGGTGCATCAATTTCAATTCGTGATAGTGGCTTTGGGTTTTCATTACTAGAAATTGAATCACCAATTTTTATATTGTCAATTCCTGCAATAGCAATAATATCGCCTGCTTCTAGAGAATTAACTTTAATTTTCTCTAACCCTTTAAAAGTATATAAGGCTGAAAATTTTTGATCAGGAAGAATACCACCCTTTGTACAAAGGCTATATCTTTTGTTCAACTCTAAGGTACCATTACCTAAACGGCCAATTGCCACTTGGCCCACATAAGGATCATATGCTAAATTGGTAATTAAAAATTGTGGGGTAACATCATCATCAGCTTCAGGGCCTTCAATTTTATCTAATATTAAATTGAAAAGCGGCGTTAAATCATTTGACTCCTTATCTAATTTAGAATAGGCAATACCTTCTTTTGCGTTAGTATAGATAATAGGAAATTCAATTTGTTCATCAGTAGCATCTAAATCAATAAATAGGTCATATACTTCATCAACCACTTCCTTGATTCGAGCATCCGCACGGTCGATTTTATTGATAACTAAAATCACAGGTAAATTCCTAGTCAGGGCTTTTTTGAGAACAAATCGTGTTTGAGGTAATGGGCCTTCACTTGAATCAACAAGCAATAATACACCATCAACTAAATTTAAACTTCGCTCTACTTCTCCACCAAAATCAGCGTGACCAGGAGTATCAACAATATTAATTTTTACACCCTTATAATGGATTGCTGTATTTTTGGCGGTAATGGTAATACCACGTTCTTTTTCTAAATCCATAGAGTCCATTACCCGATCTTCTACCGTTTGGTGAGCACTGAAAGTTCCACTTTGTTTAAGGAGCCCATTAACAAGGGTTGTTTTTCCATGATCAACGTGAGCGATGATGGCTATATTTCTAAAACTGTCTTTACGCATGATTGCCTTTTCAAATGATGAAATTTATTACAAAAATCGAAGGGTAAAATTACAAAATCAATATATACAAATCATAAGCCTCATTCATAGAATTTCTGTAAATTTAGATATGGGGAAAATAACAAATTTTAAGGATATATATCCTTCAGCCACCTCTTTCTTCAGTGAATGGGCAGAAAGAGGTAAAGATGCGGGTATGGAAAAGGGTCATACTGATTCAGTAAACTTTATGTTTGATCGATTAAGTCCAAAATTCAAAAATCCATTTTCAGCCCTAGATGTGGGTTGTGGAAACGGCTGGGTGGTTAGAAAATTTAAAAAAACAGAAATGTGTAAAGTGGCCATGGGTGTTGACGGTGCTGATAAAATGATTCAAAAAGCACAAGGAGTAGATTCATCAAACCAATATTTTTGTGCGGATATTTTACAATGGAGTCCTTTTCAAAAGTTTAATATTATTCATTCTATGGAGGTTTTATATTATTTAGAAGATCCATCAAAGTTAGTGAATAGTATATATTCAGAATGGCTAGATAAAGTGGGATGTTTTATTTTTGGCATTGATCATTACACTGAAAATCCCCCTTCGATAAATTGGCCCGTTGAATGTGGTGTAAATATGAACACACAACCTATAAATTATTGGCTTATTCTTATGAAAGAGGCGGGGTTTAAAAATATTCAACATTGGCAAACGGGCGAAAAAGATGAGTGGATGGGAACATTAGTTATTCTTGGTGAGAAGTGATTAGACATACCTTTAAGATTACGCTTGGAATAGTTTTAGTAATAATTGGGTTGCTCGGCGGATTAATTCCTATTTTTCAGGGGTGGGTCTTTGGAATCCCAGGATTAATTCTCTTGGCACAATATTTCCCTCCAGCAAAAAACCTATTAAATTGGGCCAAGGCAAAAGCGGGAATGAAATAAAATTATTAAATAAATTTGAATGCAATTATTAATCATCAAATGATGGGTGTGCTTGTAATGAATGTCCCCAGATGCATTTAAATACATTAGAAGAAATGGTGACTGCACTAGAGACATTAACGCCGCAAAGTCACATGAGTGAATCAAAAAGATTAGCGGCATTAAAGTCATTAAAAAGGATGTTGGAGCTCAGTTGATAGAATATAAACAATTTAAAAAATTAGAGGCAGAGTATGTGTTGAGCAGAATTGAATTTTTTCTTAAGGAAGATGTTCCAGATGGAGATAAAACAACTTTAGGTACGATTTCCCATAATGAAAAAGTAACGGCAGAAATTCAAGCGGTGGAAAGTTTAGTTTTTTCAGGAAGTGAAGTTATCCCCCACTGTTTTGACGATGATTCTGGAATTAACCTTTATGTAAAAGATGGTGATGAATTGATGGCGGGAGATGTTATTGGGCAAATTACTGGAAAGGCAGCAAGTATTTTATCTCGTGAACGAGTGATGTTAAATTTGATTCAGCGTTTATGTGGCATTGCTACTCAGGTCAAAGTTTATTCAGAATTAGCCAAGCCGTATGGCGTTAAAATTTTAGATACGCGAAAAACAACACCTGGTTTACGTTTGTTAGAAAAATATGCAGTAACATGTGGAGGTGGTTATAATCATAGACTGAATCTTTCAGAGGGGGTCTTGATAAAAGACAATCATTTGAAGGCGGCAGGATCTGTGAAGATTGCCGTTGAAAATATCAGAAAAATAGATATTTCCCTTCCTATTGAATTAGAGGTGGATACGCAAGCCCAGATAAAAGAAGGCCTTTCAGTAGGTGTAGATGGTTTTTTATTAGATAATATGCATCCAGAACAAATTAGAAAATCTCTTGATATTATTCGATATTTTCCTGGAGGTGAGAGTATTTTTGTAGAAGTCTCTGGCGGAATCACTCTTGAAAATATTCATGGCTACTTAAATACAGGTGTAAATGCCATTTCAGTAGGCGCACTTACCCATCAAATTAAGAGTAGAGATATTCGCTTGACATTTGTTAGTTGAGCAAATAATAGACAGATATTTTAATAATAGCGACCGGTCTTGCTGGCACACATTTCATTCAATCTGATGAATAAGAAATATTGTCGATTAGTCTAACTCCATCAAAATCAACAGCCGTACTAATAAGAATACTACAATTAATTTCCCCCTTTACTTCCTCTAAAGAGGTATTATTTGATATGGAGATATAATCAATTTTAGCGGATGGTTCACTCTGAATTTTTTTGGTAATTTCTTGTCGTATAATATCTGAATTTAGCTCACCACCATTTAATAGAGAAATTCCATGGGTGAGAGCATTGTAAATGATTGCAGCAGATTCTCTCGATTCAACGGATAAATATTTATTTCGGGAGCTCATGGCTAAGCCATTTTTTTCTCGAATAATTGAGCATGGTACAATCTCAATTGGGAAATTTAAATCTGTCACCACTTTTTTGATAACTCGCAATTGTTGAGCATCCTTTTCTCCAAAAAAAGAATGAGAGGGATTAACTATATTAAATAGTTTCACCACAATTGTAGCAACTCCTCTAAAAAAAGTAGGGCGACTTTCCCCCTCTAATCCCCTTGAAATAATATTTTCATTAACAAAAGTAGAATATCCATTTGGATACATAATGTCATTTGTAGGCAAAAAAACGGCATCCACATGGAAGTTTTTTAATAATTCTAAATCTTTATCTAAGGTTTTAGGATAAGTACTGAAGTCTTCTCTTTGAGAAAATTGAGTCGGATTAATAAAAATACTCACGATTGTGTGGCCGCAAGTTTGATTAGATTTATTTATAAGTGAAAGGTGACCGTTATGGAGGGCCCCCATTGTAGGGATAAACCCAATCGTACCGGAAAGATTATTGCGGAAATTTTTAAATTCTGAGAGAGAGGATATGGTTCTCATTACCCATTACGGAGGGATTGCAATACTTCTTCAGTCAAGTGGGCTGAATGTTTTTCTTTTGGAAAGGTTTTTGCTTCAACATCATTTTTGTAAGTGATGAGAGCTTGAGAGATATCATCTCCAATTGTTGCATACTGTTTAGTATGTTTTGGAACAAAGGTTCCATACATGCCTAAGATATCATGAAATACTTGAATTTGCCCATCACAATGTACGCCAGCCCCAATACCGATAGTAGGGATTGTTACATATTCTGTTAATCTTTTTGCTAATTCTGAGGGAATTCCTTCTAACACCAATGCGAATGCACCTGCTTTTTCTACAGCCTTGGCATCGTCTAATAATTTTTCAGCTGACCTTTGGGTTTTCCCTTGAACTTTGTATCCAGACATTTGATGAAATGATTGTGGTGTAAGTCCAATATGTGCCACTACTGGGATTCCAGCATTTACAATTCCAGATATTCTATCGGCATATTCCTCGCCACCTTCAAGTTTCACAGCTTGTGCACCCGATTCTTTAATAAAGCGCCCTGCATTAAAAATTGCATTTTCGATTGAGACTTGATAGGATAAAAAAGGCATATCCGCCACAACCAATGCTTGGTTTGCTCCACGAGAAACCGATGCAACCAAAAAAGCCATTTCATCCATGGAAACCGGGATGGTTGTGTCATAACCATACACCACCATTGCAGCGCTGTCACCTACTAAAATTAAAGGGATATTTGCTTGATCAACTAATCTTGCAGATGTGAAATCATAGGCAGTTAATGTAGCAAATGGAGTTTCACATTTTTTTAATTTTTGGATATCTTGTATGGTGGTTTTTTTCATAAATATTATTATACGGCCAATTCTTCAGTCGCCAATGAGACTATTTTGTTTTTGTCATTTACATGCACAATTGTAGGAATATGATCATCGACTTCAGTTGTAGTAAGCTGACAATATGCAACGATGATTACTAAATCATTCTTATTTATCAAATGAGCCGCTGCCCCATTAATACAAATACAACCAGAAGCCCTTTCACCTTTTATCACATAAGTTTCTAATCGATTT
>Ga0209403_10004937_pt1 | contig 14205 bp, 7 predicted proteins | sample ArcticOcean_MG_C_8_FD_187440 | JGI IMG/M metagenome (GOLD analysis project Ga0209403, IMG submission 187440) | Marine microbial communities from western Arctic Ocean - ArcticOcean_MG_CB11_86 (SPAdes) (version 2) | ecosystem: Environmental > Aquatic > Marine > Oceanic | place: Arctic Ocean... | reverse complement strand
CGGGGTAGCGAGTTCGAAAGCATCGTTGTTGTAACTCGAGGAGACGGTACGACAGTCACTCTTGGAGAAATTTCTCGAGTGATTGACGGTTTCGAAGAAGGTGATTTACAGGTACGGCTGGATGGCAAGCCAGCTGCAATGGTCAAGGTGTATCGGATAGCAAACGAAGATAGTGGGGCTGTCTCGGATAAAAGCAAAGCTTACCTTGAGAGGGTGCGATCCGAGATGCCTGAAGGTATAGAACTAACCATTTGGCTTGATGAATCTGAGGACTTGAAGGAGGCGCTAAACACGATACTTGGCGTAGCTCTAGGGGGGCTAATGCTGGTGCTTGTAGCTCTTGCCCTGCCTCTTCAATTCCGTTTAGCAATGTGGGTGGCTGCCGGCATTCCAATAGCATTGTTGGGTGGAATCATGATGTTTAACACCTTTGGCATCACGATGAGTCTACTTGCTACCTCAGGATTTATGCTAGTACTTGGTATTGTCGTAGATGATGCAATCGTAGTGGGAGAGCGTGTCTACGCCTATGAACGCAGCGGAGAAAACCAGCGTACCGCGGCGATAAATGGTGCTTATGAAATGCTTGTGCCAGTAGTCTTTGGCGTGCTCACCACTATCGCTGCTTTTTTACCTCTTATTTTCACACCAGGACGTTTAGGTGCGTTTTTTTCCATTATCGGAAAAATCGTCGTTATCTGTCTGATATTTAGTGTCATTGAGTGTTTATTAATTTTGCCTTCCCACCTTGCACATCGAAAAAAGGGGGGAGACCCTAGCAAACAAAAGCCTTTTGTTGCTAAGTGGGTGAAGTTTCAAAGAGCCTTAGGAGAAGGGCTTGAACGCTTTTCCGAGCAGCAATACGGCAAATGTTTGAGAAGAGTTTTGGAACAGTGGCGCTATGTACCATTAGCTACCGGACTAGGCGTAACAATTCTCATGCTGGCAATGTACTTTAGCGGGCGTATCGATTTTCAGTTTATGCCTCCTATTGAGGGCAATCGTATTTATGCGAGCCTAACCATGCCCGAAGGGATTCCTGTTGAAGACACTGTGCGTGCAGCGGAACAAATCGAACAGGCCGCTCTACAACTGAAAACTCAGCTAGATGGTGAAAATCTAGGCAACCCTAGCGCCATTCTTCACACTCTTACTTCAATAGGAAAAGCTGCTGGGGGCGAGGGCGGAGGGCCAAGAAGAAGGTCTTCCTTCGCTTCAGGGGTCAGTCATATCGCTGGAGTATCTATGTCTTTGGTTCCAATCTCTGAACGAAACATCAGTTCTGTGGAAATTGCATCACGGTGGCGTGAGCTCACTGGCCCAATTGCAGATGTCGTAGAACTCAAATATTCCGCGGCTGCTTTTAATACTGGGGATGCGATATCCATAAACCTTAGAGGGCAGAATGTGGATCAGCTAGGTGAGGCTGCTGCGCGAATCCGTGCTGAACTGAGCAAATTCACTGGCGTTACCGACATTTCAGATTCTTTTCGCTCTGGCAAACAGGAAGCGAGGTTGTCATTGCGCCCCGAAGCACGTCATCTGGGACTGACACTGAGAGAATTAGCAGGCCAAGTTCGCCAAGCATTTTATGGCGAAGAAGCTCAGCGAATACAACGCGGCACAGAAGATGTCAGAGCTATGGTCCGCTATCCTGAGCTGGAGAGAAAATCCCTAGGAGATCTTGAGGATATGCGAATTCGCACTGCTTCTGGTTCCGAAGTGCCTTTTGCTTCTGTGGCTGAGGTTGATTTTGGCACGGGATTTTCCACCATAAGGCGCGTTAATCGGCAACGTATAGTCACCGTAACAGCAGATGTTGATCGCAGCATAGCAATACCTACAGAAATACTGGATGTCTTCGAGGCTGAGGTGCTGCCACCTATCCTGTCAGGTTATCGAGGGATGAGTTATTACCTAGGAGGGGAACATGAGGAAGGTATACAAGCATTCTCAGGGCTTACATCACTAATACCCTTAGCCCTTATGATTATGTTCACCTTGCTCGCAATTCCACTGAAATCTTATGTCCAGCCTCTTGTGATCATGAGCGTCATCCCATTCGGCGCTGTCGGCGCCTTAGTGGGACACCTGATTATGGGCTGGCCGGTAGTTATGTCTTCAATCTTAGGAATAATCTCTCTTTCGGGTGTGGTCGTAAATGCAAGCTTAGTGCTGGTACATTACATAAATAAATTACGTAGACAGGGTATATCGATCAATGAGGCAACGGTGCAAGCTAGTGTAGTCAGGTTTCGACCTATTATGCTTGCATCTTTAACGACCTTCGTGGGCTTAGTTCCTCTGATGCTATCGAACAATCCAAATACAGCTTTCATTGTTCCCATGGCCATTTCCCTAGGCTGGGGCGTGCTATTCGCCACCGTTATGACCTTGTTCCTAGTACCAAGCCTCTATTTAATTCTGGAAGATTTATTGCCAGCGGGGTGGGTCATGGACAAAACACAAACCGAGCCAAACTTTGATTCCTAGTAGCTTCCATGCTCCGGTTTAGAACTCCAGTTGATATGACCAACTAAATGGTAGGTCCACATGAATCATTACATAAATAACTTATACGTTTTAATCATCTTGCTCGCATGCGCAACCTCGCAGGTAACAGCGGAAGATTTGCTGGATATTTATCAGAGTGCTCTTGAAAATGACCCAATCATTCGTGGAGCAGAGGCTCGTTATCTAGCCATCTTGGAAAGCAAGCCGCAGGCGCGCAGCGCAATGTTTCCTTTTATAAGTTTTTCTGCTGGTGAAACCAGCTCATACTCTAAAGATCCTAATCAACCAACAAACTATGCCACTGGCCAACCCGACCCTTTCATTGGAAGCACTCAATTTGATAGGGACTCATCTCTCTGGAATATCCAGTTAGAACAAACCCTATTCGATTGGGGCCGTTTTCTAAGACTGAGGCAAGCCGATAAACGAGTTGCTCAGGCAGAAATTAATTATCAGATTGCCCGTCAAAATCTGCTCGTTCGCGTCGCGACAACCTATTTCTTAGTTCTAGCCGCAGAAGACACATTGACCTCGCAGATTTCGGCACGAGAAGCAATCGGGCGGCAGTTGGAACAAGCACAGCGTCGCTTCGAGGTTGGACTGATAGCTATTACTGACGTGCAAGAAGCCCAGGCAGGGTATGACCAAACTATAGCAGCAGAGATTTTAGCCAAACGTAACCTTGCAACGACCCAAGAATATCTGCGAGAAATCGTTGGGCAATCCGTAGTGGACCTAGACGGCCCTGTTGATGAGCTGCCGCTTCTTCAACCGGACCCCCCAAACCCTGAGCAGTGGGTACAGACAGCGCTTGATCGAAACTTAACGTTGCTATCAAGCCGAATCTCTTCTGACATTGCACTGGATGAGATATCAGTCCAACGAAGCTTCCGACTACCTACATTAAGCTTTTCAGCCGCTTTGAGTCGGTCAAGCAGCGATACCATGCGGACAAATAACCTGCTTCGCTCAGAAAATGGGTCTTTTGCGTGTACTTCTTTTTGTCCTCCCGAACAAGCCTTTTCAGGCACTGACGCTGATAATTACTTTCTTTCGTTCAATTTTAATATCCCTTTGTTTACAGGGGGATATAACTCTTCCAAAATTAAACAATCCGTGTATGAACGTCGGGCGGCGCTAGAAGATCTAGAGGCGGTTTCCCGAGCTACAGAACGAGAAACACGGGATGCATACCTAAGCGTTATCTCGGAAATCTCGCGAGTCAGGGCTTTAAGCCAAGCCGTTACCTCTTCTGAAACAGCATTAAGGGCAACGGAAGCGGGATTTGAGGTCGGCACCAGAACAACAGTAGAAGTGTTGATGGCCCAAAATAATCTGAGTACGGCTGAGACCGCTTATGCACGCAGTCGATACGACTACATTTTAAACATCTTACGCCTTAGGTTCGCTGCTGGAAGTCTAACTCTTAGAGATTTTGAAGAAGTGAATGATTGGTTGACGGGCAGTTGATCTGATATTTAATTTTTTCGAATTGCATCGATTACAGCGCTTGTTGATCTGCCATCCTTATAACTTAATACTCGTACTTCGCCACCGTTCTCAATTACGGCCTTGCCACCGACTATCTCGCCCATCTGATAATCGCCCCCTTTTACCAACACGTCAGGAAGGAGTCTAGAAATAAGCTCTGCTGGTGTGTCTTCTGAAAACGATACCACCCAGTCTACGGCTGCCAGTCCAGACAACACCGCCATCCTATCCTCTAGCGGATTGATGGGTCGTGTTTCGCCTTTTAATCCCTTAACTGAGTCATCGTCATTAACTGCTATAACCAATCTGTCGCCGTAAGTCTTCGCCTCCTCCAGGTAACTAACATGTCCTGCATGTAGGATATCAAAGCATCCGTTTGTCATAACGATTCGCTCACCACGATACCGGGCCTCTTTAAGAATAGCCTCTAGCTCATCAACACTTACATGACCTCGTCCACCGGTTCCTTTGCTATGCAAAGCAATACGCAATTCAGAGACGGTAATACTCGCAACACCTATTTTTCTCACTACCAACCCAGCACCCAGATTGGCTAATCCTGCGGCTGCTTCAAAATTGAGACCACATCCAACCCCAACCGCCATTAAAGAAATAAATGTATCGCCAGCACCGGTTACATCAAAAACTTCGCGAGCCTCTGCCGGAAGGGATAGTGGCTGATCTCCTTTAGGAAACAAGGTCATTCCCCGCTCCCCTCTCGTGATAAGCAAAGCTTCCAAGTCCAGTTGCTTCCTTAATGACTCACCATGCGTCACAAACTCATCCTCGCTCTTCCAATGCCCAACGACAGCAGCAAACTCTGCCTGATTAGGGGTTAAAAGCGTGGCACCTTCATAACGATGAAAGTCAGTCCCTTTAGGGTCAACCAATACCGGAATTTTCGCCTCAACACATGCTGAAATTATGTTCTTTACTCGATGTAGCGAGCCTTTCCCGTAATCCGAAAGCACTACGACATCGGTATCCGTCAGCATATTACAAACAAGTTCAGCGAAAATATCGCCCTGATCAATAAAACTTTCTTCTGAGTCCAATCGAATTAGCTGTTGATTGCGAGATAGAACACGAAGCTTATGAATAGTTGGAGCATACGGTGCCTTTATAAGGTGGCACTCCACATCAGCTGCAACAAGGAGTTCTGATAAAACCTGTCCACGATCATCAGCACCAATCACCGCCGCCAACTGCACGTGTGCACCTAACGCTGCAATATTGCAGGCAACATTTGCGGCACCACCTGGTCGCCGCTCGGTGCCTTGCGTCCTAACGACAGGAACTGGCGCCTCGGGTGATATTCGTCCAGTATCACCAAAGCGATACTCATCAAGCATCGCGTCACCGGCAACGAGCACTCGTAAATTAGTGAAGTCAGGAATATTCAGTGTCAGAGACTCGCTAGCTTTTGAAAACAGAAATACATTATTCCACGTTTTCCGTCTACGTTGCTCTAGGGTTGCATTGAAAAAAACGTCCAGCTTCAATCATAAAAGATTACTGAACGGACCAATAGCGAATTTGTAATACATAGAACAGCTATGTAAGCACTTTTAGCGCCTCAGTATCAACCGCACTTAGAATACCCGCAATTCAAACACGTCAAACAACCGTCCATCATCACACTTGCTGCGGTATTACATTTACCACAAAGTTGAGCACCATCTGGAAATTGATTATCTGCAAACGCATCTTTTTGCACATCACGCGCCTCAAAGTCGGCACGCTTCTTTTTTATCATTTTTTTCTGTTCTTCACTAGGTGTCTCCGGTATTAGAAGACCTATTTGAATTAGATGGCGTTCTATGATGTATCCAAGTTCTGCAATTATTGATGGCATGAATTTTCCGCCTGGCTGCCAATACCCTCCTCTCGGATCGAACACGGCCTGTAACTCATCTACGAGAAAGGTTACATCGCCACCCTTGCGAAACACAGCAGACATAATTCGAGTGAGCGCAACTATCCACTGATAATGATCTAGATTTTTTGAGTTAATAAAAATCTCAAATGGACGACGCTTTTCATGCTTAGTCCCTTCATTAAGAACTATGTCATTAATCGTCACGTACATCGCATGCTCGGAAACTGGCGTCTTGACCTTATAGGTTGATCCAACAAGCATTTCTGGACGCTCAAGCTTTTCGTGCATCCGAATAATTGTCGCTTCCTGAGCAGGCAAAGTAGAACTCTGCTCAACAGACTCGCCATCCTGATTTACGCTGTAATCAACTATTTTACCTTTCACCTCAATGCGCGACATCTTCATTCTTCCTATTGTTTATGTCTCTAGACCCCCAGTAAGGCCTACCCCCAAGCACCTCTTCAAGCAAGCTATAGTTTTCCGTAATACCCTTCTTTCAACGCATCAAAAAGATTCGCTGCGGTATGCACTTCACCGTCGTAAAAAATTTCTTCATCTCCCTTCGCCTTAACTACGCTGCCATCCTCCAGGGTAAATTGATATGTTGTTTTTTTAAGATCCTTTTCCTTAACCAAAACCCCCTGAAAAACCTCTGGGTTAAAGCGAAATGTTGTGCATCCCTTTAACCCTTTTTCATACGAATAAAGGTAAATATCCTTAAAATCTTTATATGGATAATCCGTTGGAATATTTGCTGTCTTAGATATAGAAGAATCTACCCATATCTGTGCGGCTGCCTGTATATCCACATGCTCTTTTGGCGAAACGTCTTCAGAAGACACAAAATAATCAGGCATTTTCTGCCCTGGATCAGACGAGTCCGGGGTAGCATCTGGATTAATCATTTCCCGATAAGCTAGCAGCTCAAAGGAAAAAACATCTACCTTCTCTTTTGTTTTTCTGCCCTCTATGATTACATTTCGGAAATAATGATGCGCAAAAGACGGCTCTATTCCATTACTAGCGTTATTTGCCAATGAAAGTGAAATGGTGCCCGTAGGCGCTATCGAGCTATGGTGAGTAAACCGTGCACCCTCATGTTCAAGCTTCTCAATTAACTCAGGAGCCACTTCCGCTATTTTATTCATGTAACGACTATAGCGAGCATGCAAGATTCGTCCTGGGATACTATCGCCAACGCTCCATCCATCTTCCTTCATTTTCGGACGTCTACGAAGCATCTCCTCTGTGACATCAAAGTCTTCGGCAAGAATAGGTGCTGGGCCTTTTTCTCTAGCCAGTTCAAGTCCCATTTCCCAACCAGCTACCGCCAGCTCTCGCGCAACATCCTCGGTGAACTCAACTGACTCCGGGGAGCCGTAGCGCACACCAAGCAAAGTCAAGGTGGAACCGAGCCCCAGAAAACCCATTCCATGACGACGTTTACGTTGAATCTCCTCGCGCTGAATACTCAATGGCAACCCATTAATATCAACAACGTTATCCAGCATACGCGTGAATACTCGAACTACCTCGCGATACTCTTCCCAATCAAAACGTGCTTTTTCAGTAAACGGATCGATAACAAACTTTGTCAGATTGACCGAACCTAGTAAGCAGGCGCCATAGGGCGGCAACGGTTGTTCGCCGCATGGGTTTGTGGCCCTAATATCCTCACACCACCAGTTGTTATTAAATTCATTAACTCTATCAATAAGAACAAAACCTGGCTCAGCAAAATCATATGTAGATGACATAATCACGTCCCACATTCTCTGAGCTGGAACTGTCTTATATATTCGGCACGCAACCAGAGCCTCTTTGTTCTGAACATATCCTTCTTTGACTGGCCAATCTCTCCATAACACCTGGGACGGGTCACCCAAATCGATCCCATCCTCTTCCGCTTCCTTTGCAGTGACCGGAAAAACCAAAGGCCATGGTCGATCGTCTTTAACTGCCTGCATAAATTCGTCGGTAATCAACAGAGATAGATTAAACTGCCGAAGGCGTCCATCCTCACGCTTAGCACGGATAAACTCCATCGCGTCTGCATGACCAACATCAAAAGTGCCCATTTGGGCGCCTCTGCGTCCTCCAGCCGAAGACACTGTAAAACACATTTTGTCATATATATCCATGAAAGAAAGAGGGCCAGAGGTACGTGCCCCAGCACCTGAAACATAGGCCCCACGGGGCCTCAGGGTTGAAAACTCGTAACCTATTCCACAACCAGCTTTGAGCGTCAGTCCAGCTTCGTGAACCTTATCTAAGATCTGATGCATTGAATCTTCAATAGTGCCGGATACCGTGCAATTTATTGTGGAGGTCGCTGGCTTGTACGCCTCTGCACCAGCATTAGACATAATCCGACCGGCTGGTATCGCTCCTCTTTGCAACGCCCACACGAAACGCTCGTACCAGTAGTCTCGTCGAGACTTGTCCTCAACGTCTGCTAGTGCCCGAGCGGTTCGCTCATATGTTCCCTGTATATCCTTATCAACCGGCTCACCAGATTTGGTCTGTAACTGGTACTTGGTGCTCCAGATGCTTAGCGAGGCATCCTGCAAAGGTATATCCGTAACCTTAGAGGTATTTAGCTCTAGCACTGATTTCATTAGTGTGTCGTCCCCCATTCCTATTCCCAGCCTGATTCACGTCAGGCAAACGAATCCACTAGGTAGCTTTTAAGCTACTCATTTTCTATTTTTTCCGCGAAGTCTTGTAACACAAGATATTGTGTTTCTTTATAGCTAGAGTAGGCTTCTCTTAGGCCTGTGTCAAGGGCTCGTTTCAACTAAGAAAATACAAATATATCTAATAATAACAACATGTTATAAAATTATCCTTAAATATTATTGAATTATTTTAAGAAACTTTTTATTAATATCCTAATCACAACATATTGTGTTGTGATATCCTCAGGTAATACACTTTAAAGCCACAAGATATCCACAAACTTAGGTGTAATGGGAGTTAGTCAAGGGGCTCAAATTCATACGCTTACTATGCGAAATCACAAAAAACTGATATAGCTATCATTAGCAAAGCACCTATGAAAAACCATGGCACGTTGCAAGCAAGAATAGGTGCACCTGAACGAAATTAGCGCTAAAGCCAACTAATCTCACCGCAAAATAGTAAACTTGAAGCACACCGTACAGATTAGCTCTCACTGTTAACTCTGTTTTTTATTGCCTGTTTCAGGCCCGCACGGATTTTTTGCGACGTTACTTACGAACTATGCATCCCATAACAGACTGACAGGAAATAAAGGTAGCGGCTTAGAGGCAATTAACTTATGAAGACAACAACGTTTTTCAACATTTCTGACCTTACCAAGTCAATTGGCGGTTTTAGTCTAAGCCTTTGTCTAGCGTTTGGTGCAGCCCAAGGGCACGCACAAACACTTCCTCAACAAGTTGCAGGCCAGGAATTGCCTAGCCTAGCGCCCATCATTGATAGGGTCGCACCCGGTGTGGTCAATATTTCTGTTCAAAGCAGCGTGGAAACAGACAATCAGCTATCACAAGATCCTTTCTTTCGGCGATTTCTCCCACCAGACAATAGACGAGAAGTACAAAGTGCCGGGTCGGGGGTCATTGTAGATGCTAAAAATGGATACATCCTCACTAATCATCATGTTATTGAAAATGCTGATGAAATCACTGTATCCCTGATGGATGATCGCACATTAAAGGCAGAGGTGGTTGGCTCTGATGCTGGATCTGATATCGCGGTACTCCAAGTAGATCCAGACGGACTTCTAGAAATGCCGCTAGGCAATTCTGACGAGCTTCGGGTGGGTGATTTTGTATTTGCAATAGGAAATCCCTTTCGACTTCGCCACACAGTAACTTCAGGGATTGTCAGCGGGCTTGGGCGCACTGGCATCAATCCGGAAGGTTACGAAGATTTTATACAAACCGACGCCTCAATCAACCCTGGCAACTCCGGCGGCGCGTTAGTGAACCTAAGAGGGGAATTGATAGGAATTAATTCAGCAATCTTCTCAAGAAGTGGTGGAAACATCGGTATAGGGTTCGCAATTCCAGTGAATATGGCTCGCACCGTGATGGACCAACTAATCGCCTTTGGCACTGTTCGTCGGGGTCTTTTAGGCGTCAGCATCGCCATGGTCACCTCGGATATCGCAGAAAGTTACGATCTAGCAGATACCTCTGGGGCGTTAGTAACGGTGGTTGGGTCAAACTCAGCAGCAGAAGCAGCTGATCTTCAAATAGGAGACGTTATTACCAGCGTCAATAACCAATCTATTGAGAATCCGAGCGCTCTACGGAATGCTATTGGGCTCATGCGTCCTGGCGATGAGGTAACCGTGGGTTATGTTCGTGAAGGCAACTCGCGAGTGGCAACAGCCACGCTAGGAGAGTTGCAGTCTGCTATCCCAGAAGAAGAATTGAAATCGAAGAGCCTTGCTGAAGTTGACCCTGTCTTTGAAGGAGCCATATTTGAAACTAATAACTCATCACGATCCGAATTCAATGGCGTCTTAGGTGTTATAGCAACATTAGTTGAACCCGATAGTGCGTCTTTCCTTAGCGGATTGAGAACAGGAGACGTTATTACACATATCAATCGACAAAGAATTCAAAGCGTCAACGCTGTACGACAGATAGTAGGGGATGCTCGTTCAGTGATCCTACAAGTCTCTAGGGATAACCGTGGCGTATTAATACTAATGCGTTAAATATTTCTTGACTGCTACAAGTTTGCTAGTGCCGTTCAGGCTTCTTAATGAGGGCCTGTCAGCCGCATGCGTAAGTCTTACCGCTCGCTGGTTGCGTCAATTATTTCGACTACTTCATGCAAACTGTTTGCCCCCTGGTTCCATAACTGCATTCTGTCACGCCGTTCGCTTAGACTCAGCTCTCCCAATAATTCCATCTCGCTGAAGAATCGGTTAAGCCCTTGAGTTTCAAGAAGCCAGCGTAATCCGGGCAACCATCGTCTATAGGTTGCTACAGTTGCCAAATGTGCATTATTTAGAGGTCGATCAAACCAGCCATCGTAGTCAGCAATTCCGCCCCAGCTTTCTTTAAGAACCTCATATTCCATTCTCATTAACTCAAACGCGGCCTCCTTTGCTGTTCGTTTCTCCTCATTGGAAATAGGGCGAGAAAAAATTACTCGAAGGCGTTCCTGTTGATTATTTACGAGGTCACTGAAATGTGTTCGTTGTTTCATTCGCTCTCTATAAGCTGTTGCCGCATTCTGCTCACCAATGCGCGTCAACCATAATCCCGTACCGTACTCCTCCACTGCAGTCGCAAACGCTTCATTAAGCTCGCTATCATCCTTGAGGTAAAACCTCTGATGGGCAAGCTCGTGAAGAATAATTGAAGCGCCATTCTGGCCACCACCATCAATCATGGTGTTAAGAACAGGATCCTCAAAAAAACCGAGTGTAGAATAAGCTGCTGCACCAACCACTGCAGTATCGAAACCATTCACCTTGAGGTATGCCGAGAAACGATGCGCTACTGATTCGTCAAAGTACCCTCGATAACTTACACACCCAGCAAATGGAAAACACCATGTTTTTGGATCCACAGCGAATTCTTTCGCTGCAATAACATTCCAAACAACCGCCGAACGCTCAAGATCTACATAAGTACGATAGCTTCCATTATCTGGAAGATCGAGCACATCTATAGCAAATTTTCGGGCTTCTACAATTTGTTGCAATGCAACTTTGGTCGGCTCATTCGTATCGGCACTGCCAAGGATCTCGTTAATTGGCGATCGCTTACGAATCAACTCAAGTTGCCCACCAACAGCCTGCCAGTAGTAAGGCAATGAACATCCTGAAATCACCCCACTAAAGCAAATCAAGACTAATTGAGTTTGCCAGAATTTCACCCTTGCGACCATAACATGCATAAAGGCTGCGGTATCATATATACATGAAGATCTTTGCCGTTGGTGGTGCTATTAGAGATGAACTTCTCAATCTCGAAGTTTACGAGCGAGACTGGGCCGTGGTTGGGGGCAGCGCCAAAAATCTTATTGCAAAAGGATACAAGCCTGTTGGCAAGGATTTCCCAGTGTTTCTACATCCGAAAACGGGAGAAGAGTATGCTTTAGCCAGAACCGAACGAAAGGTTGGGCCGGGGTACCACGGCTTCAGTTTTGACACATCTACTGAAGTCACTCTCGAGGAAGACTTGGGCCGCCGCGATCTCACAATCAATGCAATGGCACGAGATTCAAATGGCAATATTATCGACCCATACGGTGGACAGGTCGACCTAGAAAATAGATTACTACGACATGTTTCACCTGCCTTTACAGAAGACCCTCTCCGTATTCTTCGAGTCGCCCGCTTCGCAGCGCGTTTCAATAAAATAGGATTTACGGTTGCGAAGGAAACCGAAAAACTTATGAGAAAAATGGTGTCTGCGGGGGAAGCAGATTCACTCAAGCCAGACCGTGTATGGCAGGAGACTGAAAAAGCTCTGTCGGGGCCAACACCTGAAGTCTACTTCAAGGTGTTACGAGACTGCAGCGCCCTTTCCACAGTATTTCCTGAGATTAACGCTCTCTTCGGCATTCCACAATCAGAAAAATGGCATCCTGAAGTAGATACAGGCATCCACACTCTGATGGCATTGAGTATTGCTGCGCGGGTTACCGATAGCGTAGCTGTGAGATTCGCGACACTCACTCACGATCTTGGTAAGGCAACCACCCCGAAGGATATTTGGCCAAAACACCATGGCCACGAGGAACGATCTGTTGAAATTCTAAGGAGCTTCTGCAAGCGTTTGCCTATACCCAAACGCTACCGTGAGCTCGCCGTCGCCGTAGCTCAACAACATGGAATGGCACATAGGGCTAAAGAGCTTAAGCCGAACACCATATATAAGCTGTTCGAGAGTCTAGATGGACTAAGACGCCCAGAACGTTTTGAAGAATTCATTCTTGCTTGTGAAGCTGATGCACGTGGGCGCGCCGGTTTTGAAAATCATCAATATTCCCAAGCTGATCTGCTTCGAACAGCACTAAATGCTGCACGTAAAGTTCAAGCAAAGGATCTGGGGGAAATAGAACAAGGTCCCAGTCTCGGAGAAAAGCTAAGAAAATACCGGGTCAAAGCAATCCATGCTGCGCTTGCCAAAAAAAACTGACATAGAAACCAAATACTAAGCATTAAAAAATCAGAGCCGGCCTCGGAAGTCACGTCCCGGCAAAGGGTTTAGCTGCAAATTATGACTGAGTAACAATACCTTGAAACGCTCACCCATCTCTCCTGGCAATACCAGAGTCTTTAAAGCCTGTGCTGTCTGAATTGCGGCTGCACTGTTGGCAAAGTCTAGCTGTCTTATTGCGCCACCATTGACAAGGAACTGACCTTGAGTGGTATACCCAGCTACCGACAAACCTGCTTCTTCAGCCGCGCGAGCACAAGCGCTAAAATCAACCCACGTGCTGATATCCTGAAGCCCTGGCCATAAAAAAGGATCATGATGCATGCGATGCTTAAAGTAACAAGCCAAGGTGCCGCTATTACGCTGTTCATGATAGTACTCTCGTTCCGTCAACCCGTAGTCAATAGTTAGAATCGCTCCCTTTTGCATTACGCCTGCAATACTTGAAATCCATGCGTTGCGTGCCGGTGAGATTTCCGATCTAAATCCATCTGGAAAAACATGACCTAAGCGAGCTTCAATAGCTTCAACCATCTCTGACAAGGGAGCTTCTTCTGCTCCCTCAGCCCATACCAGCGTTCCCTCTTCAACTCTCACACCAAGCGGCCGAACTTTACATCCTCGTTTAACAAAACAGATAGCAGGAAATGCGTCTAGTACTTCGTTGGCAAGCACCACCCCCTGAAAAAGCTCTGTTGGCAACTTTTCAAGCCATTCGACCTGGATCTTAGCGTCAGCGAGGCGAGATCGTTGTCGCGCCCTAAGTTCAGCGCTTGTTTCGAGTATGCAATAGCGTGAGGCTATAGATCTCGCACTTAATGCACTGATCAAACCTTCAGCAAGACGACCCGTTCCAGCTCCAAATTCAATGATCACTGGGTTATTCATTTGCGCCAAAATATCAATGATTGGCTCGGCTAGGGATTGAGCAAAAACCTCCGATAACTCTGGAGCTGTGATGAAATCGCCTGCGGATCCAAATTTTTGACTCCCATTATTGTAGTAACCTAATTCAGGATCATAGAGAACTCGGTGCATATATTGGTCAAAACGCATCCATCCGCCGCCTGCAAACAGCTCTTGGTTTAATTGCTCACTGAGCTTGCAAGAAATATCTTGCCCATGCAGATCAGGTTTTGGAAGATGGAT
>Ga0209403_10004932_pt1 | contig 14216 bp, 8 predicted proteins | sample ArcticOcean_MG_C_8_FD_187440 | JGI IMG/M metagenome (GOLD analysis project Ga0209403, IMG submission 187440) | Marine microbial communities from western Arctic Ocean - ArcticOcean_MG_CB11_86 (SPAdes) (version 2) | ecosystem: Environmental > Aquatic > Marine > Oceanic | place: Arctic Ocean... | reverse complement strand
GTCAAAGCTGGTCCGCCGGTCGATGCTTTCATCGAGCAACTTCTGCCGCATCTCGATCAGGGCGACATTGTCATCGACGGCGGTAACAGCCATTACCCCGACACCATCCGCCGGACTGCTGACCTCGCAGAGAAGGGCATCAGCTTCATTGGCACCGGCGTCTCGGGCGGTGAAGAAGGCGCTTTGAAAGGTCCGTCGATCATGCCGGGCGGCAATCCGAATGCCTGGCCGGAAGTGAAACCGATTTTTCAGGCGATCGCCGCCAAGGTTGAGGACGGCTCACCGTGTTGCGAGTGGGTCGGCAGCGACGGCGCTGGGCACTATGTCAAAATGGTGCACAACGGCATCGAGTACGGCGACATGCAGCTTATCTGCGAAGCCTACCAATTGATGGCGGCCGGTCTCGGGATGAGTGTCCCGGAGTTGCACGAGGTTTTTACGAAGTGGAACGAAGGCGTGCTCGATTCGTACCTGATCGAGATTTCTCGTGATATCCTCGCCAAGACCGACGACGACACCGGCAAGCCGATGGTCGATGTCATTCTGGACACCGCCGGCCAGAAGGGCACAGGCAAGTGGACCTCGACATCCGGCCTCGATCTCGGTGTGCCGATTGCCCAGATCGCCGAAGCCGTGTTTGCCCGCTGCATTTCCGCGCTAAAGGAAGAGCGCGTTGCGGCCAGCAAAGTCCTGAGCGGCCCGGACACGACCTTTGGCGGTGATCGCGAGGCGTTTGTCAATGATCTGCACGACGCCCTGTATGCTTCGAAGATCTGTTCGTATGCGCAGGGCTACCAGTTGCTGCGCGCGGCGGCCGAGGAGCACGACTGGGAGCTGAACTACGGCGAGATCGCCCTGATGTGGCGCGGCGGCTGCATCATCCGCGCCGCCTTCCTGGAGAACATCAAGACCGCCTTCGACAGCAACCCGGGGCTCGCCAATCTCCTGCTCGATCCGCACTTCAGCCAGATCATTATGAAATCGCAGGATGCCTGGCGCCGGGTCATCAAGACCGCTGTCGACCTGGGCGTGCCGGTGCCATCCATGAGCGCCGCGCTGAACTATTACGATTCCTATCGTTGTGCACGGCTGCCGGCCAACCTGCTCCAGGCGCAACGCGACTACTTCGGCGCCCATACCTATGAGCGTGTCGACAAAGCGCGCGGCGAGTTCTTCCATACGAACTGGACCGGCCGCGGCGGCACGACTGCCGCAACGCAGTATACCGCTTGAAGAGCCGGGCCCGAAGACAGGCTGGAGTTCATGCTTTCGCATGTCTTGCAACGTCCGCTGATCAAGTGTCGGCAGACGCTGGGCAAGGGTTCGGCTATAGATAAGACCCTACACCGATTCGAATGAGAGGAGCTGCGAGACCGTGGCCACGAAATTTGACGGCAAGGCATACGTTGGTATTCCCATGGGGATCTACACGAAAATAGCCAAATGCTTTATGCTTTAATTCACCTATCCATAAATAAAACCCTGTTTGCTGCAATGCTTTTTGTAACTATTGCTCGAGCTCGGTAAAGCTCTCTGGTGGAGGTTGCAAAAACATGGTGGTGGAAAGAGGATCTGTGCGGAGCTCATAGAGAAATATAGCGTCATCGATGTGAGCTGGACGAACCATTACATTTGGTTCTATGCCTGTCATGACTCCAATAAACATTTAAGTTGCTCACGGCTCTGAAATTCATTTTTGGGAGAAGGACTGTTTTTCCTGATTTATGGCACTGCCGGGTACATCCACATGTAGGCGAAAGGGGAAGCCTAGTTTGTGTCCGAGGGCATAAAATTCATTGAGGTTCTCTGACGTTGGCCAACTGTGACAGGACGGAGTGATCGCCGCTGCCTCTGGTTGATAATTTGGTTTTTCTGCCTGGATTAATTCCCGCAATAGATAAAAGGACCGTTCGTAGAGGTGATGATAGGTAGCAAAGACAGAAGAATTTGCCTTATCTTCAACCGTCATCATGGCGAGGATTTTTCCGCTGTCAAAGTCCTCGCTCATTTCATGGATGGTTACTCCTTGGGGGCCGGTCCCGTGTAATTTAATCCAAAAAACAGGTAAAATTCCCTTGTGGGCAGGTAGCGGAGAGGCATGTTTATTCCACAGGGTATACTGCTGGACTAAGTTGGCAGGTACTTTTCGATCTACTTGTACCAGCACGGGTTCGCTTCCTGCCAAAAACTCCCCTAAATTTGGGTCTTGGAACCCATGAAAACAGGCTGTTTTCAGGCCAAAAGAACTACAAACTTTCGCAAGAGAATAGTACTTGTGGGGAAAAGCCAGATTTGCCACCCTGGCGAGTCCCGCACTTAATCCTGAAGCAAGTACTCCCCTAAATCCAAGACTCGTTAAGATTATTTTTAGTTTTCTAATCCGCTTAGGCAATGGATCTTGAAAAGTGATGATTCCTACACCTGCAATATTTTCTGCTCGGGCAAGTTGTGCTACTAGATTGGGCAGATAAAATGATTCCTCTTGGGCTAGAATCTTGATTTTCATTGTGTCTCTTGCTCGGCATAATCCAGAACCAGCGACCTCATTGTTACAAATTCACATTCCTTTGCCATAAAATCCATGGATTTTCGTAAAAGGTCCTCTTTTTGCTGAATGGGAATATTGAGTCTTGTTACCCGAAGCAGTTCCTGAGGCAAGCCTTGCATGTCTTCTTGTGGGTCAAACAAGTCTAACGGATGTAGGAGGTAGTAAAAATGGTCTCGCCGGGAAATCGCCGAGTGGAACAGCTGATTGACGATAGCTGTGGGAAACAGAAAAAAAAGCGTGTGCCAAAATCCAGTCTTGAAAAGACCATTCGGCAGTGGCGCTTCGATAATTGAATTATTGTTGAATTTTCTTGTCCGAAAATGACTTTTTGCTAAGTAGCGGTGGAAAAAATCAGGGCGAACAAAAGGGATCTGTTTTCGTCGGCCCGGACTCTTCAGCCATAATTGGAGTTGGGACAGCTCCAGTAACCAAGTTGGGGCTAAGGAAGTGTCGTATAAATATCCTAATTCTTTTAAGATAGGACTGGTGCGGGGAGAATAGGTCCAAGCAGGAGCGATAAACCCTTTAGGTTCTTGGCCCGTTGTGTTTGCAATTATATAATGACTTTTTTCAATTTCTTGACGAAGCTCTGGTTGGGGGAGCCAGCCAAAATTGCTTTGGTGGGACCAACTGTGATTTCCGATTTCACAACCCCGATTTTGCCAGGTGCGTACAGCATTGGCTATATACGACTGTTCCAAATCGCGCCCAATGACGTAGATGCTCGGGACAGCACCATACTCACCCAAAATACGGAAAAACCGCTCGATCACTTGCAAATAGCAGGGATCTTGAGTTCGATGGATATCTTCTGCATTTAGCCCGATCAATGCCGCACATTCAGAGAGGGAGTCAAAATTAATATTGATCGCAACTTTCTTTTTTGCCATGCTGTGCGGCCAATGCTACGGCGAAACCATTTTGCCTACTTCAAATGTTTCCGCTGCTTTATGGCCGACCATGCTGCCTCGCTGCCTGGCAAGGTATTCGCACGCTTCAATAGATCGAGCATGGGGATAGGGTCGCATTTCGGCACTGTATGCTTGCAGTGCTTTCATTTTTCTATCCAAAGTGGATTCAATATTCTCAAAGCAATTAGGAACAAATTCCACTCTGGAGGCGCCAGAAAAAATCCAGTCTGTGGCTGAGGGCACTTCATAATAAAGAATTTGTCGCACAGAAGACCCGGTAATGGGCGAGCTGCCGTTAAAACCGCCAGATGGCAAATTCTGTGGTCCACATTTAGGTCATTGAAGTGGGGAGTATAGACAATATCCGGTTGGTATTGAGCAAAGCAAGCCTCGATCTTTTTCACAATATCCCAAAAATCAACGGAATCCATGCGGTTATCGGCAAAGCGTAGAAACTCTATCTCTTTTACACCTAATTCCTAATTTGTATCTCTACAGACGCGGTGGAGAGCTCCCATTTCTTCTGCCATTTGTGCGCCAGAAATGGTGTGGCTCAGATAATGCCTTCTGCTGCAATCACAACATTGACAGTATCACCTGCAGCGGTAAGTTTGGCGATCGTACCCCCACAGCCAAGAACCTCATCATCAGGGTGGACAGCCACTTCTAACACTTTTTTAGACATCTTTTTTAATCCTCACTGTGGCGGTCACCTCCACATTTTTAAGTTTTGCATTATTAAATTTAAAAAGTAAATCGTCCATTACTTCACGCCCCGATCGGGTGCCAGGTTGTCTTCACTTCCTGAGCTTCGAGGATCCGATACGGGTCGGCGGCTACCGTGTCAGTGCAGTGCACAACACGTTTGACATTGAGGCTTGCGCCTTCCTGGACAACGCGAAGCTCAGCCGCGTCGTCGCCGCAGTAAACGATGGCGTTGATGTCCATGTGCGTGGCAAACTGCTCGAGAAGTTCACTGCGGGTCCCCGTAAGGATATTGACGACACCCGCAGGAAAGTCCGAGGTCTCGAGTACCTCGGCCAGAGTGATGCTGCACAGCGGCTTTGTCTCTGATGCCAGCACGACGCAGCTGTTGCCACCGCACACCACCGGTGCCATGGTCGCAACAATCCCGAGCAATGACGGCGTTGCCGGTGCCAAAATGCCGACCACACCCGTCGGTTCGAGAATCGAGAAATTGAAATGCGACGAACTCACGGGGTTCACGGTGCTGAATACTTGCTGATACTTGTCTGCCCAGCCGGCATAGTAGACCAACTGCTCAATGCTCTGATCAACCTCACCGCGGGCTGCCGTGATCGGCAGCCCTTGAGACTTCAACTCGGCGACGAACTGGTCGCGGCGGGTCTCGAGAATCTCGGCGACGCGATACAGGATCTGCCCGCGGTTGTAGGCCGATCGCCCGGCCCAATCCGAAAAGGCTTTTCGCGCCGCAACCACTGCGTTGCGAAAATCTTTACGCGATGCCTGGCACATGTTTGCCAGCAGCTTGCCCCGGCCGTCTTCGACCTTGTAAAACCGGCCCGATTCCGTGCGCGGAAATGCGCCGCCGATATATAGCTTATAGGTCTTCTGCACCGGTATGCGTTCGACTGGCTTTTTCATGTCAACCTCACATATGGCAAGAGTCCGTGCACACCACCTTCACGGCCGACACCGCTTTCCTTGTAGCCGCCGAAAGGCGACGAGGGATCAAACTTGTTAAAGGTGTTGGCCCACACGACGCCGGCGCGCATTTGATTGCTGACCTTGAATACCTTGGCACCTTTGTCGCTCCACACCCCGGCGGATAATCCGAAGGGCGTGTTGTTCGCTTTGCTGATCGCTTCGTCGACGGTGCGAAACGTTTGTACGGCCAGCACCGGCCCGAAGATTTCCTCCTGAACGATCCGGTGCGACTGGCTGGCGTTGAGAAACAGAGTAGGCCGGCACCAATAGCCCTTCTCCGGCACAGCACACGCGGACTGGTACAGTTCGGCACCCTCGGCCGTGCCGATCTTCAGATATGCATTGATTCGCTTGAGTTGCATCTTCGAATTGATCGCGCCGATGTCGGTGTTCTTATCCAGAGGGTCCCCGACGATCAAAGTTTCCATGCGGTCTTTCAACCTGTCGATCAACTCGTCGTGGATGCTCTCCTGCACGAACAGCCGGGAACCGGCACAGCACACGTGCCCTTGATTGAAGAAAATACCGTTGACGATGCCCTCGACAGCCTGGTCGATCGCGGCATCCTCGAAGACAATGTTGGCGGCCTTGCCACCGAGCTCGAGGGTGTATTTTTTGTCGGTGCCCGCGACTGCTTTCTGGATGATCTTGCCGACTGCCGTCGAGCCGGTGAACGCAATCTTGTCGATGCCCGGGTGATTGACCAGGGCCGCGCCGGTGTTGCCCGCACCGGTCACGATGTTGACCACGCCTGGCGGCAGATCGATGTCGCGCAGCAGTTCAGCCAGCTTCAGCGCAGTCAGCGGCGTCGTCTCGGCGGGTTTCAAAACTACCGTATTGCCGGCGGCCAGAGCCGGGGCGATTTTCCAGGCCGCCATCAGCAGTGGAAAGTTCCAGGGGATCACCTGGCCGGCGACGCCCACGGGTTCAGCTGTGCGACCGGGGAACGCATATTCGAGCTTATCCGCCCACCCCGCGTAGTAAAAGAAATGTGCCGCGGCCAACGGCACATCGATGTCGCGTGATTCCCGAATCGGCTTGCCGCCGTCGAGCGACTCGATCACCGCAAATTCCCGGGCCCGCTCCTGAAGCACGCGCGCGATGCGGAAGATGTACTTGCCGCGCTCGGTTGCCGTCAGTTTCGACCAGTACTTGTCGTACGCTGTGCGAGCCGCTTTGACAGCGCGATTGACGTCCGTCTTTTCCGCTTCGGCCACCGATGACAGGCGTTTCTCGGTAGCAGGATTGATCGTGTTGAAATAATTGCCCTTCGACGGCGGGACGAACTTGCCGCCAATGAACAGGTCGTAGCGATTTTCGATCGTCACGTGATCCGTGCTCTCTGGTGCCGGTGCGTACGACCAGTCGGTTGCAAAGTTGAGGGTCGGTTTTTTCTTCTTGGCCATGGGCCTAAGCCTCGGAAAAGTAGTCCGCCGACTGATACACGCCGGTTCGCTGTTTGGCAATTTGCAGAAGGACGTCGTTCGCCAGTCGACTGGCACCGAAGCGGAAAAGCCTCGGCGTCAGCCAGTCCTGACCGAGGGTTTCGCGCAGCATTACCAGGTAACTGATGGCCAGCTTTGCCGTCGAGATGCCGCCGGCCGGTTTCATGCCGCGGATCTGTCCGGTGCGCCGGTAGAAATCGCGAAGCGCCTGCAGCATTACCAGCGTGACTTCCATGGTAGCCGATGGCTGCACTTTACCCGTCGACGTCTTGATGAAATCGCCACCTGCATACAGGGCAATATCGCTTGCCCGGCGCACATTGTCGAGCGTCTGCAGTTCGCCCGTTTCGAGGATAACCTTCAGGTGCGCGTCGCCGCAGGCTTGCTTGACGGCAGCAATCTCGTCATAAGTGTAGGTGTACTCGCCGCGCAGAAAGCGGCCGCGGGAAATCACCATATCCACTTCATCGGCTCCTTCAGAAACAGCGCTGCGCGTTTCGGCCAGCCGCAGTTTCAGAGGCATCTGGCCGCTGGGGAAACCGGTCGCCACCGATGCGACCTTGATGCCGCTGCCGGTCAAGGCGTTCCTGGCGGTACCCACGAGGGTCGGGTACACGCAAATGGCAGCTACCTGCGGCAGTCCGGGAAGTTCGTCGTGCAGGTGCATTGCCTTGGCACAAAGTTGACGGACCTTGGCGGGCGTGTCCATACCCTCGAGCGTCGTCAGGTCGATCATGCTGAGGATCAGTTCGAGCGCCCCCATCTTCGCATTTTCCTTGATGCTGCGCGTCTTGAAACGAGCGACACGCTCCTCGACACCGGTCTGGTCGACAGACGGCGATGTCGGGACTTCTGCAAGGGGATGTGTCCGGGAGGCGGGCATGGAAAAACTTATCATCGAACGACTTCTGATCAATCCCTTCTGTGGTACAGGCTTTCCAGTCCGCGGCCGCGAAGCAGCAGCATCGATCACCATTGACCTACAGCTTCACCGCGACGCATAACGTATGTGGTAATGGGGCAGGGTAGGGCACGGTCTGCTGTAGCTTTAAGCCTGCGGACTTGCACTGCTCATCGATCTCCCCCAACTTCAGGGAGCGGCCCTGGTCGGCGATCAGCATCATTTGTAGCGAGAATAATTCGGGTACCACCGGGCCCCGGTCGTCGCCGCCGGTGAACAGGTCGCTGATGAATACCTGGCCTTGCGGTTTCAGCGCTTCGGTTGCTTTGCGCAACAGTGCCACGATACCGTCGCCCTCGGCACGGTGCAGCACGCCGGAGAACAACACAGCATCGAGGTTCTGACCGAAGTCATCCTCAAACATGTCTCCCGGCTGCAGGTCGATCCGCTCACGGGCTACGGAGTCCGCAACCAATTCAGCCGCGACTTCGACAATCGGCGGCAGATCCAAGACGGTGACGTGCAACTCGGGATATTGCTCGGCGAGCAGACGGGCGTAGGTCGCGGGTCCGCCGCCGACGTCGAGCAACGTGTGGACCCCGTCGAGGTCGATCAGGTTCAGCATGCACTGTGCGACGCCCTGTGCCCGATGATGCATCGCCAGGACAAACTCGCGTGTTGCTGCCCGGTCGCCACCCAGAAAGGTTTCCGGCGGTACGCCCGGACGATCGGCGCGGATAGCGTCCGCCAGCCCACCCCAGGCGTTCCAGGCGCGGGCGTTGAAACGAATGGTGTCGCCGAGGTAAGCAGGGCTGTCCGCAACAAGGTAGGTGTTGCTCATGTCCGTATTGCGGAAGCCTCCGCGGTCATCGGCGACGAGCAAATCCAGTGCCGCCAGTGCCTCGAGGAGCAGCTCGACAGTCCGCAGCGGCAGGTCGAGGCGGTCGGCAACGTCGCTTGGGGACATGCTGTTGCCGGCGAAGGTGTCGAACAGCTTCAATTCGATGCCGGCAAACAATGCACCGGAACGCCAGAAGGCGACAGACAGATCGAACAGCGGACCCGGATTCGGGGCATCTTCCATAGTGCTCCGGAAATTTCAGTGATGAATATCAGACTTTTGCCTTAACGGAATGCCTCTGCTGCGAAAAGCACCCGCAAGAAAAGAGGCGTTCAGTCACTACATAGTAAGACTTGTTAGCTGCCGCGCAAGTTCCCGGGCTTCCGTCGTCGGCTTGTTACACACGAAATTGCGGCAGACAAATGCCGTTGCCTTGCCGTCGACCATTGCTTTGCCATGCAGTAGTGGCTGGTCGTTTGCGGAGTCTGCAAACGCGACCAGTCGGTTGGGCAGGAAACGCTTGTGCACGGTTTGCAGAAGAGCCTGTGCCGCCTCGGCCTGCAGATCGCCAATTATGGCAATCTCTGCCGGCAGGTACAGATGGAAATCGAGCGCCAGCAATAGGTTCATGAAGCCGCGCGGCATTTTTTGCATCGCGTCGTAATTACGGCGCAAGACCTGTACGGCTATTTCTCGGTAGTCGCTGCGATCGCAAAAATGCGAGCTGCGCAGCAGCGCCATTGCCGCCAGAGAGTTGCCGGCCGGCACGGCGCCGTCGTAGTTGGGCTGCGAGCGCAGAAACAATTTGCTGTGCGCCTCTTCGGCCAGGTAGAATGCCGATGTCTCAGCACTCCAGAAGCGCTTGATCATACTGTCGATTAACCCAGAGGCAGCCCTCAGCCACGCTGGATCGCCGTCTGTCTCGTAGACGTCCATGAAAGCCAGAGCGGCTGCAGCATAGTCATCGACATACCCGGGAATGCGCGCTGTGCCGTTGCAGTAAACATGCAGCAACCCGGCGTCGTTCGTCATAGTGTCGCGGATGAATGCGGCGGCGCGAATGGCGGCAACGCGGTAGACATCGTCATTGAGCACCTGGGCTGCACGAGCCATGGCGGAGATCATCAACCCGTTCCAGCAGGTCAGCACTTTGTGGTCCTTGCCGGGAGGTACGCGTTGCTCGCGCACCGTCATCAACTTGTCCCTGGCGTCGCCGATCCGGTTCCAGAGTTCATCGGTCGTCAAGTCTCGACTGGCGGAGAACGTCGAGGGCGGTACCGGTACATTAAGAATGTTGTGACCTTCGAAGTTGCCCCCTGCGGTAATGCCATAAAAGCTTGTGAACAGCTCTGCGGACTGGGGGTCGAGCACGGTTTCGATCTCACTTTTGTCCCAGACGTAGAACTTGCCCTCGACCCCCTCGCTGTCGGCATCTTCGGCGGCATGAAACCCGCCGCTGTCATCGGTCATGTCCCGGAGGATATAGTCGAGGCTCTCGCGCACGATACGTTGGTATTCGAAATTGCCGGTGACTTGCCAAGCCTCAAGATAGGCGGCAACGAGCAGGGCATTGTCATAGAGCATTTTTTCAAAATGCGGCACCAGCCATTTGTCATCGACCGAGTAGCGTGCGAAACCGCCGCCGAGCTGGTCGTACATGCCGCCGTAAGCCATGCAGTCCAGGGTGTGGGTGGCCGCGTGCAGCAGGTTGTCGTTGGTGGTTCGCTGATACTCGCGCAGCAGAATCTGGATGCTTGCAGCCGACGGAAATTTCGGGGCGTCGCCGAAGCCGCCCCATTTTCGGTCGAAGCTGTCGAGCAGTTCCTGGCCGGCTGCGGTCAGGGTGGCGGTCTCGAGCGCGATGTCGCCGTCCGGCTGGGGGACGGCGGTTTGCTCGCACAACGTCGAGCTGATGTGCTCGGCATTGTCGAGTACCTGCTGTCGCTCGGTCTTCCACAGCTCGGCGATGCGAGTCAGGATGTGCGCGAACCCCGGGCGCCCGGGGTTGTCGCCCGGCGGGAAATAGGTGCCGCCGAAGAAAGGTTTCAAATTTGGCGCCAGAAAAGCAGACAACGGCCAGCCGCCGCTGCCGGTGTAGGCTTGCACAAAAGTCATGTACACGTCATCGACATCGGGCAGTTCTTCGCGGTCGACTTTGATCGATACGAAATTGTCGTTGAGCAGTACCGCGATCGAGGCGCTCTCGAAGGACTCGCGCTCCATGACATGACACCAATGGCAGGCGGAATAACCGATCGACAGAAAGATTGGCTTGTCCTCGCTGCGTGCTTTGGTGAACGCATCCTCGCCCCACGGGTACCAATCGACGGGATTATAGAGATGCTGCAGCAGATAGGGGCTGGTCTGGCCCTCGAGATGATTGGGAGTCGGCATGCGTCACTATAGCGCTGCACCGGAGCCGGTGCCCGGAACTTCATCGCATCCCATCCCTTCATCCTTAAACGCCGTGCGAGCTGTTACGCTTCGCAAGGCGGCTGAGTACAGTCGCGTCTCCAGCTTAGACGTATGTGGGTGAGGGACGGAGGGAAGGGATGAAGGGAAGAAGAGCTAAAAAAAACGACCGACGGTTTCCCGTCGGCCGCTTTTGTATTTCGCTGTGCTTCTGCTCTACGAGCAGTATGCCTCGACGCGTTTCTTGAACGCTTCGTGTTCCTCCCAGATCGCCTGGGGCAGCTTCTTGGGGGCGCCGCGGCCCTCGCTGGCGCCTTCCAGTCCGTTCTCAAGCTCATTGAGCCAGCCGTCACGGTTGGCGACCTCACGCTGGAGCGCCTCCTTGTCGGGCAGGAGAATCTCGGCGAGCTGATCCTTTGACGTGGTGTACTTGAGGCCTTCGATGTCGATCATGTCCGGGCTCGGGACCAATCCGATCGGGGTCTCCTCCCACTGGTCGGTGCCGTCGAGTTGTCGGACGGCTGCATCGAGCACCCGGTAGTTGGCGCCGAAACCGTCCCAGATGAAGTTGCTGTCGTCGTCGCGCCGGAACCAGTTCACCGAGTAGACGGCCGGGGGTTTCGGCGTCTTCTCCGCGATCTCCAGCCACTTCTCTGCGTAGTCGCTGACGTTGAAGGCGATGAATGGCCGGTTCGCCATCGGATCGTAGCGCGGCTTCTGGCCGACGGCCGCGGCAGTCGGCTCACTGAATTGACACAGTGCGTGATAGACCGCCTCGTTCCAGGTGCGTGCCCTGGAGATGAGTGGGTGCAGTTTGCTGGAGCGTCCGCCGATCAATGCGACGTCAAGGGGCACGCCGCGCGGGTCGTCGTAGCGGGCCTCGAGGTTGGGAACCGAGCGGATGGGCATGGTGACGCGGGCGTTCGGCTGGTCCTTCTGCTCACCGGAGGCGTCGATTTCCTCGCCGAGCCAGTTCCAGGTGGTGACACCGGGGCCTTCCGGGAAGTCTTCGCCGCTGTCGGTCCACCAGACGCGTTTGCTGCCGTTGTTGTCAACGAGGACCTGGTTGGTGAAGATGGGGCCGCCCTCGAAGTCCTCGACGTCGCTGCGTGGGTTGCGCAGCGCCTCCATCAGCATGTAGTTGGCATCGCTGTTCATGCCCTTGGTGACGCCGAACATGCCGGCCTCGATGTTGTTGACCCAGAGACGTCCATCTTCGGCATCGGTGGCTCCGCCGATGATGTCGTCGCCGAGGGCGAACTGGCTGATGCCGGCTTCGGCGACCGGTCCCTCAGTGATGCCCGTCGCGATATTGGTCTTGCCGCACATACTGGGGAAGGCGGCGCCAAAGTGAACGAGACGGCCGTCGGGGTATTTGAGCCCGAAGAGCGCCATGTGTTCGACAAACTCGATGCCGACGTCCTCACCGGGCGATGACTTCCTCTTGGCATTTTCGAGCGCCTGGACGCCGACGAGGCGCAGACCGAAGATCTTCTTGGGGCCGAGCGCGTTACCGCCGTAGTCGCTGTTGATTGTGCGGCAGTACAGTTCCGACGGGAAATGGGTGATCCAGCGGTCTTCCTTGCTGAGCAGCCCGTAGCTGTGGATGATGCGGGGGAAGCGCGTCTGCTTCTCGAGGACGCGCCAGCCGTCCTTGATGTTGCTCATCCGGAAAAGGTTGCAGACAACATTCGCGCTGTCCGTGAGCTGCACGCCGGCGGTGGCGAACTGGCTATCGGCGGGGTTGGTGACGAAGGGCAGCACATACATGGTGCGTCCCTTCATGACCCCGTCGAAGAGCTTGTCGAGTTTGGCGTGCATCTCATCGGGCTTCACCCAGAAGTTCAGCGGACCGGCGTCGACGGGGTCGTCCGTGCAGATGACGGTACGTTCCTCGACCCGGGCGACGTCGCCTTTGTCGCTGCGCGCGAAAAAGGTACGCTTGCCGTAGATCTCTTCGTCCAGACGGGTGTAGGCACCGGATGCCTCGAGCTCGTTCTCGAGTCTGATGATCTGGTCTGCCTTGCCGGTGATGATTTCGACGGCGTCGGGTTTGCACAGGGCGGCTTCGCTTCGGACCCACTCCTGCATGTGTGCAGGGAGTGAAGCGATCGTCGATTCATAGGTGTCGGTGGATGTGGTCATGCTTTGGGATCTCCTTCTGGTCTTTTTTTTTAGTGCCTGAACGAAAACTCCCGGACAGCCCGGGGGCTTTCGTTCGGGCACTATGCAGACGGATTCTCTATTTTAGAATCGCGGTCGGCGACTATATCGAGACGGCGGAGTTTTGCAAGTTGTCTTGGTCAATTCGCTGATCCAGGGTGTGCGTCCCAGGGCAGGGGACGGCGTTTCGGAATACCGCTTTTTCAGCTATTGTGTCAAAACTACCGTGGAGATAACTATGTCGAACCTGTTGCGAAGCCGTGTTCGGTAATCGTTTTTATTCAGCCGGTCGGGAACGCAGGTCGGAGAATGTTGTCCGACCTTCCCCCCTTACATATATTAGAAACATGACCTTGAGGATCCGATCGACTTCGCGCACACTTGCCGTGTGAAGCCAGTCGGATGCTTCACACTTGAAGTCGTCATTGGCCAAATCGAACGTCAACGCTTTGTTCATGCCCGACTTCAGTGTCACTGTCGTGCTTTCGTAGTATGACTTGTTGTCACGGGTCACTATTGCCATCGCCATGCGTGCGGGCGCTGCCGAGTCCTGCTCGACATCGATAATGATTGCTTCGTAATCGTTAAGTGTCTCATGCATCTGGCGGCTGACAATACATTTATTTTTCGGCGCCGGTAGATTGACGTTATATGTCAGGACCAGTCGGTTGTTGTCGGCTTGGACTTCGCCGGCTGACCCGCTTTTGTCGATTGCCCACGTGTGTATGTACGCAAAGTCGTCGAGTTGCGTCGTATTTCCGCTCTCGGCCCTTGTACCGTTGTTGGCGGGCGCTTCGGGGTTAAAGGTGTAAACGAACTTTTTCGGCGGTTTCTTTTTCTTCGGTTGCGGCGTAACGGCGGACATGACTGGCATGTCCGGTTTGATGTCGACGACGACCGTTTCCAGCATGTCGTCCAGTTCGCCCAGCGGTTGATCGCCGTCGATCACTGCAAGCTCCGGTGCGTCATCCACAGCGGGGATGTCTTCTGCAGCCATCACGCCGTCGATCGGTGGTGCGTCGTCTATGGGAGGTTCATCGAGGTCGTCCACTGCTGTTGCCGGAGGCCCATCGGCGACTGCGTTTTCAATCGATTCGAACGAGTTTACCGGCAGAAAGCCGATTGCCGTAACCGGCTTGGGCTTCAGCTGTGGCAGCATTGCAACCTCGGGCGTTGCAACCTCGGGCGTTGCAACCTCGGGCGTTGCAACCTCGGGCGTTGTAACCTCGGGCGTTGTAACCTCGGGCGTTGTAACCTCGGGCGTTGTAACCTCGGGCGTTGTAACCTCGGGCGTTGTAACCTCGGG
>Ga0209403_10004931_pt1 | contig 14218 bp, 13 predicted proteins | sample ArcticOcean_MG_C_8_FD_187440 | JGI IMG/M metagenome (GOLD analysis project Ga0209403, IMG submission 187440) | Marine microbial communities from western Arctic Ocean - ArcticOcean_MG_CB11_86 (SPAdes) (version 2) | ecosystem: Environmental > Aquatic > Marine > Oceanic | place: Arctic Ocean... | reverse complement strand
AGATGGACGCCCTGCAGCAACGCTTCGACGCCGCCGGGGTCGAGTATGACGGTCCGATAGATATCCTGCCCGGCCTCGTGTCGATGTATTTCAAGGATCCGAACGGTATTCGCCTCGAAGCCTGCTCCCAGCCGGCCGAAGGCGCGAATCCGCATGTGATCGGATCGGTCCTGCAGACCAAGGCGCAGGCGCGAGCCGAGCTCGCGACCACCGGCGCGTCGGAAGAATGGCTTGATCAGGTTACGGCGAATTTGCCGGATTAGTCGGCGCGCCTGAGAGACGTTTTACGGGTCCACGGTTTCGTTTTTGAACCGGTAGAATTCCGTCGGTGGGGCCGGCCGGGTGTCGGTCCATGTCTTCAGGTCAGCGGCCGCGGCGTTGCGGTGGTTCTGGCGTTCGCTTTCGCCAATCACTTCGCAGGTGATTTCCAGCCGGATTCCGTTGGGATCGAAGAAATAAATCGATTTGACGAATTCGTGGTCGGTCACGCCGACGACATCGAGACCGCCGGCTTCGAGCCGTATTTTCCATTCCTCGACCTCCGCTACGGAGCCGACCTGCATGGCGAAATGGTTCACCCAGGACGGCGTTTCGGGGTCCGGCGTACAGGCGGTCTCGTCGCCGAGATCGAAAAACGCGATGTAGCTGCCGTCTGTGAACTCAAAGAACAGATGCACATACGGGTCCGACGCGCCGGTGCTCGGCACGCTGTCGGCCTGGATCACATGGGCGAGCGGCAGGCCGAGCAGATCCTCGTAAAAACTCCGCGTTTCCTCGGCGTTCCGGCACCGGTAGGCGTAATGATGAAGGCCGTTAATGCGCTTTAATGTTGTCATGGCTAATTTCCCTGGCATCTGACGGGCGGCGTACGCCCGCAATCTAACCGAAATGGCGCTGCCTGTCGCCAGTCGCGACACATTGCGGTGGCGCTTTAGGCGGCGTCCAGCTCGCCCGCAGCGACCTGGCGGCGGATCTCTGCGAGCGTGGTGCCGACACCCTGGAAGTAGCTTTGCGACATGCGCTCGGCGAACGCAGATTCTTCGGGGCTGCCTTCTTCGAGGCCGTCGACATCAAGGCTGAAAGTGAAGCGAAGGCCGAGCGCGCCGTCATCAAGTTCGACAATTTCATTCACCACCGAGCCCATGGCGGAGCTCTCCGTGCGGACGAAGGTTACGCGCTCTTCGGGCTCGAAGGTGACGCGTTCCTGCATGTCCTCGCCGCGCAGGGTAAAATCGCGGAGCAGCCAGTTGTCGCCGCGCTCGATTACGGTGCAGGCGCTCATCGATTTCAGGAACGGCACCGGGTTTTCGGCCTTCAGCACCAGCCCCTGCCAAATCTGCGGCCGGGTCAGCTGCGGTTCGGTGTTGTTGATCGGCATGGTGTGGCTAAGCGTGAACATCGTGTTGATCCTTATATCTGTCGCATATCGGTCGCTATTCGGCGGCGAGTTGACCCTCCGCCAGCAAACGGCGGATGGTGTCGATGGTCGATCGCACCGCCTTCAGGTAGGTTTCCTCCATGCTGTCGGCATAGGCTTTCTCTGCGGCGCTGCCGTCTTCCATATCTTCGCGCGACAGGGTGAAGGTAAACCGCAATGCCAGATCCCCGGCTTCATCCAGAATTTCGTTCAGGATCGTGCCGCGTTCAATGCCGTCGAGGCGTTCGAATTCGACCGTGTGTTGGGGATGAAACGTCACTCATTCGCGCATCGCATTGCCGCCGATGCGAATCTCGCGGATCAGCCAGTCGGTCCCGTTTTCGGTGCCGCGCTCGATGACGTCGCAGGCTTCCATCACGGGCACGAATGGCAGTGCGTTTTCGCCCTTCATCACCAGGCCGCGCCAGATGTGAGAGCGCGACAGAACCTGCTTTTCCCCGGAATTGACCGGGATGATCTTGTCGACCGTGAACATGGCCGTGTCCTCCTGCGAATTATGCTAGGCGGACGCAGTTGCGACGGCAAGCGCGGCGTGCGGTTGAGCGATGTGATTTACACGATTCAACGCATCCTCTAAAGCTGTCCCCGAACGGATAGACGTGGCTTCCAGTACAGATAATTCCAGCCCTAAATCGGTGGCTTACGACCAGCGCCTCGCGAAAGCTGTGGTCGGCGTCATCAAGGGACTGCCGGTGTCGCCGAACGCGCTGACGGCGCTTGGCATGATGGTCGGCATCGCGTCCGGATTTCTCTATGCCGAAGGAACGCGCGGCGCGATGCTCGGCGGGTCTCTGTTGTTCATGGTTGCTGTGTGGATGGACCACGTCGACGGCGAATTCGCCCGCGCCACCGGCAAGACCAGCAAATTCGGTCATTATTTCGACCACGTCGCAGCGATGACCAGCTATAGCGCCATGTTTATCGGCGCCGGCTTCGGGATGCGGGACACCTGGCTGGGCGACTGGTCGGCGCCCTGTGGGATCGCCGCGGGTGTGTCGGTGGCTTTGATTTTCTCTATCCGGCTGTGGCAGGAAACCGTTTACGGCAAGGAATCGACCGTGCAGACCGTCCGCGGCGGGTTCGAGATCGAAGACACGTTGTATGCCGTCGGACCGATTACGTGGATCGGCCTGATGCCGCCTTTCGTCGCGGCAGCCGGGATCGGCACGCCGATATATCTGCTTTACGCGCTTTGGGAAGCCGCCGGGTACGTGCGGAGCAACCGTTAATGGCGCACCTGCACGGCGATACTGGCGGAGAGCGGAGTCTGTTTTCCGCGCTGATGGACGTTGTGGTCGCTCGGGCGCAGACGGCCCCATGGGTCGTGTTGGCCGCCGCCATCGGGCTGACGGCGTTGTCGGGCCTATACGCCGCGACAAGTCTCAAGATCGATACCGACACCGCTGGCATGATTTCCGATGACCTGCCGTTTCGCCAGCGGTTCAAGGCGTTCCGCGAGGCATTTCCCGCGCTTTCTGACAATGTCGCGATCGTCATCGACGCCGAGTTGCCAGATCGGGCCGATCTGGCGGCACAAATTCTCGCCGAAAAATTGCGCGCCGACAAACAGAATTTCCTGTTGGTTTTTTCGCCCGAAACCGATCCGTTCTTTGCTCGCAATGGCCTGCTTTATCTCGATCACGATGATTTGTCCCAATTGTCGGACGACCTGGCGGATTCTCAGGGGTTTCTGACGAAACTAGCCGCCGATCCGTCCCTGCGCGGCCTGAATGCGGTCCTGACCGACGCTGTCGACGGCGCTGGCGACAAACAGCAAGGGGCCAGGATTGCGGCGGTGCTGGATAGTATTTCGGGGGTTGCGGAGGCCGTCGCCGGCGGCAAGCCGGCGGCGTTGTCGTGGCGCACCCTGATCGGTGGACAACAGGGAGAGGGAACGACACGGCGGATAATCGTTACCCAACCGCGTGTCGATTTTGGCTCGCTTGCCCCCGCGGCGGAGGCGATGAAACGCATCCGGCAGATTGCCCGGGCGGCGGGATTGTCGCCCGAATCCGGAGTGACGGTTCGGCTGACGGGCGGTGTGGTCATTTCGACGGAGGAGCTTGAAAGCGTTACCAGCGGGGCGATCAATGCCGGGCTTGTTAGCCTCGTTCTGGTCACAGTCCTGCTTGCCTGGGGGATACGGTCGCTACGGCTTGTCCTCGGCATTCTTGCGGCACTTGTCGCCGGGCTCGTATGGACGGCCGGTTTCACGACACTGGCGATCGGTCATCTGAATCTTGTCTCAGTCGCTTTCGCCGTATTGTTTATCGGCCTTGGCGTCGATTTTGGTATTCATTTCGCGCTTCGGTTCCGCGAAGAGCGGCTGGGCGCCGGCGATCAGCGGGAAGTATTGCGCCGAACCGGCGCCGGCCTTGCTGCCCCACTGGCGTTGTGCGCGATGGCTGCTGCCATATCGTTTTTCTCGTTTGTGCCGACCGATTACCGTGGCCTGTCCGAACTTGGTTTGATCGCAGGCGTTGGCATGTTCCTCGCGTTCGCTGCCACTTTCACGATTATTCCGGCGTTCCTGACCCTGTTGCCGCCACGTGCGCCGATTACCGCACCGGCGATAAGAACGCCTCGCCTGCCGGCCAAGTGGATTGCCGTTGTTGCCCTGATTGTGGGGGGCGCGGCGGTAGCGGCGGTTCCTTTCGCCAGCTTCGATCTCGATCCGATCAAACTTCGCGATCCGTTGACGGAATCGGTGCGTACCTTCCGCGATCTCGCCGCCACCGCAGGCGCGTCGCCTTATACGATCGAAGTGCTCGCGCCGTCATTGTCGGGAGCCTATGCACTGGCCGGCAAATTAGGGAGTCTCCCCGAGGTCGAGAAAACCATAACCGCGACCAATCTCGTGCCGACCGAACAGGATGAGAAGCTCGCGATTATCGATGATTTGAACGTGTTCCTGGCGCCGCTTCTGCTGGCAGTGAAAACGGTTGCGGTAACCGCCGAAGACCGTGACAAAGCGTTCGTATCGCTTCGCCGGACGCTGGAGCGCGGCGCAGCGCGGGATTTACCCGATCTTGCGGCGGCATCGACGAAGCTCAGCGCGGCGCTGGCGAAAATCGGCACCGGCTCGCAGCGGATAGCGTTCGAACAAAATATTTTTCAGTACTTCACGCCGCAGATCGAGCGCCTGCGGCATGCGCTCGAGGCCTCCCGGGTGACGCTAAAGGACCTGCCGCCCGAGATTCTTCAGCGTTATTTGGCGACAGGCGGACGCGCGCGCGTCCAGGTATTCCCCAGCGCAAACCTGGGAAACCCGAAAGCCCTGCGCCGTTTTGTAGACGCCGTCAGAGAGGTCGCGCCAGGCGCAACGGACAGCCCGGTTGAGATTCTCGAATCAGGTCGCGCGGTCGTGAATTCCGTCGTCAAAGCGGCGCTGATTTCGGCGGTCGCCGTGACATTGATGATCTTTCTGGTGCTGCGGTCGATACGCGACACGCTTCTGGTGCTGATCCCGCTGATCCTTGCAGCACTTTATACGGTGGCGGCGACGGTGATCCTGTCGACGCCTTTCAATTTTGCCAATGTGATCGTGCTGCCGCTGCTGATGGGGCTCGGCGTCGCCAACGGAATTCATCTTGTGTCCCGCGCGCGCGAGGAAAACTCTGCCGCCGCGGCGTTCTCCACGACCACCCCGCGGGCGGTCGTTTTCAGCGCCCTGACGACAATTGCATCGTTTGGCAGCCTGGCGGTTTCCAGCCACCGCGGCACCGCCAGTATGGGTGAATTGCTGACCCTTTCGATCGGGATTACGCTCGTCTGCACGTTGGTGGTGCTGCCGTCGCTGATGCGCCTGTGGCCCGCCGGGGAGACCAGAACATGAATGCCGAAGCGCTCCGCAGACCGAAACCTTACGATCAGGCGATCTGTGCCGTGCTGGTGCGGCCCCTGGTCCGTACATCAGTGACACCGAACCAGATCACCACGCTGAGCCTGATACTCGGGCTTGTCGCGTCCGCCCTTTTCGCGTGGGGCGAATGGACGGCGGTGCTCTGGGCGGCCGGGCTTGTCACCGTTGCGCGGTTTATCGATCACATGGACGGCGAGCTGGCACGGCAGAGCGGCAAGACGTCCAAGTTCGGTGCAATGTACGATTCCCTGACCGGCTCTGCCTGTTATGGAACGATGTTCCTCGGCATGGGATATGCCGAATGGCGGCATGGCGCCGGCGACTGGGTGCTTTGGCTCTCGCTCGCCGCGATGGTGTTGATCGTCGTCAATATGCTGTTCCAGTTTCGCGTCGAAACCTGGAGTGGAACCGCGCCGGATCCGTATCCGCAATTCGCCCGTATTCAGGCCGAGGACGGAATTTATCTGATCCTGCCGATCATCTGGCTCACCGGAACGTGGGGATTCTTTCTGGTCGGAACCATCGGGACGCTGATCTTCACAATCGTCAATATCAACGACCTGTTGCGCAAATTGCGCCTACCGCAGGGATAGATAGATGCGCGCGCTTGTTACCGGAGCGTCGGGATTTGTCGGCTCCGCGGTTGCCCGGCGGCTAGCCGCGGATGGGCACGAAATTCGCGTCCTGATGCGGCCGACCAGCGACCGGCGAAACCTCGCCGGCCTGGAGGCCGACATCGTCGAGGGCGATCTGGCGCAACCCGACTCGCTGAAGGCGGCCGTCGCCGGCTGCGATGCCGTGTTCCACGTCGCGGCGGATTACAGGATCTGGGTGCCCGATGGCGGCGCATCGATGTACCGCGCCAATGTCGATGGCACCCGCGAGCTGATCCGGGCGGCCTGCGCGGCGGGCGTCGGCCGCATCGTTTATACCAGCTCGGTCGCCGTCCTCGGCGCCTCCAGGGGAGCCGGAATCGCCGACGAAACCACCGTGGCGACCGAAGCCGCCATGGTCAGCCATTACAAGAAATCGAAATTTCTGGCCGAACAGGCGGCCATGCAACTGGTGCGTGACGAAGACGCGCCGGTCGTCATCGTCAACCCGTCGGCGCCGTTCGGGCCGCGCGACATCAAACCGACGCCGACCGGGCGGATCGTGCTCGACGCCGCCAAGGGGCGGATGCCGGCCTATCTCGACACCGGGCTGAACGCCGTTCATGTCGAAGACGTGGCGGACGGTCATTTGCTCGCGTTCGAGAAAGGTGAGATCGGCGAACGCTACATCCTCGGTGGCGACAACATGACGCTGCGCGAAATCATCCAGACGGTCACCGATTATGTCGGACGGACCGGCCCCTGGCTCAGATTGCCGCGCGCGCCGCTCTATCCCGTCGCGTGGGCTGCAGAAATGGTCGCCCGGGTCACCGGCCGCGAGCCGGTGGTGACGATCGACGCCCTGAGAATGGCGGCCAAACATATGTATTATTCGTCCGACAAGGCGCGCGAAAAACTGGGATACGCGCCGCGACCGGCGCGCGAAGCGCTGACCGATTCTGTCGACTGGTTCCGCGAGAACGGATTTCTCAGGTAGGAATTCCAGCCGCGCTGAGTTCGGGTGCGGCGCTGGAAGCGGACCCAATGTGGCGGTTTGCGTCAGGTCCGCTTGTCGCCCAACTACGGACCTCAAACCGGTCGGCGAGCGTCCTCGTGGACAGACCATAGATCACCGGACCGGAGCGTCGTTCCGATCGCCGACGTCGCCCGGTCGATCGCCGGGGCGATGTCGATGGCGGCTGGCATGACGGCGCGCATGCGCTAGAGTGGCGCCATGGTGCAACTCTCCGTACTCGACCTCGCCTACATTGGTGAAGGCTTCACCCCGGCCGACGCACTGGCCAACGCGCTCGACCTGGCACAGCACGCCGAGGCCGCCGGCTTCGCGCGCTTCTGGCTGGCCGAACACCACAACCTCGCCGGTATCGCAAGTGCCGCCACCGCCGTGTGCATCTGCCACGTCGCTGGCGGCACCAGGACGATCCGCATCGGCGCCGGCGGTATTATGCTGCCGAACCACTCGCCGATGGTGATCGCCGAGCAGTTCGGCACACTGGCGACATTGTTCCCCGGCCGCATCGACCTTGGCCTGGGCCGGGCGCCGGGCACCGACCAGCGCACGCTGAGGGCGCTGCGGCGCGGCCCGGACTCGTCGGAATATTTCCCGCAGGACGTGGTCGAGCTGCGCACCCTGCTCGGCCCGTCGGAGGAGAACCAGACGATCCACGCGATTCCCGGAGAGGATACCAACGTACCGCTGTGGATTCTGGGCTCCAGCCTGTTCGGCGCCGAGCTCGCCGCTATACTCGGCCTGCCTTATGTCTTCGCCTCGCACTTCGCGCCGCAGGCGCTGATGCAGGCGGTGTCGATCTACCGCGATCGATTCGAGCCGTCGGCGCAGCTCGCCAAACCCTATGTGATGGTTGGCTGCAACGTCATCGTCGCGGACACCGAGGACGAGGCGAGGCGCCTGTTCACCACGCCGCAACAGCAGTTCACCCACATGGTGCGGGGCACCCGCGGCCGGCTGCCGCCGCCGGTCGACGACATCGAGAACTTCTGGTCGCCGATGGAGAAGGCGCAGGCGTCGTCGATGCTGGCGTGCTCGTTCTACGGCTCGGCGGCGACGATAAAGGCCAGGCTGGCGCCGCTGATCGAGGCTACCGGCGCCGACGAACTGATGGTCGCGGCGGCGGTCTGGGACCACCCGGCGCGGGTACGCTCTTTCGAGCTGCTGGCCCAGGCGATGGATTAGAGCAGAGTACCTGAAAAATAGGCCGCCGCTATTTCGTGCCGAACATCCGGTCGCCGGCATCGCCGAGGCCTGGGCGGATGTAGGAATGGTCGTCCAGTTCCCGGTCGATGGCGGCAGTGATTACCGGCACGTCCGGATGCGCCTTGGCGAATGCCGCAAGACCTTCGGGGGCGGCAACCACACAAACGAACTTGATCCGTTTCGCGCCCGCCTGTTTCACCTGGTGAACCGCGGCAATGGCCGAGCCGCCGGTCGCCAACATCGGGTCGACGACAATGCACAGTCGCTCTTCGAGCCGGTCCGGCAGCTTGATGTAATATTCGACCGGCACCAGGGTTTCGGGCTCGCGGTAGAGGCCGATATGGCCGACCCGGGCCGACGGCATCAGATCCAGCATGCCGTCGAGCAGACCGTTCCCCGCCCGCAGGATGGAGATGAGGCACAGATTTTCGCCTTCCAGCTTGGGTGACGATGTGGATTCGAGCGGGGTGTCGATCTCGATATTTTCGGTCTTGAGGTCGCGGCAGACCTCATAGGCCAGAAGCAGGCTGATTTCCCGCAAAACTGTGCGAAACAGTGTGGTGCCGGTTTCGCGATTGCGGATCAGCGTCAGCTTGTGCTGGACCAGCGGGTGGTCGACGACTTCTATCGAGGCATTGGTCGCCAGCTTGGTTGGGTTGGTCACGAGCTTTCCCCTAAAACACAGTTGCGTCGCTTAAAATAATCAGCGGTGGTCCGCCACCCGGTCTTTTTTCGCCGGCGATCCGGCGTCCTGCCGACCAGGTGCCGCCCTGCAACACGCTCGCCAGCGGCAGTTGTTCCGCCGTAAGTCCCAGCGTTTTGCGCACGTCTTCCGCGACGCGGTCGAGCAGGGCCACCGTCAGGGCGCGCCATTCGACTATCATTTCGCTCGCCGGGTCGTGTGCAATATCGGCCATGTCCGGGTCTTTCAGCGCGATGATGCCGGTATCGATAAACAACCCGCCATTGCGGTATTCGGCGAGGCCGGTCAGACCGTCGAGCGCCGTGACCCGCGCCCCGGCTTTCTCCAGGGGTTCGATCAGCGAATAGGCGAGCCACTGCGACAGCTTGTGAAACGGCACGATATTGTCGGTGGCGTCGGCGCGGGTCAGGGCACGGTGCCGCCCGACATCGCCCAGTTTTGTGCCATCGATCCGGATCGGGGACGGCCAGATATCCATCAGATTGTCGAGCAGCGCGATCAGGATGTCGCGTCCCTGCAAATCGCTTTTTTCGGCCAGGCCGGCGATCAGATGGCCCGGCCGGATTGTGTCGCCGCGGCCGAAAATATCGCGCCGGGCGTCGATCGCCTGCCCCAGGCGTTGCAGTAATCCGGCGCGCTGCTCGATCCCGACGAGGGGGTTGTCCGGGCCGACCTGCAAGGCGTCGGCGAGCTGTGCCGCAGTCAGCGCTTTGAGCGCCACGGCATCGGCGCGCAGCGGATCGCCCGCTTCGGCACTCAACAGCCCGGCCTCGAACAGGCGCAGGCTGGCAAGCGCCAGCCCTTCCGATCGGCCGAGGCGAAGGCCCGTGGGCTCATCGCTATAGGTCCAGTCGGGACCGGCGCCGGCATCGAGCAGCACCGACACAATGGCGATATCGCCGGCGGCGGCGGCCAGGGCCGGACCGGTCAGCCCCTGCCGGCCGGCGATCTGTGCCCACAGATCCGCGCCGTCGAATTCGAAATGGCGCCAGCGACTGTGAAACGGGACATCCAGGGCAGGGTAATTGGCCCGTATTTCCGCGACGACACGCTCGGTCGCGTCTTCCATATTATCCAGATCGATGCGGAACCAGGGCAGGGCGCCGTCCATTCCGTGGCTGAAGATTTCGGCGCAGCGCGACCGCACGCATTCCGGCGTCAGCAGGTCGCGCAGTGTACCGGTATCGGTGGACGCGGCGGTCAAAGCAGGTCGCGCCCCTTCACGTCCTTCAGTTCTTCGCCGTCCTTAATGCCGGAATTGGTGAAGTATCCGGCGGCTTTCTTCGCTTCCATTTCCACCTGGGCGTCTTCCGGAATTAGCTCGTCCGGCAGATCGATGCGTTCGCCGATTTCGATCCCCTGGCCGGCCAGCGCGCCGTGCTTCATGTCGCTCATCGACGCGAACCGGTCGAGACGCCGAACCCCGAGCCAATGAAATATATCGGGCATCAGTTCCTGGAACCGCGCGTCCTGCACCCCGGCGACACATTCGGTGCGTTCGAAATAATGCGCGGCATTGTCACCTTCCTCCTGGCGTTTGCGCGCGTTGTAAACCAGGAACTTCGTCACCTCGCCCAGCGCCCGACCTTCTTTCCGGTTATAGACCACCAGCCCGTTACCGCCCTGCTGCGCCATTTCCACGCAGATCTCGATCCCGTGCGTGAGATAAGGCCGGCAGGTGCAGATGTCCGATCCGAACACGTCCGAGCCGTTGCATTCGTCATGGACACGACAGGCCAGGGGAACCGATAAATCCGATAACCCCGCAGGATCGCCGAAAATATAGGCGGATAGACCGCCGATCGGCGGCAGGAATACTTCACGATCGGGGCGGGTAACCAGTTCCGGATACATCCCGCCGGTATAGGTGAATAGCGCCCGGCGCAATGTAGATGTATCGCATCCCAGACGCGTCGCCATGCCGGGCAGGTGCCAGACCGGATCGACCGCTATTTTTGTGACGTGAACGTCGCCGTTCTCTAGCAGAATTTTGCCGTCGGCTTTCAGGCGGCCAAGAGTGATTGCTTCCCGCAGTTCCAGCATCGACAGCCGCGCCTGGGTGACCGCGATGGTCGGCCGGATATCGACGCCGGCGGCAAGCTGATCGGCGAAGCATTCCGTGACCAGGTGGCCGAACGGGTCGAGCGAGACAATCTTTCCCGGCTCCGACCATTGTGGATAGGGACCTATATCGGTAACGGGGGCCGTATTATGCAGATCGGGTTTGAAATCGGGTTTTAGCCGGCCCGCCGCAACCGACGCCGCCAGATACACCGAATAGCTGCCGGAATGAGTGCCGATGGTGTTGCGCATCTCCGTGTCGATGACCGTGCCGATGACAGGTCCGCGAACCGACGGATCTGCAGCGTCCCAATTTATGGCCGGCTGTAAATTGTCGCCACCCGGCGGATGGGAAGTCAGAATTATATGATCGGGAGTGCTCATGGCGAAGACTCTGAATACCGCAACAAGCGAGTAAGTGTATCAAAAAATAAATTACCAGTCTATTAAAATCTCGATCAGTCCCTTTCCCGCAGTTACTTTTGGCCAAGGGAAAAATATGGTGGAACGATAAAATCGGTGAGAAAAAATCGATTTTTATCTATTCCCGCATGGCTATCCCGGAAAGTGATGAGAGAGGTTTTGTTCCGGTCCAATCGCGGTATAATCGATAGCAACCTTATTAAACGGGGAAACGACCATGCAGTGTTTTCTTTTCCATCTTATGCCTTATGCCAACCTCGATCTCGACTACGACAAGAAATACAAGGCGTCGTGGGTGGTCTATCCCAATTCCAACTTCGATCCGAAAGTCGGGAACTATCTCTACAACACCTATCTCGACGAGCTTGAGATGGGCGAAGAGCTGGGCTTCGACGGGTTGTGCGTCAATGAGCATCATCAGAATGCCTACGGCATGATGCCGTCGCCGATTGTACCGGCAGCCGCACTTGCGCGGCGGACGTCGAAAGTGAAGATCGCCGTTCTCGGCAACGCGTTCGGCATTCGTGCGCATCCCCTGACGCTGGCGGAAGAACACGCCATGATCGACTGCATCACCGGCGGACGGCTGATCAGCGGCATGGTGCGCGGCATCGGCGCCGAATATTATTCGATGGGGGCCAATCCCGCGGTCAGCCACGAACGTTTCCATGAGGCGCATGACCTGGTGATCCGCGCCTGGACCGACGAAGGACCGTTCGCCTTCGAAGGAAAGCATTTCCACTTCGAATACGTGAATGTATGGCCGCGCCCGTTCCAGAAACCGCACCCGCCGATCTGGGTGCCGTCCCAGGGCTCGCTCGAGACCATCGAATGGGCGGCGCATCCCGATCGCAAATATACCTATCTTCAGACCTACAGCCCGTTCGAGGCAGTGAAAAAGTTCCTCAACATGTACCGCGATATCGCGCGCGACATGTATGGCTATGAGGCGCCGGAATCGCAGGTTGGCTGGGCCGCGCCGATCTATGTCGGCGAGACCGACGAAAAGGCGATCGACGAAGCGCGCCCGCACATGGAAGCCTTCTTCAACAAGTTCCTGCGGATGACGCCCGAGATGCTGCTGCCGCCCGGCTATCTCAGCATGCGGTCCTACAAGAACGTCATGAAGCACAAAGGCGGGTTGTCCAAGGTGCGCACGATGGAAGACCTGATGGAATCCGGCATCATCATTTGCGGCAGCCCCGACACGGTGCGCAAGCGCCTCGAATATTGCCAGCGTGAGGCCGGCGTCGGGCATTTCCTCGGCATGTTCCAGGTCGCGACCATGCCGCATGAGATGACGGTCGCGAGCATGAAGCGGTTCTCCGCGGAGGTCATGCCGGCGGCGAAGCAGTTCGGTCTGAGCGAGAAGGTCGCGGCGGAATAACGACAAACGGGCGTTGAAGGGCATCGGATGAAAGTATTTGTGTTTCATCTGATGCCCTACGCCTATGTCGATCCCGACTACGACCAGGATTACAAAACATGCTGGGTGACCTACCCCAATACCAATTTCGATCCGGTGAAGGGGTACGAGCTTTATAACCGCTACCTCGACGAGCTTGAATATGCCGACGAACTGGGTTTCGACGGCATCTGCGTCAACGAGCATCACCAGAACGCCTATGGGCTGATGCCGTCGCCGGTAGTGATGGCGTCGGCGCTTGCCCGGCGGACATCCAAGGTCAAGATAGCCATTCTCGGCAATGCCTTCGGTATGCGCGACCATCCGCAGACGCTTGCCGAAGAGCACGCGATGATCGATTGCATCACCGGCGGGCGGCTGATCAGCGGCATGGTCCGGGGTCAGGGCTGCGAATATTATTCGATGGGATCCAACCCGACCGTCAGCCACGAACGGTTTCACGAGGCGCATAACCTGGTGATCCGCGCCTGGACCGAAGAAGGTCCGTTTGTCTTCGAGGGCAAGCATTTTCACTTCGAATACGTGAACACCTGGCCGCGGCCCTATCAGCAGCCGCATCCGCCGATCTGGGTGCCGAGCCAGGGATCGACCGAGACCATTGAATGGGCGGCGCATCCCGACCGCAAATACACTTATCTGCAGACCTATTCGCCGTTCGAGAGCGTGGTGCGCTTCCTCAATGCCTATCGCCAGGTCGCCCGCGATCACGGCTATACGGCGAAGCCGGAACAGGTCGGCTGGGCTGCGCCAATCTATGTCGGCGAGACAGACCGCCAGGCGATCGACGAGGCGCGCCCGCATGTCGAACTGTTCTTCAACAAGCTGCTGAAGTTTCCCACAACCATGGTCTTGCCGCCCGGTTACATGTCGAACGAATCCTACAAACGCGTGCTGAAAACCAAATCGAGCCTGCTTTCCGGTCACACGATAGAATCGGTGATGGAACGCGACATCATCATCGTTGGCAGTCCCGATACGGTGCGGAAAAAGCTTGCCGCCTGCCAGGCTGAAGCCGGCCTCGGGAATTTTCTCGGCATGTTCCAGATCGGCAGCATGCCCCATGATATGACCATGGCCAGTATGAAGCGCTTCGCCGAAGAGGTAATGCCCGCCGCCAGTCTGTTCGGCCAGGACGAGCAGGTCGCGGCGGTATGATGTTAAAATCTGAAAGAATATGATGTTAAAATCTGAAAGAAAGAGAATCCGATGAAAATATTTCTTTTCCACCTTATGCCCTACGCCTATATTGATCCGTTGCCCGAGCCGGATCTCAAGTCGTGCTGGGTGACGTATTCGAACAGCAATTTCGACCCGGTGAAGGGGAACGAGCTTTATAACCGCTATCTCGACGAGATCGAATACGCGGAAGAACTGGGTTTCGACGGCATCTGCGTCAACGAGCATCACCAGAACGCCTATGGGCTGATGCCGTCGCCGGTGGTCATGGCCGCCGCCGTGGCGCGCCAGACGGAGAGG
>Ga0209403_10004929_pt1 | contig 14223 bp, 16 predicted proteins | sample ArcticOcean_MG_C_8_FD_187440 | JGI IMG/M metagenome (GOLD analysis project Ga0209403, IMG submission 187440) | Marine microbial communities from western Arctic Ocean - ArcticOcean_MG_CB11_86 (SPAdes) (version 2) | ecosystem: Environmental > Aquatic > Marine > Oceanic | place: Arctic Ocean... | reverse complement strand
GACAAGGAACGACGACGAGTCGTAGCCTGGCTACGGCGAGGAGGGGAGACGCAGGATCAACCGCACAACCGCCACGTGCCCAGGACCGTGTGGGGCATGAGCATACGCGTTGAAGGGTTGGGGTGGCACGACCCCATCTCCGGTGTTGGAGCTCCTAGCCGTAGAGAATGCTATGGCGTCGTCGCTCCGCCTAGGAGCTGGGACCGTGGCATCCCCAACGCGGCCCACTGTACTTCTTCAACAGCCTTCTAGTGGGTTCCCAGTTTACGATCCGTCCCCTCGCCTCCATCGCGGAGTTCAAAGACTGCGTTCGTCTTCAAGAGGAGACGTGGGGTTCCGGTTTTTCGGAGCGCGTGCCGGCCACAATTCTGAAGGTGAGCCAGCGCGTGGGCGGCGTCACGGCGGGTGCCTACGACGATGCGGGCGACTTGGCGGGCTTCGTCTTCGGTCTCACGGGGGTTCATGACGGAGAGATCGTCCACTGGTCGGACATGCTCGCCGTCCGCCCAGCATTCCAAGACTCCGGGCTCGGGACACGCCTCAAGGCGTACCAAAGGAACGCACTCCTTTCGAGAGGGATCGTCCGAATGCGTTGGACCTTCGACCCGCTCGAGGCGAGAAACGCCCACGTGAACCTCAACAAACTCGGGGCGGTGGCCAGCGAGTACGTTGAGGACATGTATGGCCGGACCGACTCTCCTCTGCATCAGGGGATTGGCACCGACCGGCTGGTCCCCACCTGGACGATGGATTCGGCGCGGGTGATCGAGCGGCACGTGGAAGGGCGCCCTGGCCCCGACTCCGTCGGGGACCGAGACGCGATCCCAATCTTTGCGGTCCGTGCCGAGGGGGGCTTGTACCTCCCGAGCGACCCCGATCTCACGGTCGACTCGGAGCGGATTCTGGTCCCGATTCCTGATTCGATCCAAGCGCTCCGGGATGCGTCAGCGGACGCTGCGTTGCGCTGGCGGGCTATCACACGCTCCGTACTGACCACGTACTTCGATCGAGGCTTCGAGGCCCGCGACTATTTCAGGCGGGACGGATGGGGTGAGTACCTTCTCCAGGAGAGCACCACGTGAGGATCGATCGCGTTTTGGTACGAGAACTCCGCATGCGCCTTCGCGAGCCTTTCGAGACGTCGAATGCCGTCAGCCACGACCGGCGGGTGCTCCTCGTGGCCTTGTCCTCCGGCGAAGTCACCGGCTGGGGAGAGTGCGTCGCCAGCGAGGGGCCCGGATATTCCTATGAGACCACCGACACGGCGTGGACCATCCTCACAGGTCTGATCCTCCCGGAGGCGGCGGGCCTCGAGTTGGAATCTGCCGCCGATATTCTCTCGGTATTCGACTCGATACGTGGCCACCCCATGGCGAAAGCGGCGCTCGAGATGGCCGTTTGGGACTTGGAGGCCAAAGTCCGAGGCCGTTCGCTCGCGTCCCTGCTCGGCGGGGTTCGCGACGCGGTCTCCGTCGGAGTCAGCATCGGCCTCCAGGGGACCGACGATGACTTGTACCGTAGTGTTACCGGCTATCTGGGCGAGGGGTACGCGCGCATCAAGGTCAAGATCAAACCAGGGCGGGACCTCGCGATGCTCAGAGGGCTTCGGGACCGGTTTCCTGACGTCCCCATCATGGCCGATGCCAACTCGGCCTATTCGCTTGAGGATCTGCCCCACCTGAAGCAGTTGGACCCGCTCGACCTCATGATGATCGAGCAACCGCTGGCACATGACGACTATCTGGACCACGCCCGCCTCCAAGCCGAAATCGCGACGCCCATTTGCCTCGACGAATCGATACGATCGGTGGGCGACGCGGCCCTCGCTCTCGAGATCGGTGCTTGTCGAATCATCAACATCAAGCCCGGCCGGGTGGGTGGACTCTCCTCCGCAAAAGCCATCCACGACCTTTGTGTCGAAAGGAATGTGCCGGTCTGGTGCGGGGGTATGCTTGAGTCGGGCGTTGGGCGAGCCCACAACGTGGCCCTGGCCTCGCTCCCCGGATTCACGCTCCCCGGAGACATCTCCGCGAGTCGGCGCTATTGGAGCGAGGACGTCGTGACGCCGGAATTCGTCTTAGAAGACGGATCGGTTGGCGTCCCGACTGGGCCGGGTATCGGCGTAGACCTGAGAGAGGATCTTCTCGACTCGTGGGAGGTGAGACGGGCGGAATTCTAGTACGATCGTCGAAGTCGTTTGCGCAAAATCGTTGATTATCGCCGGAACGTGTCGAGGATTAGATAAGGATTCGGTGTAGAACCTCGAGACATAATCCGTGATACAGAGCAGGAGAGAGTCATGATCTTGCCCACGATTCGCGCCTCTTTGAGTCGAAGTGACGCCCAGCAGCTGGTCCATCTTCTGGGCCGAACGGACCCTGAGTTGGCGGAGGCCGCCCGCCTCCGTCTCGAAGAGAGTGGCATCGGGAGTTTGCTAGACGATCCCAGGATCCAGAACGCGCTCCTCACCGATCCAGACGTGTCCGTCGCCCCCCCCCGTGATTTTCTACGTGCTGGTGCGGCAAGCTTTACTCGAGGGCGGAATCGATGATGAGGGCACGTCGGACTACGTTGCGTCGATGTTGGTTTCGTTTGGAAGGGCTGGGCGTGCCTACCGAATTTCCGACGAAGAGGATGTTGAATTCCACTACCTCGCGGACATGATCTCCGAACTCAGAAGCGCCGAGGGCCGGAAGCGGTTCCTCTTGCGCGTCCACATGGGCGACTTCGCCCTCTGGATGTCGGGACTGTTTCCGGATTATCTCGAAGCCAGAACGCGACGAAAGGGCGCGCCCCCGCTCAGCTACTTCGAGGAGTGGGGTGCCACGGGTTATCGCAACGCATCGGAGAGTATCGAAGCGGGCGAACTCGGGATGAACACGGTCTTGAGCGGTGTGGCCAACCAGTTCAGTGCCGTACGTACAGCACTCAATCGGATCTCCGATCGGTATTTTTGGCCTGGGAAAGGCGACTCGATCAGTCGCCTTTTCAGGGAGGTCACTGGAGGCTAGACGCCACCGGCCTCAAACACGCCGCGCAGAATCTCCATCTTCGCCTCAGCACGGCTCCGCAAGTGCATACGAGCCGTGCCACCAGTCCGCAGTGGGGACAACCGAGGGCGTCCCAAGGCACGTCCCCACCACACTTCGAGCACGGTGCGACCGACCCCGCGTCGCTCCGTATGACCCTAGCTGCCTCGTGCGGCTAAGTCACACCCTCGGCCACCTTTCGGCTCACGTCCTCGGTGAGGGAAGCCATTCCGCTCTCGGCGGCGAGCCGCCCGAGCTCGGACGCCGAGACGCCACGCACGATCTGGTCACGAATCGCGTCGTTCATGGCCAGAACCTGGAAGACCCCGGTCCGGCCCGAGTATCCATCGGTGCAACGATCACAAGATTCGGAGTCCCGGCCGCGGCACGATCGGCAGAAGGTCCGCACCAGCCGCTGGGCCACCACGCCGCTCAACCCTCCAGCGACCAAATAGGGCGGCACTCCCATATGGAGGAGCCGGGTGATGGCCCCTGGAGCGTCTGTTGCATGGATGGTGGATAGGACGAGGTGGCCGGTGACGGCCGCTCCCATCGCGATTTCCGCTGTCTCGCGATCCCGAATTTCACCCACCATCACCACGTCGGGATCCTGTCGCAGGATGGCTCGAAGGCCCACGGGAAAAGTCAGCCCCGCGAGCGGGTTCACTTGGACCTGATTGACCCCAGGGACCCGGTACTCCATCGGATCTTCGAGGGTGACGACATTCAGTCCCTCCCGGTTCAGCTTGGCTAGGGCCGCAAACAGGCTCCTGCTCTTGCCGCTCCCGGTCGGCCCCGCCGCGAGGATCACGCCTTGTCCCGCCAAGCCGAGCCGCCGTACGAGGGCCGCGTCGCGCTCGGAGAGGCCCAATGCGTCGAGATTACGGGGTACGTGGATCGGATCCAGAAGCCTCAGGACGATCTTCTCGCCTTCTGCAACCGGGAGCGCGGACACTCGGATTCTGAGAGATCCGGCCGCGTACTTCAGAGTGAGACCGCCGTCCTGTGGCCGCCTTTTGATCGAGATGTCCATTCCCGACATCACCTTGATGCGGGAGGCGATGGAAGCCAGGCCACTCCCTGGAAGGGTGAAAGAGCGGCGAAGAACGCCGTCGATACGGTAGCGAATGAGCACTCGGCCCGAAAACGGTTCGATGTGAATGTCGCTCGCTCCGAGTGATGCGGCATGTTGTAGAATATGATCCACGAGTCGGACGACAGGCTCGGCCTCGGCCTTTAGCGTCCGGGCGTCCTCCGAATCGACGTCGAACACCGGCAAGTTGTTGATGAGCTCATCCAACTCCCCGTCGTAGGCTGTGCGGATGCCCTCAGCGATGGCGGACGGCGCCGCGACGGTCACCTCAATGTGACGGCTGGTGCTGAAGCGCAGCCCGTCGAGCGTCTCCTGGTCCAGCGGGTCGGAGGCGGCCACCCGAAGGGTCCGGTCGGTGACCGACAACGGAAAGATCGATCGAGAACGAGCCAGCTCGGCGTCTACCAGCCTTAGAGCGGCGGGTTCGGAGATCAGCGGTCCTGCCGCAAACGGGAGCTTGAGTTGCGCCGCGAGGGATTGAGCAACGGCCGTATCGTCGACGTATCCGCGACGGACGAGAATATCACCTAGGCGAACGCCGGAACTCTGTTGCTCGTGCAAAGCGGTGCGCAGTTGCCGTTCTTGGAGCCGTCCGGCTTCCACCAGCGCTTGACCGAGCCGAAGGGGTCGCGTCGCCATGGGGGTAGGGTGGGGCATCCCCATGGGCGATGCCATGATCGCGTGGGCCGGGATTGCCATCCCGCGGGGTCCTTCGGATGAAGACGCTGATGCGCCCGGAACAACTACCCGATCAGAGCAGCGATTCCTCGTCCCGAATCCGGATTTCCACCGGCCGCACGTCCATCGTGACCTGCACCGCCACATGGCCCATGTCCGCGCGGTCTCGGAGCGCATCCCGAACGCGCGGCTCAACCTTCCGGTACGCCGACATCACACCATCTCGGATCTCTCTGCGGAGCACCTTCAGCGCGTTGACGTCGGGACGGCTGGTTTTGGTTTCTTTCTTGGCTTCGATCAGGCGCTCAGGGAGGATCTCGAAGGGGGACATCCCGATGTCCTCGAGCCTGGCGGAGTCGATGTACTGAATGGAAACGGATACGTCGCCCCGCGCATGGTGGGTGGGAATGTCCCCCACGGCACGGAAGTGCGACGCCAACTTCCCGAGTTCAACATTCGCAGCAGCCTTCGTGTAGCTACGCTCTACGATGCTGAATATGCGCTTCATCCGCTCTGGCGTGGTGGCGTCGACCTCGGGGATCTCCGTCTCCAGCTCGCGGCCCACAGCTTGGCGGTCTTGCCCTGCTTGAGCCTCTTCTTCGCGGACCCTTTGCCGATCGATGTTCTCCAGAATTCGGTCAGGATTTGTCCGAAGCCCCATCACTTATCTCCGTCGATGCTGGCATAACAAATAGTCATTCGAACGCGACACAAACGATAACCTGATGGGTCCGTCACGGCCAAGTGTCTCGGATCGAATCGATGTCGCCGTGTCGGGCCCGCCGGGCCGATGATTTCGCGGTCGCTATCCGTGCCATAGACTGAATGCGGCGGAGCCGAGGATCGAGGCACGGCTCAATCCCAGAAAAGGAAGACCCGAGGCCGAGGGGGCCGTTCATGAACCGCGCGGGTGAGGAGCATACGGATCAAAGCGCCGCTCCCCTCGGGCTCCTCGGTCGCTATTTCCGCGTGTTTTTTGCTCCCGTCGGACTTGTTGATTGCGACGATGCGCGAGCGCGTGATGGAGCAAGGACAGACGGTTCCACCGGCCGTTTTGGAGCAAGTGGGTCGCTTCCGTTACCTGGGAGCGGCGGGTTCCTTCATCGCTTGGGGCATCTTCCTCGCCTTCTTCGCGGGTGTGGTCACACTGTTTTTCGCTTTCCTGCTCGGGCACGAAGGAACCTACCGGCAGTATCTGGCGGTGGTGGCCCACGCGCACCTGGTCTCGGCCACGTCGGTCGTCCTGCTCGTGCCCCTACGCATCGTCGGGGAGGACGCGCAGGTACTGCTTTCGGTCGGTTCCTTCGCGGTTTTCTTGGAGTCCGGTTACTTGCTCCGCTTCTTGAGTTTCATCGACCTATTCGGTTTGTGGGTATGGACCTTGGTGGGTCTTGGGGTAGCCAGAATCGGTCGCAAGGAGTCGTGGGCCGCTGGTGCGGTGACCGTCTTGATGATTCCGATTACGATCGCGGCGGTCTTGGCCATCTTTACCCGCTGAACACCGCTTGAACGGCGACGCGTACGCAAAAGCCATCGCCCGAGACGGGTGTTGGCGGGCGGCGAGACATCGATGATAAGACTTCTCGGTCTACCGAGAGAAGATCATCTCACAGCGATCGCCAACGGTGATGCCGTTTTCCGCGAACCATCCCTGGCGCACCTCGAGAGCGAACATCGCCGGGCGCGCGCCGTCGTGAATCTCGGTGGATTCGGGCTCCATCTGCTGGATATCTACGACCCTGAAGTTGGAATCGATGAAGGCGACGTCCAGCGCGACGAACGTATTCTGCATCCAGAACGAGCGCTCGGCCTCTCCGTCGAACACGAAGACCATGCCGGTACCGTCGGGGACGGCGTCTCGGTACATGAGCCCCTGTGACCGGAGGGCTGAAGTATTCGCCACCTCGGCGTGCACCGTGTCGTTCCCGAAAACGACGAGGGCGGTAGCTTGGTCGGCCCCTAAAGACTGAGCCAGACGAACTTGCGCCTCGGCGTGCGCGCTCGTAAAGGCGGCAGCCCCGATAAGTAGGGCGATCGGTAGTTTCATCGTCGCTGCCTTCATTCGAAGCCGCGCGGACGTCCCCGGCAGCCCGATCCGCCCGGGAGTTCGACTCCCCACCGCGTGGACCGGCTGATAGATTACGGGTTGAGCTCCGAGTCACGAAGCCACAAGTGTGTTCCTTACCGCGACTGAGGCGAAGGCGTTCCCATGATCGATCCGGAACTTCTCGAAATTCTCGTTTGCCCCGAAACCCATCAGCCCATCCGTCCGGCCGATGCGGAGCTCGTGGAGCGGGTAAATCAAGCGATCCGATCAGGCGGTGTGAAGAATCGCGGGCGTGACCGAGTTGGCGATCCGCTCGACGAGGGTCTCGTCCGGGAGGACGACAAGATCCTGTATCCGGTTCGTGATGGTATCCCGATCATGTTGATCGACGAGGCCATCGAGCTCGACAAACTGGGGTGAATCACGTGTCCTGATCGCTTGACCCGCCGAAAGTCCCTTGATACAATCCAAACATCATCAAGACCGGCTGAGGGGCAGGCCCTAAGACGCCGGGGCAACCAACGGGGGAAGTACGCGACCCTCGAAAAGGTGCCAAGTCCTGCGGGAACTCAGGTTCACCGACAGATGAACGAGCGTCCGAGTCGCGGCTTTTCTCAGCCGAGGCCTTCCGGTCAAGTCCGTATCATCCATCCGTGTCGCTGGTTCCGTAACATCTAGGAACGGGAGAACAACATGGATCTTCGGAGACGGTCATGATGTCCGTCGCTGGGGCCAGCTTCGGGGCTGTGGATTTGCACGCCTCGACGGCCGAGGGCGGTGCGGTCGCGTATGCGTCCTATGGCCCAGAGGACGCGCCGGCGGTGGTGGTGCTCGGCGGAATTTCGGCTCATCGCTTCGTTTGCGGTGCTGACGGGGATACGCCGGGCTGGTGGCCGGGCGTGGTCGGCGAGGGTTGCGCGCTCGATCCGGCGACTCACCGCGTTGTCAGCATCGACTATGTCGGGGGTGCTGGGGCCACGACCGTTCCGATGAACGGACCCGGCGTGCCTGTTGTGACCACGGACGACCAAGCCGACGGCGTGAGAGTTGTGCTCGACCACCTCGGTATCGAGAAGCTACATGCGTTTGTTGGTGCTTCTTACGGCGGGAACGTGGGCCTGGCCTTCGGGGCACGTTACGGGGACCGTCTAGCGCGACTCCTGGTTTTCTGTGCGGCGCACCGATCTCATCCGATGGCCACGGGCCTTCGGGGCCTGCAGCGCCGCATTGTCGAGTTGGCCGCGGACGCGGGCCGGGAGTGCGAGGGATTGGCCCTGGCGCGTGAGCTGGCCATGACGACCTACCGCACTCCGGAGGAGTTCGAGAAGCGCTTCGTATCGGTCCCGACCTGGGAAGAGGGGAGTCCACACTTCGCTGTAGAGAAGTACTTGAAGATTCAGGGGGAGCGCTTCGTTCGGCACTTCGACGGACAAGCCTTCGCCATTTTGTCACAGTCGCTGGACCTCCATGTTGTTGATCCAGGACTCATTCGAGTGCCTACCACGGTCGTATCGATCGACTCGGACACGCTGGTGCCGCCTTGGCTGATCGCCGAAATGGTGCGTGCCTTGCCTGGCACGGGGCGGACGATTCGCGTCACTTCCAACTACGGTCACGATGCGTTTCTGAAGGAGCGAAAAGCTGTTGGACGAATCGTCCGGCACGTCCTTGCCGAGGAGGTCCCCGGCGAGTCCTGAGGGCGCTATCTTGATGCCTGGACTGGAACCCAGGATGGACGGTCCAGGTGACCCGCCATTTGGAGAAACACGGCTTGTCCCTCATAAGCTTTCATCGGATTATCATCGCGTTCGCGATTCTTTTTTGCGCAGGCTACGGCGCGTGGGAACTCTCGAGGTTCGTCAAAGGAGCTGGGACCGGGTCGCTCGTTATCTCTGGCCTGTTCTTCGTCTTCACCGCCGCTCTGGCGTATTACCTCTGGCGCCTCAAATTTTTCCTCGGCAGCGAGAAGTAGGCGCTTCAGGGCGTTCGACCGGACGCGGCGCGCGGCGCGGGTGCGCCCGAGGGGCCGGTTGCCTAGCCCGGCGTCAGCCGAAGCGCTCCTCTTTCCACGGATCGCCGTGGTTGTGATAGCCGTAGCCTTCCCAGAATCCAGGAGCATCCTCGGGTAAGAACTCGAGTTGGTTCACCCACTTCGCACTCTTCCAGAAATACAGTTTGGGCACCACGACCCGTACCGGGCCCCCGTGCTCAGGAGTGAGCGGGGCGGAGTCGAACCGATGCGCCAGGATGACGTCCTCATCCACGATCTCGTCGAGCGGGAGGTTCGTGGTGTATCCGCCGTAGCTGTGTTGCATGACGAATCGTGCCGCGGGACGGGGTTTGGCCTTCAGTGCGAGATCACGCAGAGCGACGCCTTCCCAAACCGTATCCAGCTTGCTCCAGCGCGTGACGCAGTGGATGTCCGCTTCGATGGTCGTGGTGGGCAGCGCGGTGAACTCATTCCAGTCCAGCTCCCGTTCCTGCTCGACGAGCCCGGTAAGTCGAAGTCGCCACGTCTTCAGATCGATTTTTGGCGTGGGACCGTAACTCAGGACCGGGAATTTTTCGGTCAGGAAACTGCCCCTCGGGTAGCCGAGCGTCGAGCTCACGCTTTCGCGTCGGCTTCGCACGGATGAGCCGAGCAACACGCTCGAGAGGATCGATTTTCAAAGGTCTTCTTCCGGCGGAGCAGCGGGCGGTAACACAGAGGGCCACCTCTCCCAATAAAGGAGCGGGCGCTCGGTCGGACGATTCCCGACCTCGTTCAACGTTGCCGCGTCGTATAACCGCCCGTTGAGCATCACCAAACTGAGCGACTCGCTGTTCCGCAAGTCGTCGAGCGGATTTTCGTCCAGCACGATGAGGTCGGCGAGCTTACCCACCTCGAGCGATCCGAGATCATCGTCGAGGCCCAAGTAGCGTGCTCCGTTGATCGTGGCCGCTTTGAGCGCCTCGACTTGGGTCATTCCCCCCTGCTCGAGCATCCACAACTCCCAGTGAGCGCCAACGCCTTGCATCTGCCCGTGAGCTCCCAAAGTGACGAGCCCGCCTGCGTCCTGAATGGCCTTGGCACCTCGCGAGATAAGGATGTGGTTGAAGTCTTCATCACCGGCGGCGATGATGCGCCTGCGTGAACGCGAGTCGACGACATCGCGCGGGACGAAGGTGAGCAGACGCTCGTGCTCCCACACGTTGGTTCTTTCGTACCAGTAGTTCTCTCCCCCGAGCCCCCCATAACCGACGATCAGGGTCGGTGTGTACCCTGTAGAACTCTGTCCGAAGAGCTGGGCGAGGTCGTTGTATACGACGGGAACCGGGAGCGCGTGCTCGACTCCGGTGTGACCATCCAGGACCATGGTCATGTTGTTGTAAACGAGTGATCCCCCCTCAGGGACGACCATCATCTCGAGACTGCGGCCCGCTCGAATGATCCACTGGCGAGCGTCTCGGCGGCGCTGGTTGTAACTCTTTACGCTGAAAGCGCCTACGGCCCTCATACGGGCCAGGTGAAGTTCGGCGTCGTAGTAGTCGTCGATGATCGCCTTGTTCGTGCGCTCAGCCCCGTACAGGATGGTGCCGGTGGAAAAGAGCCTCGGCCCGACTTTGAGGCCGGCCTTGATCATCTCCGAATTGGTGAAGACCGTGGTGGTGCTGTTCGACGGATCGTGTGACGTGGTCACGCCGAAAGCGAGGTTGGCCATGAGAGGCCAGCTGGCCTCCGCGAGCACACCCGATCCCTCGCCCCTCACGTGTGCGTGGACGTCTATGAACCCCGGAAGGATTGTCTTGCCGGTGGCGTCCACTCGATGTGCTTCCGGGGGTACGGCCACCGCGTCCGCGGGTCCGACCGCGGTGATCCTGTTGTTCGTGACGACGATGGTGCCGTTTTCGATGACACCGCCGTCCTCGCCCGATTCCGCAGCGAGTGGAAGGATGCGCGCTCCGACGAAGGCGACCGTGCCGGTCGGGACGTCGCTGGCTTGCGAAAACCCGATCGAGAGGCCACTGGTTTCGGGCTCAGCGGCCTCCGACGGAGCACCGGGCCTGAACGTGAACGTCTCGGTGAGCTCCCGTGAGAAGTATTCGGGCCCCAGCGTCCAGTGAAGCGATTGGCTATCGCCGGACCAATGGAGGTACAAACCCGCGTTTTCGGAGACGCGCTCGACCGGAAATCCATCCACCTCGGGGCCGAGGGTGATCGTCCTTCCCGACTGTGGGAAAGCGGCCACGTAGGCCCGGTAACGTTCCGTGAAGGCCACCCATCGGCCGTCGGGCGACGGAACGATCTCGGTCGCGTTGTCCGATTGGAAATGAACGATTTCGTCGGCGCCAGCGCGATCGACGCTTACGAGGCGGCGCGCTCCGTCGGAGAGATCATTCACGAAAACTCGTAAACCCGTGGGATCGAACATGGGGCTTGAGCCGCTCGCGCGGATTCTCAAGGGCTCGGTCGACCCGTCCGCCGGAACGATGAAGACTCCGGGGTTCTCCCCGTGTGTAGGACCACGAATCGCGTCGCCACTCACCGATTGATACGTCACCGTAAGCCCGTCGGGCGAAAAAGTAGGTGCGGTATAGTGTCCGGGCGCCGTTACCAGGTCGCGGGCATCGCTGCCGTCAGCTCGGATCATTCGGATCCGGCCCTTTTCAGCGTCCGTCCAAGTCGAGTACACGATCCACTGTCCGTCCGATGAGAATCCGGGAGCGAACTCGATGCGGTCGTCGCGCGTGAGCCGCCGGGGCGCGCCGAAAGGCAATTCTTTCAGATAGAGCTTGCCTAGAGCCGTGTATGCGACGAAGCGGCCACCCGCCGACGTGGCGACGTCGCGCAGCATCTTCACATCGAAACTCCCCGGCGCCACCTCCTGTTGGAAGCGCAGGGCCTCGTGGATCGTTTGCTCCACCTGCGCGGTGAAAGGGATGATCTCCGCCGTGGCCGAGGCTACGTCGACGAGCCAAATTTTACCCTGGCCCCAAATCACGATGCCGGTGCCGTCCGGCGTCCAGTCATACTGGGTATAGACGCCGTGCACCGCCCAGGCCTCCTGCATATCGCGGTCCAACCCCTCGAAGATCGGCCACTCTTCCCCAGTGGAGAGGTCGTGCAGAAAGAGGACCGTGTTGGTGCGCACGCGCCGAATGAACGCGAGTTTCGTCCCGTCCGGAGAGGGCCGCGGCGTGATCGAACCACCGGGTCTACGGAGGATTGTGCGTTCTTCTCCGGTGGAAAGGTCTCGACGCACGATCGCATAAATCGTCTGGTATACGTTCTTGTCGTATTCGAACGTATCGCCCGGCCAAACGTTTTTGCTGTAGTAGAGATACCGTCCGTCTGGAGAAACGGATGGTTCGCCCTGGTCCTTCTGGAAGCCGTTGCGCTCCGTGACTTGTAGCCCCGAGCCGCCGCTCACGTGGTACATCCACACCTCGCCGGCTCCGAGGGAGCGCGCCTCGACGAAATGTTTGCGAACGAAGATGTACTGGCCGTCTGGGGACCACGAGGGGCTGTTTACCTCACGATCTGATTCCTCCGAAATCTGTCTAAGGTTCGAACCGTCTGGGTCCATGAGCCAGATGTTGGTGGCACCGTCCCGGTCCGAGATGAAGGCGATGGCGGAGCCGTTGGGGCTGAACCGGGGCTGCATGTCGAAGGATTGACCTGATGAGATGCGGGTGGCTGGCCCGCCCGCGATGGAGATCGTGTAAAGATCACCCAACAGATCGAAGACTACCGTTCGGCCGTCTGGATGAACGTCCACATTCATCCACGTCCCTTCGTCGGTCTCGAAAGAAAGTGGAACGGTGGGGCCCAGGGACTGCTCGACGTCCCATTCGTCCTGCGCGGACTGGATGGTCTGGGCCGTGGGCGCGGCGTTCGGGACGGGAGGTACATCGGTGCGGATGGAGGGGTTGCCGATTTGGCCAGCCTGGGCGGCGCTCGATGGAAATATGAGGGCCACCGAGAAGAGGAGGATCACAGTGGGCTTGGTCATGACATCCTCATGAGGTCGAAAAAATTCGTCCCGAGCGAGGACGGATGGTGAGGTGTAATTAGTGATTCCTGGTCGAACAGACAATATCGACCTAGTGGCGGGAGTGGGTCGGTTGACCCAGTACGCTAGCCCCGGTGCCGGGCCAGTGGACCCAGTGCCTAGCCGCGCGGAGCTTACCGCCGGGTCGCTCAAGGCGCCCGGCGGCAGAATCAGGAGTGAAACTCGTAGGCCCCCTACGTTCTGAACCGAAAGGCGGATCGGACGCGCCGAATGCGATCCGTTTCCGGCGTCAGGCGGTCTTGTCCATCGGACTTCTCGCGAGTGCGTCGCGAAGTTTCGGGTGCCTGGACCACAGATAGGACCCCATCGTCACGGTCGCAAGAATGTTTCCCACCACGACCGCCCACCAGGCCAGGGTGCTGAGTAGAAACTCGGCCGAGAGCGCCATGAGGCCCATAAAAAACGCCTCGAAGGCTACGAACAGCATCACCGCGCCGATGATGAGCGGTGGTGTGTCCTCTGCGTATCCCGCGATGGCCGCGGCGATGAAGCCCGTAGCAAAGAACACGCCGACGTGCAGGACCGTGTAGCCCACGACCGTTGCGATGGAGACGATTACGGCGCTCGGCTCAGTGGAACCAAGAAACAGCGCCGAACCCAACGCGCCCGGCGTAAAGAAGGGCTGACCGCGTCCCATGTCGATGATCAGAAACCACAGCGCAACCGTTCCGGCGCCGATTAGCCCGGCAACCAGGCCCTCCTTGAACACCCGGCTATCCGCGAGAGTGGCCCACCATGAGATCGGGGGGGGTCTCCCCGGTGTAGTGCAGGTAGCTGGTAAGGGAGACGCCTGCGAGCAAGTTGCCAACCAAGACGACGGGCCAACCGAACGGGCCAACGACGTCAACGCCCGTCACAGTGACGCTCGTGTAGAACACCAGATCGTACAGAGCGAAGCCGAGAACCAGCCCCAAGAACAAATTCGGAATCGTGTCGATCTTCGAGAGGGACCACGATACGCCGATGCCTAGGGCGATGAAGGCAACGTAGTGAAGGAGGGAGTAGAGAAGCACCGGAGCGGCGCCAGGTTCGAGCGCATCTCTGCCCAAGAGAGCACCTCCGAGGAACCCCGGCGTACGGAAGGGTTGGGCTTGAGAGCCGTCGATCACCAAAAACCAGAAGGCGAGAGCAGTGGCACCGATGACTCCGGCGATTACTCCGCGGGGAATGAGGCCTCGAATCCTTGTGCTCATCGCGCACCCCCTTTTTCGGTCGTCGGGTCGGCTACCTAGATCTCATCCACCAATAGGCCCTGAGGGCGGGAAAAGCGAAGGATAAGGGGAGAAGTGAGTGTGGGCGGGGCCGGGAGATGGTCGGATCAGG
>Ga0209403_10004928_pt1 | contig 14230 bp, 10 predicted proteins | sample ArcticOcean_MG_C_8_FD_187440 | JGI IMG/M metagenome (GOLD analysis project Ga0209403, IMG submission 187440) | Marine microbial communities from western Arctic Ocean - ArcticOcean_MG_CB11_86 (SPAdes) (version 2) | ecosystem: Environmental > Aquatic > Marine > Oceanic | place: Arctic Ocean... | reverse complement strand
TGAACGCCCCTCGTCGGGTTCCAAATAAATTGAATCTAGATTGCTCAACGTGACCTCATCGTCATCTGTTTTGATAGTAATATTTCCACCCACGCAGACATAGCATTTCTCTAATGGGGTTGCTGTATGCGTTGTGCCTCCACCAGGCAAAAAATATGAAAGACCAACCCAGAAATTTTCAGCGTCACTGGCATCGTGACCTTGAAGGCGAAAACCTTTCATATCAAAATGTCCGCCAGCTTCATATGGCATGACGTCGCTCAATCGGTTAACTTTCATTTCATTTCCTAAGATTATGATAAATTGATCAGATAACACTATCGATGTTTTTTTTCACCGTCAACGACACAAAATGAAGCGCAGACAATGCTTTAACACTTCACATTAAAATTTTATGTTAGCGTTCAAAGTTGTCGAAAGCTAGTCCAACAAGGCAACGCATACCGAGAGTTTAAGCGAGAAGAGATTTTTCCTGAAGGCATTATGACGAAGGTCATTGTTTAATGAAATTATGTCAATACGCACCTTGCGTTTGAACCGCACGTTTGTAATTTACAAACTATTAGTATAAATCTCAAATTACAGGATTTAATTTAAAAATTTTTACTGATAAAATAAGATAAAACTGAAAAAATTAGGTGTGGAAAACTGCTGTAAGTACAACATTTTTCATTATGTAATTCATCGGAGAAAGCAGATATGGGGTCTTTGAAGTTCTCACTTATTTTATATGGCTTGCGCATCCTTTTATGGCTACAAGCTCTTCGTTATCAAGCTTTTAGGGATCGTTTAAAAGAGAAAAACTTCACAGCTCAAATGAAGACCAAAGACAATTCAATTGGACGTTGGTTTACCTTTAAAGATGGAAGTATTTCTTCTGGTCGCGGAATTAAAATCGATGCAGACATCATATTAACTTTCAAAACATCTGAGGTTGCTGCACGGCTTCTAATGCCACCAATTAATCAATTGGAGCAGATAAATGCGATGAAGGACTTCCTCTTAAGCCTGGAAGGTCCGGATAATCTTGCCTTATGGTTCACGCAAACTGTAATGCAAACTCAAACTATCGGCTGGAAATATGGTATAGATATGGGTGGTGGCATCACTCGTTTTACCAATATGACCAATGGTGGCCCAGTTTTTCTATATGTCAAAGACAATAAACTCATCCGCATAACACCGATTGATTTTGATGATAGCGATCCAGACACCTATACAATTAAAGCACGCGGTAAAACATTTAAACCCCCACGCAAAACAACTCTCGCGCCACATGGTATGAATTGGAAGAGCATGCTCAATTCACCTGATCGCTTGCTTTACCCAATGAAGCGTGTCGATTTTGACCCTAATGGGGAACGCAACCAACAGAACCGCGGATCATCTGGTTATGAACGTATAAGCTGGGATGAAGCACTGGATATTGTAGCAGGTGAGATCAAGCGAATAAAAAAAGAGCACGGCCCAGGTGCTATCGCGAACTCACATGGCTCGCACCACACCTGGGGTAACGTAGGATACTATTTAAGTGCCGGCTTTAAATTCATTAATGCCGTTGGTATGACGCGCGTACTGCATAACCCGGACAGTTGGGAGGGCTGGTACTGGGGCGCCGCCCACCATTGGGGCGGCTCACTACGAGTTGGCCAGTCTGAGACTTACGGCACCGTTGAAGATTTACTTAAAGAAGCGGAAATGGTTGTTTTTTGGTCCAGTAACCCTGAAGGAACTAGCGGGGCCTATGGATCTTTAGAGGGTACTGTACGCCGTAAATGGTTGAAAGAACTCGATATCGATATTGTGCACATAGATCCTTATTATAATGACACAGCACAATTTCTTGGTGGTAAATGGTTGGCCCCAAAACCAACCTCCTCGCCAGCTCTGTCCATGGCGATCGCGAACGTTTGGATTGAAGAAGGCCTCTATGATAAAGACTTCGTTGCAAAACGTACGACAGGTTTTGACAAATGGAAAGTCTATTTGATGGGTGAAGATGACGGGGTTCCGAAAACACCCGAATGGGCCGCGGCAGAAACTAACCTCAAAGCGAAAGATATTCGAGCACTTGCACGCAAATGGGGTAACCGCAAAGTTTATTTGGCAGCGGGGGGCTGGGGTAACGGTCACGGCGGTGCCTGCCGAAATGCTACTGGTATTCAATGGGCACGTTCACTTGTTTGTTTAATGGCTATGCAAGGAATTGGTAAACCCGGCGTTAATATGGGTAATCTACAATGGGGAACCCCGGTTAATACCACTTTTTATTTCCCGGGCTATGCCGAGGGGGGCATGTCAGGTGACCTGCACCATACGGCAATGTCAGTTGAGCTTTATCAAAGGATGCCCCAACTACCGAGCCTTAATACCGTAGAACAAGCAATACCTAGACTATGGCTACCGGAAGCAATTCTTGAAGGCAAAGCTGAAGGCTATGCTTGGGATGGTAAAAGCATTGAAGCCCAATTTAACAAAATTTCTTACCCGAAACCGGGTTATTCACCAGTTAAAATGCTCTACAAAATTGGTGGCTCCATTTTTGGCACAATGGCAGATACTAATCGTCACGTAAAAATGTATCGTTCACCCAATCTGGAGTTCTGCGTTAGTCAGGCAATGTATAATGAAGGTGAAACTAAATTCGCCGATATTATTTTGCCCGCCTGCACGAATTTTGAACGCCCAGATATTAGTGAATGGGCGGCACTTGGAGGTTATGCACACCACGGACAGACACAACTTAACAACCGAGTTGCAGTATTCCAGCATCAAGCCATAAAACCAATGGGTGAGTCAAAATCTGACTATACAATTTTCTCAGAAATCTGTGAGCGCCTGGGGCTTAGCGCATATTTCACTGAAGGTATATCGGAGCTCGATTGGGCAAAGCGTATCTTTGATGCTTCCGATTTGCCGCAAATAATCTCATGGAAAAAATTCATAAAAAAAGGCTATGTAGTCATCCCACCCGAGAAAGAAGAACTCCGTGATCCACTTTCATGGAATTGGTACTACGAGGGACGTAAAAAAGATGTACCGGAACCGATGCCTCTACCCTCTGATTACAAAGATGGGTATTTGGAAGGTATCCAAACCCAATCTGGTAAAATCGAGTTCGAAGCGCAAAGCCTAAAACGGTTTGATTCTGAAGATCCAGAAAGACCGCCGGTGGTTAAATATACTCGGCCTTTTGACCCAGAACGTGAGGCAAAATATCCACTTCGGATGCTAACACCACATCCCCGTTTCTCTTTTCACACGCAAGGTGACGGGAAAGATAGCTATATTAATAATATTAAAGATCATCGGATTGAAGTAGATGGTTATTATTACTGGATCATTCGGATTAATACCATGGATGCAGAGGAACGTAACATAAAAATGCATGACTTGGTTAAAGTCCACAACGATCAAGGTGGTGTTGTTTGTGCTGCTCTAGTCACTGAGCGATTACCCCGAGGCTCGGCGCACGGCTACGAATCTTGCGCAACCTATGATCCACTTGGTGAGCCAGGTAACTCCGTTGACCGTGGCGGAATTTTGAATCTTTTAACACCGAAGAAATCCCAGATAAAGAAGGGGCACTCTATGGGAAGCTCGACGGCTTTGGTTGAAATTGAGTTGTGGGATGGCAAGGCTGAACACAAAGCTGCAACCGCCGTAGCCGCAGAATAGTTATAAGAGAATAACAAAGAGAGAAATAAGACTATGTCTAAATGGAACCTTATCATAGATATTGAGAACTGCACGAATTGCAATATGTGTGTACTCGCTTGCCAAGATGAACATGTCGACAATTCTTTCCCTGGCTATGCCGAGGAAATGCCAAAGCACGGTGCTCGTTGGATTGAGATAATGAGAAAAGAACGCGGTCAAGCTCCAATGATAGATGTCGCTTACATGCCAGTAATGTGCCAGCATTGCGATGATGCCCCATGTATCAAAGCCGCGGACAACTCTGCTGTTACAAAACGTGCCGACGGCATCGTAATAATTGATCCTATAAAAGCTAAAGGCCAAAAACACATAGTTGAAAGCTGTCCATATAATGCAATTTGGTGGAATGAAAAATTGCAACTTCCTCAAATTTGGATTTTTGACGCCCATTTACTTGATGAGGGTTGGAAACAACCCCGGGCCGCATCAGTTTGTGCGACAGAGGCTATTATCGCAAAAAAAGTCAGTGATACCGAGATGCAAAAAATGGTCGAATCTGAGGGCCTAGAAATTCTTCATCCCGAATTCGGTACAAAGCCTCGAGTTTATTATAAAAACCTTCATCGATATAATAAATGTTTTATAGGTGGTAGTGTAGCAGCGGAAAAAGGCGGTACTACCGATTGTGTAAAGGGTGCTAATGTTAAGCTCAGCCAAAACTCAATCATAATTGCCGAAGGTACGACCGATGTTTTTGGCGATTTTAAATTTGATAAGCTTGATGAAAAAAGTGGCTCTTATGAAATTGAAATTTCAGCTGAAGGCTATACTTCAAAATCCATTAAAATAGAATTGAAAGCGAGTATAACATTAGAAGATATTTATTTGTAAAAAATCTCGAGCCATATATTACACAATTACTTGTTAAAAACTCGTGTTATTCGGTAATTAATTTAAATTTCAAGCTAATGAAGATATCGGTTATAATTTATTAAAATAACGTAATATTTAATGAACTAATAACATCATGCAAATTTAAAACTGATAAAACGAGGGGGATCAACGCAATGAATTTTGTAACAAATATTATTTTACCATTAGCGCTGGCATTCATCATGTTCTCTCTTGGGCTTGGATTGACCTCAAAAGACTTTGCCCGCGTTGTCCTTCAACCAAAGGATTTTTTCGCGGGTCTCCTATCTCAGGTAATTTTACTGCCGATAGTCGGTTTTGTTCTAGTATCAAGCTTCACAGTATCACCTGAAATTGCACTTGGTGTAATGATCATTGCCGCGGCACCCGGCGGCGTTACTTCAAATATTCTAACCTCTTTTGGTCGTGGTGACGTTGCGTTATCTATCTCTCTTACCGCTGTCATTAGCCTATTAAGTGTCATTACAATACCATTAATCGTTGGGTTATCTTATGCACATTTCTTTGGGCAAACCGTAAAAGGTGACATATCAATTACACGGATTGCTATTAGTGTATTTGCCATCGTCACAGTACCCGTCCTTATTGGTTTATGTGTTCGACATTTTGCTGAAAACTTTGCTAGCCGTTTTGCTGAAGTAAGCAAGAAAATATCCGCCGTTCTTTTTACACTTGTTCTGCTAGGTGCTATATTTCAGGAACGTAATAATATCGCCGAATATTACGCAGATACAGGCCTGATCACGTTTACTCTGAATATAGTAATGATTGCACTTGCCTGGGGTATAGCTTCAGTATTTGGTTCAGGAACACAACAAAAAATTGCCATTTCAATAGAATGTGGTTTGCAAAACGGTACCGTAGCTATCGCCGTTGCAACGCTTTTATTCAATGGTGGACCGACTGTAATTCCAGCTGCGACTTATAGCCTAACAATGTTTTTTACGGCGCTAATATTTATATATATGTTACGACGTAAGTATGGCACCACAGCACAATAAGGACCAATCTAATTATTGGAATTAAATTGGTCTTTTTAAAGCAATTTTTATTTTAATTTATTTTTTTCTTATATCACGAAACGCCGCATTAACTTCCTTCGTATGATGCCGTGCAGCGACCTCTTTACCAGAAAGTATTTCATCATAGAAAAACTGCGGTAATTCATCATCATCTTCCGTAAATCCGGCATCTTTGTTAAATTGCCATTCCATAGCAAGAGCTTCTCGTCCAAGCTCTTTCATAAAACCTTCTGAAAGGTCAGTACCATGGGCATTATTCAATGCATCTGCAATAAATTCTTGTTGGACGTTAGTCACTGAACGACCAAATAAACAAAGGCCAAGAGAGTCTGCTGCCGCACAATCTTCTTGTATATCCAGACTAGCTGCAGCCAATTCTTCGGTGGTTTTATCTTTACACTGAAATGTTGGAATATTACCTGCGGTGTGATCCGCGCCTTGAGCTGTCACCATCATTGAAATACCCGTCACTTCAATCTCCCGAGGATCATAAGCACTTATAGCCTGCTTCTTAATCGCAGGAATACGTGCAACATTATAGTGTTCCCCTACCCGAGCTGTTCCTTGTGCGTAAAGCCGCCCTTTGTCAGTGCCGTCTCGAATATCCTCTAACACCTGGGCCATAAATTCAAAATCACCAAAATCACCTTCCCCCGCCTCCATTAAAACACCAATCGTAGCGCCCATCTCAATTGTATCAATTCCAAGATCATTTGCGACATCGTTTAAGCGAGCTACATGGTCTGGATCTGTCAATCCACAGTTACTACCGACTAGCCCGAGAGTTTCATATTCTAGTGGAGAGCAAATTTCCTCTCCATCTGCATCTGCGTAAATATTACTGCACTTAATCATACAGCCGGGCATACAGGCGTGCGTTGTCTCGCCCCCTCGTTCCAAATTTTGTTTTCTTATGAATTGACCTCCCAACTTAAAGGGTCCCTCATCCGTATCAACAATTGTCCCAGCGCTAAAGTTACGCGTTGGCAAACCTCCAATTTTATTTGTAAAATCACCAACCATAGCTGTTCCCAACTTTCGAAAGTTATCAATAGCTGGATCAACATCAAGCATTTTAGTGTACTCTTTTACAGAGCCCATATATTTCTTACGGTCACTAAACTCGGGCATTTTATTACGTTCCACAACAATTGCTTTGACTTTTTTGGAGCCCATAACAGCGCCAACCCCGCCACGTGCTGCAATTCTAGTCGGTCGTTTCTCTGGATCGGTAAAGGAAATACCTGCCATCAAACCACCATATTCGCCAACTGGGCTACAGATGCCAAGACTTACTTTATCCCCATATTTTTCAAAAAGCATCTGAGCTACTTCAAAATTACCTTTACCAAGATAAGGTGCTGCTTCGTCAAAGGTTATATTTCCTTCCTTAGGTATATGAATAATTACCCAATCATCAGATATTCCATTAAGCGTGAAACCAGCCATACCCAGTTGACCAAGCGCAAAAGCAAATGTACCCCCAGAATTCGCCTCTTTAATCCCCCCAGTTAGAGGGCTTTTACAACCCACACTAAGACGGTTCGCATTGGAAAAGTTAGAACCCGCGAATGGTCCCGCAGAAAAAATCAAAGGATTTCCAGGACCCAGTGGATCAGCCGTCGCGGCGCCCTTTTCCAGCAAAGTTTTAGCGATAAAATGTCTCCCAACCCTAACAGCACCTAAGCCATCCAATTCTTCAGTCTCAATTGACTGATCACTGAGGTCAATGTTTAAGTATTTACGCATATCATTTCATCCTAAATTTGATTAATTGCCATACCGTTATTCCAAATAACGTAAACTTCAAAATCCTATGGTCCTCTATCACTCACGCTGAATCAAGACCAATTTCTTGTACACTTATTTTTATACTTATTAAAGGTCGTCATAAACTATTGAATTGTCTTTACTTGATTATTCTCACCTGAAACAGGTAGTGGCGGAGAAGCGCTCGCCTGATGGTGCATTATGCGCCAAAAACCCTCTTCACGCACAAAAATATTCGTAGCAACCAAGGTTGTCATTTTAAATTCTTCATAACAAATAACAACAGCCATATCGTTATAGATGTTAGCCATAGCTCCTTCTATAGTAAAACTGGGGCCGTCGTGATTAGCTAGAATACTATCCCAGCTTTCAATTACAAGATCCCGGCCCAAAAGGTGATTCCAACCTGGATGAATACAACTAATAGTCGGGTTTCGTGCCCAAAGATCGTCCATAGCTTCTATATCATGATTCATGAATGCAACATAAAATGCATCGTTTGCGAATAGAACAGCAGCTTGATCTGACATCTAATGAACCTAGCCTCAAACACATTTAATCGTCAAAATCAGCGGGATAATTAAACAATAACATTACAAGTACTTATAGTTAATGGTTATATCTGTTAATTTTATAATTATGCTGCGGAATGATTTCTAATCTCATCGCGGTATATTTTATCGCGTTCACTCTTGGTCAATTTCTTCTCAAAAGGATTTTCTTCTTCCTTCCAGTAAATTTTTGCGGCTCGACGAGCCACCCGAGTCCGCAGTAAATTTTCTGCTTTGGCCATATTTCTATCAGCAACTCTGCTAAGTCTAGCAGCTCCAAATGACTGATAAATTTCAAGTGCTCTTCCAAAAGACTCGGCCGCACCCTCTAAATGCTCGAAGTCTTTGCTCAAACGTCCAAGTAAAAATAAAGCAGATCCTAAATTATTTTGTGTGGCTGCCCACAATAGCGGGGTTTCAAGCCGACTGCGCACCTGAAGTGCCTCCTGACACGTTAAAACAGCCCTATCCAATATTTTAGGATTACGGGATAAATCACCCCATACTTGAAGTGCTTGACCAAGATTGTGTTTTAACTCGCTCCATTTTAACGGGTTTTCAAATTTTGAAAATACACGCAGAGCTGACTGATATGCCACAACTGATTCTTTTAATAGATCTGATTCTCCTTTTACCGAGTCTAAACGATAGAGCATACTGCCAATTCGGCTTTGAATACTTCCCCATTCCCTAGGAAAATCAACTAACGTATACACTTCAAGAATTTCTTTAAGAGTATTAATAGTATTTTCTAGGATCTCCGGATCATTAGACCGCTCACCTAAACCTTGCCTAATACGGCAAAGATGCAATTGCACATTTGCCCATGCGATTGGATCAATATCCTTAGATATTGTATCCATAACTTCCTGATATGCATTAGCTGCTTTTGTAAGCCAATTCGGGTCACTCATATGATAGCCTATTAATGCGGTCACATTACCATAACACACCTGAATGGTATTTTGGTCCTGCAACAAAAGCTCATGAGGTGGTTCTTGTCTAGTTTTCTGAGCGGATTCTAGAGCCGGCAATAAAAGAGGTTTGATTAAAAGCCGTTGCGTCTCAGTCCTAGGCATAATAGCAGCAACAGCAACGGCATAAAGAAGTTTGCTAAATTCTGATCCAAAATTAGTGGGCATAGCGAGACGGTCCGATATTAAAAATCCTCCCGGATGATCTGCGTCCCCAGCCTGCGTGACAAAACGCAAATGAATGACAGTCCCAACCTCATTAACATCTCCCCAAATCAATAAATCTGCTTTATCTCTAGCTAAACACTGACGTCCAATCATTAACGCTGATTGCAGGAACACGGCTGACCGATATCCAGTATTTTCAATAGGGAGAGGCTCGTTATATGCCTTAACGCGCAATTCGGGCCGATTTGATAAGGCGCGCATCAGCAAATTTGTCTGAGTACCATCTTTATCACCAGCTAAGCGAGCCACTCTAAATTCAAGTAAACGTCGTTTATCTGGAGATTTACTGAATAAATTTCTAATTGCATCCCATAGTGTTGCCTGACCGCCAGATAGTTTTCTGGAGCCAACAGATAGGGTGGCAATTTTTGATGTTTTAGCCGGCGAGCTTAATACACTCGAATGAACAGCCATTTCATTGGAATTACGCAGTCTTTCAGCTAAATTACCTATAACGGATAAAGCTACGTCAGGCTGCTCTTTGATAGATGTCAGAAATTCCTCATGTTCTATTACATCTAAAACCACTGAACCTACCGCCCGGGCCGTTGTAGTTCTTGCTGAGCGATCTAAAATACCCATCTCACCAATAATAGCGCCCACAGACAATAATTCTAACCGTAAAAAACCACCGTCTGAACCGACTGGTGCATTCTTCAAGAGCTCCACCTGACCGGAAGAAATCATAAAGGCAGACGAACTTACATCACCCTCTCGAAAAATTATATCACCATCAGCAAATTTCTTTTCAGTATTTTTCATTTTCAATTTCCAAGCACAGTTTCTATTCACTACAATGCAATTATGCTGCCAGTTATGCTATTCCAAGTAAAAAAATTGAAGTCCACAACTCATTGATAATAATGAAAAATCCAACTAATCCTCCGATCTAAATTCATTTTATTATGATTTGAGGATTATTTAGAGATGTAATAGGTAAATTTGACCGAGTTGTACTGATCAAAAGACTTTAATTGTGGTAAGAAGCGTATTTTTTAATGAACTATACGTATAATAGGCTAAATCATAGTTCGAATGGTAGATAAGGGTCGAAGCCAAACGAAATACCTCATAATAATATCAAAAAAGCGTAAATAATAATATATAGACTATAGTTATCTCTGGATAACACTTCAAAAAAGACTTACTTCCCCGATTATAGTTATCATCCTAATAAGACTTATAAGATTTTTCTTCCATAATTTCAGAACCAAGCAACACGTTAATCTCACGCTTTAAGTTAGCCCTTTTATCATTAGTGATATAAACCGCTCGGGCTAAATCGATAAACTTTTGGGAATAGTCATTAACTCTTTCGCAGGCTCGTATATCGTCCTCAATACCCCAAAGCTCTTCATTAACTGCCTTAAGTTCCAACTTCAACACATCAAACTTTGGCGAACCTGTAATCTCTTCGTCGAGTTTCGAAGTCAAAATACCCAATTCATGTTGTACGTTAGCAAGCTGTTTGCCATTCTTTATACGCTCAGATTTAATCAAAAGAATAGTAATCTTATCAATCAACTCACCGGGGGCAATTTCAATCAAAACAGATTTTATAGGCATTTAAGTTTTACTTTCATCCATTTGACTGATTGTAGTTAGATTATTCCTATCAGATTGATTTAAACCTTCAACATAAACTGACTGAGAGGGGAAGGCAAAGCTTGAACCCGCACTGTCGACGATTTTCATAAAGGCTAACATATGCTCCTCTACAATTTTACGCCACAACAACCAATCTGTGGTCTTAGTAAAATAATAAAGGTTAATATCAACACTTGAGGCATTAAAGGCAACGAGATGAACCATTTCAGTTACACTATGATCCACCCGATCATCTTCAGAAATATAGGTCCTTATATTGTTTAAAATAATTTCAAATTGATCCGAGGTTGTCGAGTAGACAAGCCCTATATCCATTTTAACACGACGGTTTGACACCCGTGACCAATTTGTAATTGCTGCATTAGCTATGATACCATTTGGGATGCTTTGAAGCGATTTGGAGAATTTTCGGATTTTGACTGTTGAAAGGGTTATCTGTTCAACCGTACCTTGACCAATACTAGGGGCTTCTATCCAATCACCAACACTAAAAGCCCTATCAATTAATATAAGTTTTATACCTCCAAACAAATTAGAAACAGCATCTTTGGCAGCAAAAGCAAAAGGTAAAGATAAAACACCAATACCAGCAAAATATGGCCACGGATTAATTCCCCATTGAGCAAGAACGGCAACAATTCCAGAACCAAATAAAAATACTTTCAGAAATTTAAGAAGATAATTTTTTACTTCATTGGCAACGGGCCCGGCAAGTCTAGCTAATAAACGGTCAAAAAACATAGATATTGGGTCCACCAGCCGGAATCCAGTCCAAAAAATAGTAAACGCAATGAGAGACTTTATTATACGGATCAAAATTACTTCCGTATGACTTCCAAACGAAATCCAATTAACAGTAAAAGAGAGACCAATGATAAAAAATAAAAACATAAGAGGTTGTTGCAATGCCTTTATGATTTTATCATCAATATCGGTCTCAGTAAGGTTAGCCCAGCGCTTAAGTCGTGCAATTACGGTACGAGCAAAAAACTTCCGCATAAGAATAAAGCTAAATAGAACAACAGCAGCAGTAGCCATTTCGCCAACAGTAATCCCGAAAAAATCACTGGTCCAAACTGTTTTAAATTCATCCATTATAAATTCCATACCGCATTAACGCTCGTTTAGTTTAATTATATCATTTGTATTGACCATAAATATTATTTTCAACCATTTCTTCAAGCTCTTCCAATGTCTCCGCACTAATGACTTTTTGGGCTATGTGATAGCTAAATCCGGCCCGCGCCAATTTAGCCATATCTTTTTCTCGAAACTCGTTTCGTTTATCTAGAATCTCTCGGAAAGGCCCTAGACGTCGTTTACGAGAAAATATTATTGATGCTGTTAGCTCAGGATCCTCATTATCACACTTTAGAAGTTCTAAACTCTCATTAATTACCTCAACCGCAAACCCTCTTTCCATAAGTTTTGCTCGAATTGTTCGCTCAGATAAACCGCGACGTCTTAAACTATTAGCTCGAACCTGTGCAAACTGCAGGTCATCTAATAGCCCAATTCTAACAAATCGCGATATTAACTGATCAACAATCTCAGCTCCCTCTTCAAAGTTAGTGTTATGATATTGCGCCGAACGTTTTACACGCCGTATCATTACTCGACGAAAGTTCTCACTCGAAGAAGAAAAGCGCTGTAAATAATACAATGCCGCATTCTCTAGGGACTTTGATGTCACTTTTCGCGGGACTTTTCTCTTTTGAGATTCTAGTTTAAGATGCTCAATCACTGAATTCATCATATAAATGTGGTTGGGTTTGTCTCTCCTACTGTATATACCAATTTTCTCCTCATCCTGATACCCAAGAACGAAAAATTTAACATGCATAATCCAAGGCGTAAAACTAAAGCGAATATAAATACCATGCTAGAAAACCGACCCCAAACGGATCCAGCAATTGGCAAACGTAACTGGATTGGCTTAAAAACACTCTATTTGAGGGAAACAAAACGCTTCTTAAAAGTCTATATTCAAACTGTGATCGCACCAGTGGTTACAACATTAATTTTTTTAGCAATTTTTACGCTCGCAATTGGTCGCCTACGGGGCAATATCAACGGCATACCCTTTATTCAATTTTTAGCTCCTGGCCTAATTATGATGGCAATACTGCAAAATGCATTTGCAAATGCCACGTCTTCCCTGATGGGAGCAAAAATGCAAGGAAATATTGTTGATACCTTAATGCCTCCTCTAACCTCCCTTGAACTAGTGTTCGCTTATGCGAGCGGGGGAGCAACACGAGGTCTAACAGTTGGTATTGCTGTTACAGTCGCTATGACCCCTTTCACCTCGCTGATGCCAGCCAACATATTTCTCATATTATTTCATTCAATCGCAGCCTCCTACATGATGGCCGTACTTGGTGTAATCAGTGGTATTTGGGCTGATAAGAATGAGCAAGTAGCTGTAATCACAGGCTTCATAGTCACACCACTTTCATTTCTTTCTGGCACTTTCTATTCAATAGAACGTCTGCCAGAGTTTCTCCAGACCCTGACTATGTTCAATCCATTTTTCTATGCTATCGACGGTTTGCGGGCAGGGTTCATTGGCCATTCTGATGGCCCTATTTTTCAAGGAATTCTCGTTATGTGTGGGGTAGACATAATGCTTTGGATCTTATGTCATAGATTAATTAAGAGTGGATATAAATTAAAGGACTAGAATTATTGTCACCCAAAATAAAAATGGTTGAACTTAGACCGGTTATAACGGGCACTAATTGGCAAGGTATATGGACACTTTATGCTAAAGAAGTACATCGATATATAAAAATATTTGGTCAAACTTTGCTTGCTCCGATCATTACAACGCTCTTATTCTTAACGGTCTTTGGAGTGGTCTTTGGTGATGGGCGAACAGTGGGAAAACTGACTTATATTGAATTTTTAGCACCAGGACTATTGATGATGACAATTTTGCAAAATGCATTTGCCAATACGTCGACATCGCTTATCAGCCAAAAAATTAACGAGAGTATAGTTGATACTTTAATGCCGCCGCTAAGTCCCCTAGAACTGACAATCGGCTTTATTTTAGGAGGAGCAACCCGCGGTCTCATGGTTGCTATCGGGGTTGGACTAAGCCTCGCACTGGTCGTACCAATTTCATTTCACAATCCAAGTGCGATTATTTTTTTTGCTTTTGGTGCGGCCCTTATGATGGGCTCAATGGGAATGATGACTGGTATTTGGGCAGAAAAGTTTGATCATGTCTCGACTGTCACCAACTTTATTATCTTACCACTTTCATTTTTGAGTGGTACGTTTTTTCCAATAAGCCGTTTCCCCGAAACCTTGCAAACAGCAAGCCATTATAATCCGTTTTTTTATTTAATAGATGGCTTACGCTTCGGATTTACGAACCAATCAACTGGTTCAATTGAGACCGGAGTTTTTTTTATTATTATTTTTAACATCCTACTTTGGTTAACTTGTTATTGGATGTTACGTACAGGCTACAAGA
>Ga0209403_10004926_pt1 | contig 14235 bp, 11 predicted proteins | sample ArcticOcean_MG_C_8_FD_187440 | JGI IMG/M metagenome (GOLD analysis project Ga0209403, IMG submission 187440) | Marine microbial communities from western Arctic Ocean - ArcticOcean_MG_CB11_86 (SPAdes) (version 2) | ecosystem: Environmental > Aquatic > Marine > Oceanic | place: Arctic Ocean... | reverse complement strand
TACAGCGGTGTGTATAGGACTCGTGGTCGCACCGCCGATTAACAATGGCAGATTAAATCCTTCACGTTTCATTTCACCGGCAACATGCACCATTTCATCGAGAGACGGTGTGATCAATCCTGAAAGTCCAATCACGTCCGCCTGCACCTCACGTGCGGTTTCCAATATTTTTTCGCAGGGTACCATCACGCCTAAATCAATGATTTCGTAATTGTTACAGCCCAAAACAACACCCACAATATTCTTGCCGATATCGTGAACATCACCTTTCACAGTCGCCATCACAATTTTAGGCATTTTAATTTTAGTAGGAGATTTGCTTTTCTCCTCTTCCATAAACGGTTCAAGGTAAGCCACTGCCTGTTTCATTACACGTGCGCTTTTCACAACCTGCGGTAAAAACATCTTGCCTTCACCAAAAAGATCACCCACAACTTTCATGCCTGCCATCAAAGGGCCTTCAATAACTTCCAAAGCAAGGTTAAATTTTGTACGGATTTCTTCGGTGTCCGCCACGATATGTTCCGTTATGCCTCTTACCAGAGCATGAATGATACGTTCCTCAACTGTTCCTTCACGCCATTTTGTGTCTTTGATAATTTTACGTGTACCTGATGATTTGTAGCTTTCGGCAAAATCAATCAGTCTTTCGGTAGCGTCTTTTCTACGGTTTAGCAGGACATCTTCAACAAGTTCCAGCAAATCTTTTGGAATTTCCTCGTAAACATCCAGCATACCAGCGTTAACAATAGCCATATCGAGTCCGGCGTGAATCGCGTGATACAAAAAAGCGGAGTGCATTGCTTCGCGGACAGGATTATTTCCTCGGAACGAGAAAGAAACATTACTCACTCCACCACTGATCAGTGCTCCCGGACAGCGTTCCTTGATTTGCCTTACTGCTTCTATGAATGCCACCGCATAGTGATTATGTTCCTCCATTCCAGTGGCTACAGTCAAAATGTTCGGATCAAAAATAATATCGCCCGGCGAAAAACCAACGTTTTCGGTCAACAGTTGGTAAGCACGGCTGCAGACTTCAACTTTATGTTCTAGCTCTGTTGCCTGACCGTTTTCATCAAACGCCATCACCACTGCCGCTGCTCCGTATTTGCGGATTTCACGTGCCTGCCTCAAGAAATTTTCCTCGCCTTCCTTGAGGCTGATTGAGTTGACTATCCCCTTCCCCTGAATACACTTTAAGCCTGCTTCAAGCACGGACCATTTTGAACTATCAATCATAACTGGCACACGTGCAATCTCCGGTTCAACAGCAATCAGGTTGAGAAAATGCGTCATTGATTTTTCACCGTCCAGCAAACCTTCGTCAAAGTTGATATCAATAAAGTTTGCACCAGATTCGACTTGTTGACGGGCAACGGCGAGTGCGGCTTCAAAATCATCATTTAAAATAAGTTTCCGGAACTTGGGTGAACCCATGATATTTGTACGTTCCCCGATCATCAAAAAACCAATGTCCGGATTGATGTTCAACGATTCCAATCCAGAATAAAACGGAATCCCATCACCAACTATTACAGGTCCAGCATCGCTGTCCGCGGTTTCACCAAATCGCAGTTTTAAATGAGGATTTAATTTCCTTGGGATTGAATGTTCAATTTTTTCCTTCAGCGCCTTGATGTGTGCCGGAGTTGTCCCGCAGCATCCTCCCATCAGGTTGGCCCAGCCTTCCTGCGCGAACTCATACATGATGCCGGCGAACTCTTCCGGGGTTTGTTCATATTCTCCCATGGCGTTCGGTAGTCCCGCATTTGGATAAACCGCAACTGGGAACTCGGAAATATGCGCCATTTCTTCAATAAACGGACGCATTTCTTTTGCGCCGAGAGCGCAGTTGATTCCTAAAAACAGTGGTTTGGCATGATGGATGGAATTGTAAAATGCATCAAGAGTCTGCCCTGAAAGCGTACGTCCTGACGCGTCTGTAATTGTAACCGAAAGAAAAACAGGCAGGCGAATTCCTTCTTCTTCAAAATAACTTTCCAAAGCATAAATTCCGGCTTTCATATTGAGCGTGTCAAAACTCGTTTCCAGCAGGAGGATATCGACACCGCTTTCAATTAGCGTAACCGCCTGTTCTCTGTATGCTGCAGCAATCTGGTCAAATGTCACTGCACGGTATGCAGGATTATTGACATCTGGAGACATAGAGCAGGTACGGTTTGTCGGTCCGATAGAACCGGCCACAAAAATGGGGTGATCAGACTGAATTTCCGCTGAAGATTTACCAGACTGATATTTTGCTACTGCTTTACGTGCGATTTCTACCGCTGACCGATTGATGTCGGATACGCTTCTTTCCAGCTTGTAGTCTGCCTGTGAGATGCGGTTTGCGTTAAAAGTGTTGGTTCCTATGATATTTGCGCCGGACTCTAAAAACTCTAAATGAATTTTTTCAATTACGTCCGGACGTGTGATTGAAAGCAGGTCGTTGTTACCTTTTAGCGGAGACGGATGTTGCTGAAAAGATGAGCCCCGGAAATCGTCTTCACCCAGAACCTGTTCCTGAATCATCGTGCCCATTGCTCCGTCAAACACGATAATTTTCTGTTCCAGCATATTTAAAAGCCTGCCGGCACTCGGTTTAGTATAATTCATATTATTTAGTTTTTCGTGTTCTGATACACTGAATTAACTTAGTTTATGTTGTTTCTGTAAAAGTTAATTTGTCGCGTCAGTTTTGATGCATTCATAAATAGTTGTCATTCCCGCGAAAGCGGGAATGACATACAAGTGTACCATTTAGACTTTTTACGGGTTCATCAGTTTTAATAATGTGTTAAAAAGACCCAAAACCGTTTATTTCATACAAGGCGGAATTCACCTTAAGTTTTTCTGCCTGCAGCAAGAATGATTTGAAATAATTCTTCCCGCCGATAAGCTAAGTTTTCTGAATACAGATGCCTAAATCCTGCTGTCTGCATGAAATCCAGCAAAGTCTCTTTTTCAAATCCCTGCCACTTGTGACCAAGTTTTTCTAGTACCCAGTTTTCACTGTGTGCAGCTAGTTCCATCACCAGTATCTGACCTCTGGGTCGTAGAATACGCGCGGCTTCTTTAAATCCGCTTTTCGGATCATCGAGGTGATGCAGTGACTGCGAAAAGAAAACTACGTCTAAAGACTCATCTGGCATGGATAATTGACTGACGTTTTCAGCGAGTAAACTCACGTTTTTCAAACCAAGTCTGTCAATACGCTGGCGTGCGGAGGCCAAGATTTCAGGATTATTATCAACGCCGATTACGTGTGCAGCAAACTTCGCCATTTCCACAGTCAGTGTTCCGTCTCCGCAACCGAGATCAATAATATCAAGTGCCGAATTTCCGGAGTCAAAGCCGGATTTGCCCTCGCCGTTCTGCCCTAGTAAAATTCCAAGTAGACACGACCAGGCGAACCACGATTGTCCCGGTTCTAGCAGCCGTTCATTTAGTCCTCCACCGCTAATTTCACGTTGACGTAATACTTCATGTAAACGTACCCGATCGTTGTTAGGATCTTTCATCGTTGAAAGCTGTTCCTGCAGATAACTCCAAAGCAGGTGAAGTTCGCTGTCTAGGGCTTCTTTTTGTGCAAGTTGATAAAAAGTCCAAATCCCTTCTTTGCGCTCCTGCAGCAGCTTCATTTTTCGCAAATGACTCAAATGACGGGAAATTCCGGATTGGGCCATGCCCAAAATAGTTGTCAGTTCACTGACATTTAACGGTGTCTGCGAAACTAAAATTAATATCCGGAGTCGTGTTTCGTCTCCCAGTAATCTTAAAACTTGAGCTATACTTGACATGAGTTTCGGTGACAAAATGGTCAGAAAGTCTTCTTGTTTCAATTAGATCATTATATATCAATACAATGATCTATATGTTAAAGCAAGCAAAAAGTTGCCCATTTCTGTTTTAGAGGTAAATCAGCAGGAGATATTCAAGAAAAAGAATTCTGTTCTTTAGGAAAAAATTTCAATTGCGGAGCTGTAAATTTAGTAGAAAGGCAGTGGAAAGTTGTGAAAGCTCATGACAGAGTACAACTGCCTACGAGTCAACCTCTACAGAAAACCCATTTATCGGCTTGACTCAGTTCATGGTTAAAACTGTAACCGTCATAATCAAAATTCTGCAATTCTTCTGCTTCCAGCAGCTTATGGTCGATGGCATAACGCGCCATCATTCCACGGGCTTTTTTAGCAAAAAAACTAATCATTTTATATTCACCGTTTTTCCGGTCTTTAAAAACTGGAGTAATCAGACGTCCATCCAGATTTTTCTTTTGAATAGCTTTAAAGTACTCATTTGAAGCAAGGTTAATTACAACGGGCTCGTCCTGTTTTGCCAGCATTGCATTGACGGCATCCGTGATCTGCTCACCCCAAAACTGATAAAGGTTAGCACCTTTTTTTGTTTTAAGCTTAAGTCCCATTTCCAGTCGGTAAGGCTGCATCAGGTCAAGGGGTCTCAATAAACCGTAAAGACCGGAAATTATCCGCAAATGCTCCTGCGCGTAATCCAGTTTGTCTTCCGTAAAAGCAGTTGCATCAAGGCCAAGATAAACATCACCTTTAAAAGCCAGAACGGCCTGTTTTGCATTCTCGGAATTGAAAGGCAGCTGCCATTGATTAAAACGTTCAACATTTAGTTCAGCAATTTTTTGACTGACATGCATTAGCTTCATCAGCACAGGATAAGACTTCTTGCTGACGACAGCAATCAGTTCAGCGGACTTTCCCAGAAAGTCCGGCATACTGTAATTAGCAGTAGTTGGAGGGTTCTCATAATCCAGAGTTTTTGCCGGAGAAATAAGCATTAACATAGAGGTTCCATTTGACTATTATTTTTCTGCAGCAGAGATATCTTTATTATGCACACAGCCAATTTTAATTGAAAGTCTTTGATTATAACAAATTCACTATAAATCGGGGAACATTTTTTTCTAATTATTCCGGTAGATTTTGTAATGCATCATGCCAATATGATGAAAAGTTGTTTCCGGTGAGTGTTGCACTTTCCCTGTCGAAGCGGCGTCAAAGTGAATTATCAGCTGAGTTATTGGTTTTGACTATGCTCAAACTGCGATTTACAAAGAATCAAGTTCGTATGATCTTGACACAGTAGCAGTTTATGTTTGTAAATCAAAATTTCTTAGAGGATTCCAAGACTTCGCAAACCTTTTCGGTAGGCTTTACGTTTCCAAGGCACAACTTTTTTTAAACCTTTACGCGCAGAAATCCATTGGTAGGCGTCAAATTCGAGTGGATGATGGGTGAAAGCAATTTGCTCAGTATCACAATTCAGTTTGACAAGAAACCAGCGTTGCTGTTGTCCGCAGAAAGGTTTCCACATTGGCTGTTGATGAAGTATGTACAGCATTTTGCGCGGATAATGGTAACGTATACGCGTTTTGGATGAACGGATAATGCTGACGTCACGTGTCCCTATTTCTTCTTCCAGTTCACGAAAAAGAGTTTCCTCTTCGTTTTCTCCAGGGTCAACCCCGCCTTGAGGAAACTGCCAGTTCCATCGCAACTGACCACCGTCTGATAATGGTGCTTCTCCTTCAATTTTTTTTGAAACACGCCGGAACATCAGCACTTTATTTTTAACAGGATCAAAGATTACCGCGGCTACGTTTGGCCTGAATTTTTTTGAGCTCATTTATTTTTTTCTTTCAGATCATAATGTCGTTCACGAATTTTTCTAACCACATCAAGCACGGGAATATCCGGAAAGTCCTGCCATTCCATCAGTTTGAACAAATACGTCTTCAACCGTCCGCGTGACAATCCGCGGTTTTCCCAGCTTAGATAAATGTTATCGTAACCAGCAGGCAAAGGGCGTCCGTCCAAATTTTTTCGCAGCAGGAATTTAATTGTGCTGTCAGGATAACTACTGACAAATTTTGTCATCGAATTTTTTTCAATGCGGCCTTCTCCAAAAACGACGTCGCTGTCATCATCAATGTCTCCTTGTAATCCGCCGGAGTCAAAGTCAAATTCTTCATCATGATCTTCCTCTACCTCAATTCCATCAAATAGTGAGGCCGTCGAAACTTCGGTTTTTGCTGATGTTGATTTTTTGGATTCTTCCGTCTCTGCCGGTGTTTGCACTACAGTGCTTTCTTCTGCTAATTCATCAGCACTTTCATCAGTAGAAATCTGCTCAAGCAGGGATGTCTCTGTTAGCGCAGCACTTATGTCTTGAGAAAACTCTTCCGCATCGGTAACAGGTTTCACGTCTTCAGCAGAAGAAATTTCGAGGCTCTCATCAGTTAACAAGGTGTCTTTTTCCGGAAGGGGCATCTCCAGAGTTTGCTCTTGGGAAGCATAACTTTCCCGGAGTGCTTTAGTGTGATCACTGACCAGCGGAAACGAGGGTGCCTCATTTTCAGGCACATAAGCCGGAACAACAAAACGTCCCGCACGGCTCTGTTGAACATGGTCAATAACGCGATCATAAGATGTCTGATCTTCAACCAGCGTCTTAATATCGCTGGGTGTAATCCAGGCTAAAGCACGATTTTTCGGGGTTCGCAAATACAGTCGCGCGCCCTGAATAGCATCTTCAGAAAGACTCAGAGTTTCGCTGGCGGATTTATCTATAGGAAAGATTTTCTGCTGAATATCTTCCAGCAACGACTCTATTTGGTAAGCTGAAAAAAGCATGGTTAATTAAATTTACAGTGTTGTTCAGGTCATCATGTTTTTGATTTTAGCTCTCTGCTGAACCGGTTCTTTCCGATACTGCATTTGCCGACTTAACTCCTCAATTTGTAATGAAACAGCTTTTTTATCACGTCCAACCTCTTGCTCATAATCCTTCTCTGAAAGAAGTATTTTACCCAGTAAATCCTGCAGAGTTTGGTTTATAATCTTCTCATCCTGCTTTAAATCCCGGTCAAATTGGGCATACCATTTTGCTAGCAGTGAATCTACTTTCTGCATTTCTTCAAAACAGCGTTCCTTTTGTAACAAAAGTCCGTCAAGTCCAACCGGATCGGATTCAGCGAATTGGCGCTGAGAAAAATCCAACAGCTCTTTCAGTAGTAATTCCTGTTTCCCTAGCAGCAGTTTCAAGTCACTGTCTGTAAACTTTTTATTTGCCAATACAAAACTCCGAAAAAATCTGACCGAGCAAATCATCAGGAGTTGTTTCTCCGACTATTTCACCAAGAGCATTTAAGCACGATCGCAAGTCAACGGCCATAAATTCTACTCCAGCTGAATTTTCCAAAATTTCCCTGGCTTGTTTCAAAGCAGCCAGCGCATTTTTGGCAGCTTGTTGCTGTCTGCGGTTTGTGATCCATATTTCATCCTGCTGAGGCAGTCCTTCCTGAGTCGCTTTCTCGAACAAACACGATTCCAGTTCATCACAACCGTCACTGGTTTTTGCTGAAATCAAGACCGATTCCATTGCAGAAATTGCGTCATACCACTCCGGCAATTTAGTGCTGAGGCGATCCTTTTTATTAAGTACCACAATTGTGCGTTCCTGTTCGGCCTCACGGATTAAAGTCAGGTCTTCTTCAGTAAGTTTTTCGCTGGCGTCCAAAATCAGCAGAACAAGGTCCGCATTGTCGCGTACTATTTGTGTACGGCGGATACCTTCTTTTTCAATCAGATCCACGGTTTTTCTGATACCTGCAGTATCTGTTAAACGGAAAGCGAGACCCTGTATATGTACAGATTCCTCAATAGAATCACGCGTGGTTCCCGGTATCGTGGTAACGATCGCTCTCTGCTCTCGCAACAAAGTGTTGAGCAGTGAGGATTTTCCTACATTCGGCCTCCCGATCAGTGCAACCGCAAATCCCTCACGTATCCGTCTTCCCTGTTCTGCATGAGAAAGCATGTTCACTATATCTGCACAAATACGATCCAGTCGCTGTAGACAATCTTCATGCTGTGTAAATTCAAGACCTTCTTCCGGAAACTCAATACTGGCCTCAATCACTGAAGCAATAGAGACTACTTGTTTTTTGACCGCATCAATCGCTTGATAAAGTTTACCGTTCAGTTGTTGAGCGGCCATTTTTGCCCCAACTTCCGAAGATGCATGGATCAAGTCTGCAACTGCTTCCACCTGAGTCAAGTCGAGTCGTCCATGCAGAAACGCTCTTTGAGTGAACTCGCCGGCTTCTGCCAGACGCGCTCCCATTCTTAAAACCAAATCCAGGATGGATCTCAAAACAAGAGGACTACCGTGGCATTGAATTTCTACCACATCCTCCGTTGTGTAGGAATGCGGCGCACGCATAACAACGATTAAAACTTTGTCAAGCAGTTCCCCCTCATCATGTATCCAGCCATACTGCAGTTTGTGCGTTTCCGCCTTTTTCAGCGGCCGGCCTGTACCTCTGAACAAAGGCTCCACAATCGAAACTGCCTCAGTTCCGCTGACTCTGATTACTCCAAGTCCGGATGGCTGCAGAGAGGTTGCTATCGCAGCAATTGTATCGTCAAGACGCATTATTTTTCATTACTCATTATTGATGAATTCGTGAAAAGTCTAAATGGTACACATGTATGTCATTCCCGCTTTCAGGGGAATGACAACTATTTACGAATGCATCATTATTCTGCGAAAAACGACCAGTGATTATGTGCATTATTACTGAACAACAGTCTTAAAACACGAGCTGCAGTCTGATTTGCCTGTGCGACAGCAGCAGCAGCGGTTTCCGTTATGATTTGGTTTTTAGTAAAATTAGCGATTTCCAAAGCCATGTCTGTGTCCCGTATACTGGATTCAGCAGCAGTTAAATTTTCTGCGCTTAAACTCAGCACAGAAATATTTGTTTCCAGAGTATATTTTTGTACTGATCCGAGTTGACCCCGCATTGATGATAATTGATCAATAGCCTGATCCACAAGGCGAATTGCGTCAATGGCCTCCTGAGTCGAAGTCAGTCGAATTTGTGACAGATTTTCAAATCCGCTGGCATTATCTACGCCGCGTCCCAGCACAGTAGAATGTGTGCTGTTCAGCGCAACCTTGATTTGTTCATCAGTGCTGGTGCCGGATTGAAATTTGAGCGCATTTTGCGCGACAGTTACTGCACCGGCACTGCCGGTTCCATCACCTAAATATGCTACACTCAATCCACTTGTTTTACTGTTTTTAAAATCTCCTGTCAGCACCAGCCCATCCCCTTCAGCCGGTTCATCATTTATTGTCCCTTCAATGTCCTGTCCTAATAATAATTGCGGTTCAAAAGCGTCATCGACGAGAATTCCATCTTTGGTGCTGGTGACGGTGAAACCTTTGCTAAAACCGTACTCCCGATGTTCTATTGTAAGTTCTTCATCATCTTCGTCATAGCGGATATCCAAATTCATGTTTGCTGAAAAAACGGCTTTTTGCAGACGGTTCGCAAATCCTACCGCGGATGCCCCTTCCGGATTCCTGACTCTGATAATCGCGCCGTCTTCTTCTTCCAGAGTTATTTGCAGACCGGAAGCATCATCATCATCAAGGTCTTCTGTCAGACTTGCGCGTAGAGGCATTTCATCTATGTCAACATCGTATCCTCCCAATGGAGAAGAGAGTGTTTGTGAAGTTGCATTTAGAAAAACAAGTTCTTCATTACCACCCATTCCGGTAGCACCCTGACTGCCGTCTAGCAGATTTTTATTACCAAAGCGGGTGAACTGTGAAACTCTGTCTATTCCATCGATGGCGGCACGAATCTGAAACTGCAGCGAGATCAGCGTGCCAAAATCGGTAGAACCTTCATTTGCCGCGGTTAACGCCAGCTGACGCATTTCAATTAGAAGATTATTAACTTCAAGCAAAGCACCTTCGGCAGTCTGAACCATTGACAGAGAAAACTCGGTATTCTTCAGAGCCTGCTGAACACCGGCAATTTGAGCACGTAGACCTTCAGACATTACAAGACTTGCTGGCGCATCCGCTCCACCGTTTACCCTTTGTCCAGTAGCAAGGCGTGTCAGTGAATCCGACATCTCTTTTTGCGCTTTGGCCAGATGATTAATTGCGTTGATCGATGCAATATTGTTTTTCATCCCCAACGGCATACTTTCCTCATTAAATTAAAGATTCAGTTTTATTTATGTCAGTTAAGCGGAATTTAAACGCCGCTCAAAGACATTATTTTATAAGAAATTATTGATGTTGGTTTAGTAAAATACCTGTCTTTCAAAACAGATAAACACAGCCATTCCGGACTCCAAAACATGGAGCCGGAATAGTGTGGGATTGGGGGACGAATCCCAGAACCCTACTAGCTGTTTAACAGACGCAGTACGTTCTGCGGTAATGCATTGGCCTGAGCCAACTGTGCGGTTGCTGATTGACTCATTATCTGGTTACGTGTAAAAGTAGCCAGTTCCTGTGCCATGTCAGTATCACGCAAAGTAGATTCTGCAGAAGTCATGTTTTCTGCAGCCACCTGTAAGCTGGTGAGATTAGATTCCAAGGTGTTAGCCTGAAACGCTCCTAATTCACCACGGACAGAAGCAACTTCAGTAATTGCTTGGTCAATGATCCCCAGAGCATCCTGTGAACCTTGCTCAGTACCCACATCAATGTCTGCAAGTGACATGAAGTTGCTACTGTTGGGCAATTCACCCTCAGCAACTGTAGCCCGACCAAGTTGACTAGTGTTCATGTCTCTGATTGAAGTCGAAGCTGTATGTCCGGCATCAGGTCCAACGTGAAAACGGAGTCCTTCTTGAATTGAAATGCTGCCGTCTTCATTTGTCGTTGTCTTCTCAGCATTTGTTCCATCCAGAAGTTTGTAATGACCGAATTGAGTACTGGAAACAATACGATCAATTGAGGACAAAGCATTTTCAATTTCAGACTGATTTGCCTGAGTCATTGCGTCATCACTGGCGCCGACGTTTGCCGCAGAAATGGCACGCTGACGAATACTAACCAAAAGGCTGGAAATCTCATTCATAGATCCTTCCGCCGTTTGTACCAGTGAAATAGCAACCTCATTATTCCGGATTGCCTGCTCCATTCCGCTGATTTTCGAACGCATATGTTCAGAAATCACCAAAGCGGCCGGATCATCGGCAGCCCTGTTGACTCTCTGTCCAGAAGCCAGTCTTTCAAGTGACTTTGAAAGCGCACGGTCATTTTTTAACAGGTTGCGGTGTGCAACCATGGACTCAATATTATTATTGATTCTTAGTCCCATCTCATCTCCTTAAATTTGTGTGAGAAAATTAATTCCAACCATAGAATAAATGTATTCCCTTCCAATAGAATACTTTGGGGAAACAGGTACAGATTAAACCATTCCTGTCTAAAGAGGACAACTCTCACCATGAAAGCTAAGTCCTTCCCTTCGCTCTCCAACGTGCACGGCACTCGAAGATTTTTGATACACTACTGGTTATGCGGCCTGCAGTGTTTGGGGTATTACGCAACCGAATCCCGAATCTGTAGACTTTACGATCAGCCTCAAGCTTCAGTTTCAGACAGCTCATTCCATGATGTTCACGGAATACCCCGCATATCCGGATTATCACCATGATTATCCGGCATTAAATTTCAGTAAAATATTATTTATCTTATAATACTTAACATACGTTTTACCTGATGTCAGACCATCTATAAAAGCTCAATTTAAAATGTATGATGCAGTCTTAAAATGTCTTAAATCCACCCTGCAGATAAATATTCAATCCGGAAATTAAAAAATATCCAGAAGCTGTTTTGGTGTGAACTGATTCCGCCCCTGTCAATTTTTATCAAACTCTTTTATTTTTAAGCCTTATCCCAGCGACAGCTTTTTATTACGAAATTCACGAAATCTCACTGGCAATGAAATTTCAGCAATCCTTTGTCGCAAGCAGTTTACACAATTTTTGCTCGGCCCGTTTAATTTTTTCCGCTTCGTTTTTATGCTCCTTTTCTGTCAAAGGGATATAGTATGAAAACCCTTCATGAACACGTTTATTAAGTTCGGTTCGTAAAAAATTCAAATTATTTTCAAGCCTCAGAGCCTTCAATAACGGTGGAGTCTTGAAGGACAATTTACGTATTGTGCCAAATCTTGAATCCTTTGCGGTTACGTCAATCAATCCCAGAGCATGTTTTAAATTCGCTTCATCCACCACTTTAGGTGGAGTTAATGCCGAAGAAAATGATTGCGCGTGTTTGCGCATCTGACGCAAGAGTACGGATTTATCTACCATTTTCGCTTTAGTCCTTTCGCTGATGAAGAGCAATGAACAAATCTCATTTCTCTAATTAAAATCAATTTTTTAATATTTTTAACAAAACAAACATTATTTCAGTAACTTAATATATTTACCCCTTCATATTTTTTTCCAATCTCCGGATAAAACGCTTTCCGGCGAGATAGTTTTAATCATCCGTGCTATCTCACCGAAAAGACTAGGAGGATCGGTTAACGCACCACCAAATCCAAAGGGTGACGCGAAAGGCATTCACATCCTGAATCATTCACCAAGTAACTCTGTCCGAAACACATCGCATTTCCGGAGTCACTGTCCATTAAAATCATGTGTAGAAAAAACACCATATTTTCTTCAGCAATCACTTGATTACCGTGATAGAACATCGGCCAGTCCATCCAGTTTGGCGAAAAAGTTGTGCCCATGCTGTATCCGGTCGCATTCAGCCGATGGTTCCGCATTCCGGAATTATCACAAGTCCTGGCGTAAGCATCGAAAACCTCACCGATGCTATTTCCCGGACGTAAAGCGGATACACATGCTTCCATAGCTTCAAGACAAACCCTGTGCATCTTTCTATGTTGTTCAGTTACGCGTCCTACTGGAATTGTACGCATCATCGCCGCATGATAGTGCCGGTAAACTCCGGCCCATTCCAAAGTTAACTGATCTTCGGAATCCAGTTTTCGTCTTCCGGAATAATAACGGCAGAGCAAAGCATTTTCGCCTGAACCGATGATAAATTCATTCCCCGGATAATCTCCGCCCCCTCGAAATACCGCACCCTGCATGGCGGCTAAAAGTTCGCCCTCATCGCATCCAGCCTTCACCAACTTATGTGCTTCATCCAGTGCGTCATCTGCCAATTCAGCCGCTTTGCGGACATACACTAATTCTTCCGGACTTTTCACGACCCGCAGTCTGTTTACCAAATTTGAAGCATCCTTCAGGTGACAAAAACCAGCCAGGGCAGAGTCCAGCAATTTTCCATTTTTCGCGGTCAAACCGTAAGAGTCGTATTCCACTCCCAACTGCTGCCCCTCACAAGCGCATTCCCGCAAAATTTTCTTCAGTTGCAGAGCTGGATTGATTTCCGGACCATCCACCCAGATCCGGATATCTTCCAGAATGGATGTGTTTTCTGCCTGCCTTAAATCCGGAGCGCGGGTCAGCAAAATCAGCTTTCCATCCAGACCCAGATATAGACACTGGAAAAAGACGTAGCCGAAAGTGTCATAACCGCTCAGATAAAACATGCTTTCCTGCCGGAAAAGCAGCATCCCATCCAGTTCATTTTCGGCCATCAATTCACGTAACCTTTTTATCCGCAGACCGAATTCCGCTCTCTCAAAATGTAAAGCCATATTTCCTCACAATAAATGTTAGAAATTATTGTCAAAACTGATCTTCCATCATAAAACCTTCTTAACCGGTATTCCGCGTAAAACGGAAAAAATTGAATACGCTAAACATCAATATCACCGAGTTTTCACCATAATTTCGTAGTGATCCCCCATCTGATAATAACCAGCGGATTTATCCCATTTCCGGATTGCTGAACGATGTGGATATCATCCTTAATTTACCAAACCTTAAAAACTGTTCCACATAGTCAAAAAATGACATTTCTCACCAACGTTTCTTACCACTAGAAAAAATGTGGATTTATCCCTTGTTCTGATAAAATTTTAAAATATAATCCGCCATAAAAATAATATTTATCTTACAAAAATGGCAACACCCCACCTCAATTATAAAATTACCTTAGACTTATCTGTCGAAAAACCCTGCAGCTGTTCAATGGGAGTTTCCCCCAGATAAAAATATTACAGCAAATAATTTTCAGCTTTCAAGGAACATTGATCCACGTCAATGAGGGAATTACCCCCTGATGAAAATCAGTACTCCGGATAATATTCCACTCAAAACAGAAATTTATAGTATTCCACTTCAAACTGAACATTAACGGAAATTCCACTCAAAACAGAAATTTATAGTATTCCATTTCAAACGAAACATTACCGGAAATTCCACTCAAAACAGAAATTTATAGTATTCA
>Ga0209403_10004924_pt1 | contig 14243 bp, 11 predicted proteins | sample ArcticOcean_MG_C_8_FD_187440 | JGI IMG/M metagenome (GOLD analysis project Ga0209403, IMG submission 187440) | Marine microbial communities from western Arctic Ocean - ArcticOcean_MG_CB11_86 (SPAdes) (version 2) | ecosystem: Environmental > Aquatic > Marine > Oceanic | place: Arctic Ocean... | reverse complement strand
CCAAGCGGCGTTTGCGCCAGGCTCAACTGCGTGGCGAAGTCGGGTCCCGCCGCGGTCAGCACCGCTCCGCCCTGTTCGACATAGCGGACGATATTCTCGAGATAGAGGCCGGGCAGAACGCCGCGGCGGCGATACCGGTCAAAGATGATCAGATCGAATTCCTTGATCTTCACCTCGAACAACTCGCGGATCGGAAACGCGATCAACGACAATTCCCGGACTGGCGTCGCGTCCTGTTTTTCCGGTGGGCGCAATATCGTGAAATGAACCAGATCCACCGAAGGGTCCGCTTTCAGAAAATTGCGCCAAACCCGCTCGCCGGGATGCGGCTCACCCGAGACCAGCAATACCCGCAACCGTTCTCGGACGCCGTTTACCTGAACGACCGAGCGGTTGTTGGCGGCGGTGATCTCACCGGGAAGCGGAGAAACCGCCAATTGCAGAATATTTGCACCTGCATGGTCGATATTGAGCGGGATTTTGTGCGGCCGGCCGACCGGGACCGTCACAACGCGATCCGGTTTTCCATGTTGAACAATGGTGACGCGGGCGGTTGCGCCGGCGCCTTTGCCCGTGTCGTCTTGCACCAGGATTTCTATGTCGACCGTCTTGCCGACGAGTCCGAAACGGGGGGCATTCTGGATCACCAGCCGTCGGTCGCGTTCGTCCGGCGATCCCGTCAACAAAGTATGGATCGGGCCCGGCGCCGGCATGTCGGCGCCTTCGGACGGAGCATCGTGAACCTGGCCGTCGGTGATCAGGAACGTCCCGCCAATTCGGTTGCGCGGGATATTGGCCAAGGCCTGTTGAACGGTATCGAATAGCCGGGTTCCATCGACTGGTTCCTTGCGGTTCTTATCTGCACCGCCCGCCCGGATTACGCGGACATCGACGCCACGCATCCGTTGCAGCTGTTCGGTGAGTTTCACCACTGCCTTGGCCGACTGGGCGCTCCGGTCGCCAATACGCTGAGATGCAGATTCATCGACGACAACCGTGACCACATCGTTGTTCAGGATGCGTTCCTGTTCAATCAATACCGGGTTCGCCAGCGCCGCCAGCAGCGCCGCAAACGTTGTCAGGCGCAACATTGTGCCCCGTGCGTGCCGCCACAGCCCAAACGCCGACATACAAAGCGCGACACCGGCCAGCCCGGCCAGCACAGGCCAGGGGAACATAGGGGCAAAGGCGACACTGATCATTTCACTGCCCAAGCCGGTCGATGATAGCCGGTACGTGAACCTGGTCGGTCTTGTAATTACCCGTCAGCGCGTACATCACCCAGTTCACGCCGAACCTGTAAGCCATCTCCCGCTGGGTTTCTCCGCCGGGCACGACCGCCGCCAGGGGACGTCCAAAACTGTCTACCGCCCAGGCGCCTGCCCAGTCGTTCGACCCGATAATAACAGATGAAACGCCGTCATTGTGCCGCCCGCCCCGGCGTTCGACCCAGAGCGGACCGCCGGCCCATCGACCGGGAAAATCGTTCAGCAGGTAAAATGCCTTGGTCAATACGTGGTCTTGGGGGGCATGGGTCAGGGCCGGCACATCAAGACCCCGCATAAGCCGGCGCAGGTGAAGCCCGGCGGCGCCGACCCCACCAGTGGAATTGGATGAAAATCCACCGCGTTCGCGCGTGTCGAACAGGATCGTTCCGCCGGTCTTCAGATACTGATTTAACTTTCCGCGGGCCTGCTCGGACAAAAGCGGCTGGCGGGACGACACTGCCCAATAGAGCAGCGGGAAGAATGCCAGCTCGTCGGTATCAATATTGACCGCGAGCGGTTCGGCCGGTTCTATCGCGGTTCGCCGGCGCAGAATATCGCTCAATCCGCGCAAACCGGCCATGGTCATGTCGTCCAGGGTCCTGTCACCGGTCACGACAAACGCAAGCCGCGTTTTGAGGGTCGCGGCCATCGCTGACGCGTCGCTGCGGGATGACGGATTGACGGATTTCTTCGGTGACTGCGCCGCCGCTGGATCAAATGCAGGCAGCGCGAGCAAGGCGCCCAAAATCAACATCGCGGTTGACCTGCCGACACCTCGAAAATCCGCGAAGCCACGCAGGAAGAGGCTGATAATCAGATCGACGAGCGCCAGCAGCAATGCCGCGAGCAACAGCCAGGGTTTGAAGTCGACTGATGGCGCGGTGACGAATCCGGTGCGTTCAATTCCTGCCGGCAGGGCGTCGATCGGATCCAGTGACGTAACCGCGCTCGCAAGGTTAAGCGCACGGCGGCCGGTATCGCGGCCGTAATAGCCGGGAGGTGTCGCCGGTCCCGGCCGTGCTTCGACAAAGATCTTCGCCGGAATGCTGACGGCGTCGGGAGACGGCGATCCCAGTCGCCCGAAGCCATCCACCGTTTGCAAAGGCGGCAGGATGGCCGTCTGCTCGTCGCTGACAACACCGGCGCTCAATCCCACGATTCGGCGCAGCATATCGACGAACAAACCTGAAAGTGGAATGTTCGACCAATCCGTGTTTGCCGTCGTGTGCACGAGGATCAGCCAGCCGCGTCCACGCTTTTCAGCGGTAACCAAGGGCGTGCCATCCGACAGACGCGCCCATGTCTTTTGATTCAGGTCGAGTCCCGGTTCCGCGAGGACCTGGCGGTGGATACGCACGTCGGGCGGCGCCTGGAGACCGGAAAACGGGCTCGATTTGTCAAACGGAAGCAGGCGGGCTGGCTCGGCCCACGACATCGCGCCGCCCAACGCGCGTCCGCCGCCGCGCAGCCTGACCGGAATAAGATCGTCGCCGCCCGACGCCAGCCTTGGACCGGCGAAACGAAGCGTCACCCCTCCGTCTTTCATCCAGGCATCAAGGGCTTGGCCGTCTGAATCGAGCAGTTTTCCGATATCGGCGAGCACGACGACCGCGATTTCGCGCTTGAACAAATCGGAAACGGTTCCCCGCCGGACCTCCGCGAACGGGCGCAACGCGCGCTCCAGATAATAGATTGACGACAAAAGCGGTTGTTCCGCCTCGGAGATATCGCCGGAAACAATGCCGACCGGCCGGCGGCGCCAGCGCTCGTCCACCAGGAACACTTCTCCCGCGTTCCGGGCGTCTTCGATCTCGATCCGTGCGACATCATTGCGTAATTCTCCCGGCAGTGTCAGCCGGCCTGTCGTCTTGCCTTCACCGGAGGCAAACCGGATTTGGTCGCGACCGACAAGGCGGCCGTCTTCGGACACCGCCCGGATCCAGAACGATTGTTCCTGAGCGGCGGGAGTCCGGAGAACCGGTATACTTAACACGTCGTTTTCCGCCTTGGGCGCTTGGATCAGGCGAGCCCGTGATACGGCAGGCTGCTCAACAACCTGGAGGCTGCCAAGCGATTGCAGGTGTTCGGCGAGTGGGGCTGCATCTTTGTCGCCGATGCCATTGGCGAGCCAGACGACATGCGCGGATCCGTCAATTTTCACTGTCCGGATGGCGGCAAGCGCCTGGGCGCGATCGGCCTGCCACGGCTTTGGCTGGAGGTTCGCGGTAATCTGGCGCGCGTCGGCAGCCCGCATGAGATTGCTGACCTGAACCGGTTCGCCCGGAGCTTTGCGGGCGGTGGATAGTACGTGAACCGGCCGGTTTTCACGCTCGGCCTGATCGAGCAACTCGTTGATTTTCTCCTGACGCAAAGGCCAGTTCGCGGCCGACGCCCAGCCGTCGTCTATCACCAACACCAGTGGGCCGGAACCCCGAAGCATCGCGCCGGGGTTCAGCAGCGGATGGGACAACGCGAGGATGACAAGCGCTGCGAGCAGCATCCGCAACAGGATAAGCCACCATGGGGTTCTCGCCGGCGTTTCCTCGTTGGGGCGAAGTGCCAGCAAAAATCTCATCGGCGGGAAACTGACGAGGCGCGGCGACGGCGGCATCACGCGCAGAAGCCACCACAGGGCCGGTAATGTCACCAGCGCGGTTAACAGCCATGGAGACGCGAAGGCAAGACCGCCGAGTTCCAGCATTCAGGCGCGCTCCATTTCCGACATCAGCATATGCAGCGTGAGCAGCGTGGTTTCCGCCGGCCGGTCGGTCCGGTTCACCATGAAGGTCCAACCGTTGGACTGGCATAGATCGGCCAGGGCTGCGCGGTGGGCGTTCATTAATGCAGTGTATTCATCGCGAACGGCTTCGGCCCGCCCGATCAACGCCGCGCCTTCACCCTCCAGCCCTTCGAAGCGGGTCCGTCCGATAAAGGGCAGGGTTTCTTCCGCCGGGTCGCAGATCTGAACGATATGGCCGCTATTACCCTGTTGGGCGTAGGCACGGACGATCGGCTCGATCTCTTCGATGGGGTTCAGAAAATCGCCCGCCATGACGACCCGGCTATGGCGCCGCAATTGTTCGACCGGTGGCATCCCCGTTCCGGTAACACCTTCCAGGGTCAACTCCGCCGCAAGGCGGGATAATACGGCGCGACCCCGGGCCGGGCGTTGCCCGGTTCCAAGCCGTGATATCCGCTCTCCGCCGCGGATCAGCAGGGATGCGATGGCGAGCGTGATGATCGCCGCCCGTTCCGCCTTTGTCGGATATTCAGGGTCGGAGTGCCAGTTCATAGAGGCCGACCGGTCAGCCCAGAGATAGACGTTCTGCGCGGCTTCCCACTCGTTCTCACGAACAAAGGTGAGTTGGGTTTTCGCCGATTGCCGCCAGTCGATATTCTGGACCGGGTCGCCGGGCTGATAACGACGATACTGCCAGAAGCTATCCCCGGTTCCCGCGCGCCGCCGCCCATGTTCGCCTTGGGCGACGACCGTTGCGACACGTTCGGCCTTTACCAGTAGGGGCGGCAGTGCGGCCGCCGATTCTTCTGCCCGCCGGCGAATGTGCGATGAGGCAAGCGCCTCGTTTATGGTAGGTTTGGGTGCTTTCACCCGAACGGCGCACACAACCGCGCTATAACGTCGTCGATGGTAATTCCGTCTGCTCGTGCCGAGAAGGTCAACGCCATGCGATGGCGTAGCACCGGTGGCGCCAGTGCAATAACATCGTCAATCGACGGTGCAAACCGACCATCGAGAAGCGCGCGCGCACGGGTTGCCAGCATCAGCGCCTGGCTGGCGCGCGGGCCCGGTCCCCAGGACAGATGGTTTCGGACTTCAGGATCGCCGGCTTCGTTCGGTCTTCCCGCGCGGACCAGTTTGAGAATTGTATCGGCAACGCCGTCGCCGACCGGGATGGAACGGACCAGCTGCTGTGCGGCGATCAAATCGTCCGCAGTAAGCACCTGTTCCGCCTTCGCATCGGCAACACCGGTCGTGGCGACCAGCATCCTTTTTTCGGCTTCCTCATCCGGATAACCGACATCGACCTGCATAAGAAACCGGTCAAGCTGCGCTTCGGGCAACGGATAGGTGCCCTCCAGTTCCAATGGGTTCTGTGTCGCGAGGACATGAAACGGTTTGGGCAGGATGTAGTCCTGGCCGGCGATCGAGATCTTATATTCTTGCATAGCCTGAAGCAGCGCAGACTGGGTGCGAGGGCTCGCGCGGTTTATTTCGTCCGCCATCAGCAATTGTCCGAAAATCGGCCCTTTGATGAAACGGAACGACCGGTGTCCGGAATCGTCTTCGTCGAGGATCTCCGAGCCGAGAATATCCGGCGGCATCAAATCGGGGGTAAACTGGACTCGTTTGTCTTCCAGACCGAGTACGGTGCCCAGCGTGTCCACCAGCCGCGTTTTGCCAAGGCCGGGATAGCCAACGAGAAGGGCATGTCCGCCCGCCAGCAATGTTATAAGCGTTTGATCTATAACGTCATGTTGGCCAAATATCACGCGGCCTATGTTTTCCTTAACGGCGGCCATCCGCTGGCTAAGCGCTTCAATTTCAGAAACAAGCCGGGCGGGCGGTTCGCCAGCGCCAGAGGCGGTTTCTACCGTGGTTTCAATATCGGTCACGTGGATCCTCTGAAATAGGGTATTAAAGCGTATGTCGACAGTTTCTCTGACTAATCTTGAACACGCCTTAGCGCAAAGCAAGGGCAATGGTGGCGTTCCTTCGGGACCGCCTGGCGGGCCGCAGATGTGCGGCGATATCGATATGCGTATCGTGCGTGACGGTACCTGGCACTATATGGGGTCGCCGATCGGCCGGAAACCACTCGTGAAGCTGTTTGCTTCCGTGTTGCAACGCGACGAATCCGGGGATTTCTGGCTCGTCACGCCGGCTGAGATGTGCCGTATCCAGGTCGAAGACGCGCCATTCACCGCGGTTGAGATGACAATCGAAGGGGAGCATGAACATCAGACGCTGATCTTTCGCACGAATCTTGACGAAATCGTGACCGCGGGGCCAAACAATCCCATTCGCGTCCAGACCGATCCTGACACAAGGGAACCCGCGCCCTATATATTGGTCAGAGACGGGTTGGAGGCTCTTATCGTTCGCTCGGTTTTTTATGATCTGGTCGAAATTGGCGAGGAACGTCCCGGGGATCCCGGCGGCATGTTCGGCATCTGGTCTCGTGGTGAATTTTTTGAGATTGGATATCTCGACGATGCCTGAGGACCGTTTCTCCCCGGTGCGGGACCAAATCGTCGGCGCCTTCGACGGGCCGGGCATCGACCCGCCGACCCTGGACAATGGCGATGACGAATATGGCTGGATATTCCAGAGCAGGGATGTCAGGCCTGAACGCATCGTGTCCGCAGCGGTCCTGGTGCCACTGGTCGAACGTCCAGACGGCATCACTGTACTGCTGACGCAAAGAACCGGCCATCTGAAAAGCCACGCGGGCCAGGTGTCGTTTCCCGGTGGCAAGACAGAGCCGCATGACGACAGCTCTGAGGACACGGCGCTGCGGGAATCCGAGGAAGAAATCGGCTTACGGCGGGAACACGTCGAGATTGTCGGCCGGCTTGGTGGGCGTACCACCGGCAGCGGTTTCCACGTGACACCGGTTGTCGGATTGATCCGGCCGGAAATTGAGCTTGTACCAGACCCTGGTGAAGTGGAATCCATTTTCGAAGTACCGCTTCCGTTTGTGCTCGATCCCGGCAATCACAAGTTCGAAACCCGCTTGATCGAGGGACTCGAACGGCAATTCTATGTCATGCCTTACGGTGATTTTTACATCTGGGGCCTGACAGCTCGCATTCTCGTTGCTCTTAGCAACACGTTGAGGACATCATGATCCGTCTGCTTCTGCTTACGTTTATCCCGTTGATCGTTCCGTTTGTCGTCTGGTTCATCTGGCGGGTGTTTTCCGGGACCCCGAAAATCGATCCGCAGACCGGCGATCAGGTGCCGCCAGATTTTGAGAAAGCGCCGCGCGGCAAGCTTCTCGCCGCGGGCGTGGTGCTCATGATCGGGACGATGGGCGGCTTTCTTCTGGCCCATCATTATATTGCCGACGAGCCCTATAAGCAGATAAATGTCGATGAATTCGAGAAGCGGCTCGAAGGGGAAAAAATGCGCAATCGGCAAAAAAATCTGAAGTGACTCCGCCTGAAAAATTAGAACCGACGGATTGGATGTCGGCAGCGGATACGATTGAAGTGTTCGGCGCGCTGGCGGAGGGCGGCGCCGAGGTGCGTTTCGTTGGCGGCTGCGTCCGCGACGCGATTCTTGGCCGGGCAGTGTCCGATATTGATCTCGCCACCGACGCGGAGCCAAACCGTATCCTCGAACTATTGGGGGAGAAAAAAATCAGGGCGGTACCAACCGGCGCTGACCATGGAACGATCACGGCGATCCCGGTGCATCGTCCGTTCCAGATAACGACATTGCGGCACGATGTGGAAACCGACGGGCGGCGCGCGAAGGTCAGTTTTACCTCCGATTGGGCTGCCGATGCGGCCCGTCGCGATTTCACGATCAATGCCCTTTCCGCTGACATGGACGGAACGATCCATGACTATGTCGACGGGCTTGCAGATCTCCATGCTGGCCGGGTCCGGTTTATCGGCGACGCCGGCGAGCGGATCGCCGAGGATTATCTTCGGATTCTGAGATTTTTTCGATTTCAGGCAAGCTATGCCGCAGCCGAACCTGACCAGGTCGCGCTGGATGCCTGCCGTGAGGCAGCGGAGAAGGTTGAAAATCTGTCCGGTGAGCGGGTATGGCAGGAACTTTCCCGAATACTGGCCGTCGCCGTGCCGGGCACGGTTTTTTCGTTGATGGACGAGACTGGAATCCTCACAATATTGCTCCCGGTGGACCGGTCGATTAATCGCTTGCAGGCACTCGCGGCGCTTGAGGATATGGTCGGGGTGTCGGCGGATCCTGTTCGCCGCCTGACCGCGCTGATCCAATCCAGCCGGCGGGAAGCTTCGCAGATAGCAGCCCGATTCCGGCTTTCGCGCGATGAGAGGTCGCGGCTGGATGAATTAACCGCGAGCCGCGGCGAATCGAGCCCCGGGATGGCTGAACTCGCATTGCGTCGCTCGCTGTATATGCTTGGTTCGGAATTTTTTTGCGAACTTGTTCTGCTCGATTGGGCCGATCAAATCGTCCACGATCCGGCGGCGGCAACCAGAAGCGCTCCGGACTGGAAGGCTACCTGGGATGCCGCCGAAGCATGGCAAATGCCCGGTTTCCCGTTAACCGGCGCAGATGTGATCGACAGCGGAGTCAGACAAAGTCCGGAGGTTGGCGAAATCCTGGCCGAAATCGAAGAATGGTGGGTCGACCAGGCTTTCCGGCCGGATCGTGACAGGTGCCTTGACCGGTTGCGTGTCGTCGTCCGGCGGCGCTAGCGGCCCTGCCGTCCTCAAACCTCGGGGAACCGTTTGCGCAGTTCTTCCAGCGTCATCCGTTCGCGCATTTCGTCGTCGAGGTAATCGACCCCAATTCCGTATTCCGCCCAGCGCCCGGCGATCCTGCGTTCCAGTGCGGGGTCCATCGCCGCAATCGGCGACATGCGGCGACCGTCCCAGTCCGGGTTGCGGTCGAAAGTCCAGTTTCGGGTAGCGTCGATGAGAACGCGGGTCCAGCGTGCGGTGCCGAATTTCCGGATATCAGCATATTCCGGGCGCGTCGAAGGATCGAGCGGCGAGCCGAAAGTCGGCCCGAAGGTCATTACCCCGTCCTCGCTGGCATTGACCCGGAACGCCATCGCCCATTCGCGGGCCTCCCAGTCGCGCAGATCGATATCTTCCTCGACCACCATCACGTTCTTGAAGAACCATTGGCCGGCAGATGTGCCCCATAGCGTGTTCGCGATCTGCTGGGCATGGCCGTGATAGCGTTTCTGGATCTGCACCACGATATTCATCCCCGTGACAACGGGCGGCATCCAGACGTCGAGAATCCCGTCGACGCCGGCATCTTCCAGCATGTTCCACGCGATCGCCGACCACGAATAGGCGCAGAGCGCAGAATCTTCGCTTGGAAACCCGGGGCGGGCGCCTTCGAGCGCGCCGCGCATGATCGGGTTGTCGCGGTGGGTAATGCATTCGATCTCAAGAACGGGCTTCGGAGACGGCGTGCCCCCGACATGACCGGGATAATCGGCGAACGGTCCTTCCATGACGAAGGTGTCCGGATCGGGGTCTATAAAGCCCTCGATGACGAATTCGGCGTTTGCCGGTACTTCGAGATCGCTTGTTTCACATTTCACGAGTTCAACCGGCTCGCCCAGAATGGCGCCCATCATGTCCCATTCGCATGTGCGGCGCGGAAACGGGCTGCCGGCGCAGAACGGCAACACGTCGTGCCAGCCATGAACCAGCGCCACCGGCATTTTTTCCTTTGTATTGCGGTGCTTGCCGAAATGTCCGCCCCATCCCTGGGTTGGCATCATCAGCTTGGCGATCTTGTTACGCCCGGCGACCATGCCGCGGTACAGCCCGACATTCGCCTGGCCGGACTGAGGGTCGCGGGTGACGACGCCGCAATACGTGTCGATATAGCGCCCGCCATCCGAGCCGTGCCAGCGCGGCGCCGGGAACTGGCCGAGGTCAATCTGGTTGTCGCGCAGGATATTGGCTTTGACCGGTCCGGACCCGACAGATACCGGCGCCAACGGGGTCCGGTAGCGGTCCTTAAAGTGACGGACAAGATCCTTGTCCGATGTACTTTCCGGCAGGCCTGCCATCAGGGCGGTTCGTTCACGGGTGGACAGGCCGCAGGTCATCAGCCGGGTGCACAACGTGTCAGTATGCTCCCGGATATTCTCAAACACCAGCGCCGGACCACCGAGGGCCATATTTGCACGGGTGATCGCGCCGATCTCCTCGTCCCAGTCGACCCGCGCGCCGATGCGCTTCAACTGGCCTGATTTTTCCAGCGTCTCGATCCACGACCGCAGACCGGTTTCTGTTGTTGCCTTGGCCATATGTTTACTCCCCTTCGCTGAACATACCGACGTGTGCCGTTGTCGAAAAGGGTCAGGATGGTCTGGATTCCTCCGCTCGTCTGTGAAACCATTCGCGAACATGGAGGCAAGATGCACACCGGGTATGAACTGATCTGGATCGCGGCGGAACGGACGCCGCATCATCCGGCAATTGTCGATGATCACACCGACCGGCGGCTAAGTTACGCCGAACTGATTGCGGAAATCGACATCGTTGCCGCCGGCCTCGCGGCCAGCGGCATTGGCAAAGGCTCGCGGGTGGCGACGGCGCTGCCGACGCTGTTCGAGCACTGCATTTTGATTCTTGCGCTGATGCGGCTGAACGCCGTGCCGGCGATGATTAATTTCCGCCTCAAGCCGGAGGAAATTGCCGGTTTGTGCACGGCGAGCGAAATCGACGCAGCGATAATCCTACCCAGTGGTGAACTCGCAGAAGCGGTTGCCGCCGCCTTGCCCGGGAGCGCACCGATCTGGGCCGTCGGCGGCGGTGTTGATCCTGCGCTGGATTTCGGCACGTGCCGCGGCGATCCGGCGACACTTCCGGCCTATGAAAAACCCGCTGAAACCGATATGGCGTTTCTGTTCTATACGTCGGGCACGACCGGTCTGCCAAAAGCCGTGGTTCTCAACCACCGCACGACCGAACACCGGCTGGTCTGGTTATCGACTCAGGGCGGGTTGCGGCACGGCATGCACAACCGGGCGCTCGGCTGCATGCCGTTGAGCCACGCGATCGGGTTTTACGGCGTGTTTCTGGTCACGTTCGCGTTCAACGGTACATTCTTCGTGGTCTCCGAATTCAACCCGCACGCTATCGTCGATTTGATCGACCGGGAAAAGATCACCTATGCGTTCTGTGTGCCGACCATGTTTCAGGCGATGGTTGCCACGCCGGATTATGCGCCTGAAAGAATGGCGTCGATGGAGATCGTTCTTTATGGCGGCATTACGATCGATCCCGGCCTGCTGGAGCGGATAGACCGCGAATGGGGCGGCACGATCCGCCATATCTATGGGACGACCGAAACGATGTGTTCCCTCTACAACCCGGAACCGGTCGGCCATCATGCGACATTGCGGCCGGGCTATTACTGCCGGACCCGCGTTATTCGTATCGGTGGCGACGGTCCCGACGATATCGTCGATCCGGGAGAAGAGGGCGAACTGATCGCCGACGCGACCGTGGATACGATCTTTACCGAATATCTGGGACGCCCCGACGCCACGGCGGAAAAGCTCCGCGATGGCTGGTACTACACCGGGGACGTATTCCTGCAGGAAGAGAACGGCGATGTTACCCTTGTCGGCAGGGTCGACGATATGATCCGGTCGGGCGGAGAGAGCATCCACCCCGAAGAAATTGAGGCTCTGCTCGAAGCCCACCCGGCGACCGACGAGGTCAGCGTCGTCGGGGTTGTCGATCCCAAGTGGGGCCAGATGGTGGTTGCCTGTATTCTGCGTCCCGAGGGAGATCCGGCCAGCCGGTTGGTCGATTTCGATGCACATTGCAAGGCGTCTTCGCTTGCAGGTTTCAAACGCCCCAAAGCATATTTTTTCGTCGACGATCTGCCTCGCAATGCGGCTAACAAGGTATTACGCCGATTGCTCCGCGATGCCGCCGCGATTGCACGGGAGGCAGGCAATCCGGATTTTCAGGAAGTGAACTAAAGGTCCGGCCTAAGTGAATCTGACGGCGTTTTGCGGCAGTTTATTGCGCCACTTTGACAAGCCGGCCCTTTACCCGGCGCACCTTGTCGCCATCGCGCAGCCGCGTGAAGTTCATTTCCATGCCGCTCGGCAGCAGGGTGCGGTCATACTGCTGAAGTTCATAGGCCCCTCGTGCGCCAACCACCATCAGGAACACGGTAAGCGTATTGTCCTTAATGCGCGCCCAGCACAGTTCCCCGCCCGAAACCGGGTCCTTGGATTTTATGGCCTGCCACACGCCCGTGCGGGCAGTTGACCGGGCGGTGACGCCGAAATAGAAGCTGTCGTCGTTTTCGGCGACTCCGCCGCCCTGAAACTTGCCGTAAAACGCCTTGACGCTAAGATCGGCCGACTGGACGCCGGCGCTCGCCGCGAAGAACAGAAATCCCGCCATGGCTGCGGAGCAAATGTGAACTCGTTTCATCTTGATACCCGGTTTCCGATACCCACGTTAAAGATCAACAATCGGTACACCATACACATGCAGTGCGCAAAACAATGCGCACTGGGAGGATACATGACCGGAAAGACGAACAGCTAAAGGCTTGCCGTAATGGGCCTGCTTGCCGCGGTCACGGCCGCATTTCCGGCGACCAGAAGCGCCGGTGCGCAGGACAATAAAGTCAGTATCAGCACCGGCGGCGGCATGCGTCTTATTCGCTCGAACGGGATCACGGGACATCCCGTTGGGCAGTTTCCCAACCGTAGAAACCCGAATTCGATTTCGGAACAAAGTCACGCGTTCCGGGTGCCGATGAATCCCGTGCCGGCAAACCGTCCGGCACCGATGCGGCGCGGCATGAACTTCGGCGTTGCGCTGAACGGCGTGCCGTTCGATCCCGGCACGGCGGAGTTCTGGCGCAACGATCCGGGATCCGGCTGGCGGTATGAGGCGTTGTCGGGAAAAATCAATCTGGGGCTCCATCGGAATAGCGCCCACGTTCAGCCGAACGGGGCTTATCATTATCACGGGCTGCCCAAAGGTTTGATGACCGGGATGTTCCCTGACACGCACTCACCGTTGATCGGGTGTGCGGCGGACGGGTTTCCTATCTACGGGCTATATGGTTATGCCGATCCGAAACAGCCGTCAAAGGGCGTCAAACAGATGCGTTCGGGCTGGCGTCTGAAACGCGGCACCCGCGATGGCGGGCCGGGCGGTCGGTATGACGGCACATATGTTTAGAACTGGCAGTATATCGACGGCGCCGGTGATCTGGATCGGTCGAATGCCCCATTTGCCGTTACGCCGGAATATCCGAAAGGCACATATGCCTATTTCCTGACAGATGGATTTCCCTTCATCCCGCGCTCATTCGTCGGAATTCCCGACGACAGCTTTCGCAAGAATCCGCCCGGATGGCCCGGCGGCCCCGGCAGGATGAGCGGTCATCCCGGTGGTCCGCCGCCGCATCGTGGCCACCCACCGCCGTGGGAACGCAAGTAGTTGTCATGCCGGCATTCATCGCGGCAATCAGGGCCACTTCACCTCCGGCGGGAGTGACATCAGGATGGCATCGACATTGCCGCCCGTCTTGAGGCCAAATATTGTGCCCCGGTCGTGTAACAAATTATATTCGACGTAACGACCGCGCCGGACAAGCTGGTGCTCGCGCTGCGCGTTGGTCCACGGCTCGTTCATATGGGCGGCGACAATTTTCGGATAGATGTCGAGAAAAGCCAGCCCGACATCCCGGGTAAAGGCAAAATCCGCGTCCCAGTCGCCGGTATCGACATAGTCGTAAAAGATACCGCCAACCCCGCGCGCCTCGTCGCGGTGCGGCAGGTAGAAATACTCGTCGCACCATTTCTTGAATTTGGGATAGTAGTCTGGATCGTGCCGATCGCAGGCGGCGCGGAACGCGCCGTGAAACGCCTCGGTATCGGCATCGTTCGGATACATTGGCGTCAGGTCGCCGCCGCCACCGAACCACGCTTTCGATGTCACGATAAACCGGGTGTTCATATGCGCCGCCGGCACCAGGGGCGAGCGCATATGCGCGACAATAGAAATACCGCTCGCCCAGAACCGGGGGTCTTCCTCCGCGCCGGGGATGTTTTTGCGGAACTCCTCGGAAAACTCGCCGTGGACGACCGATATGTTGACGCCGACTTTTTCGAACACCCGGCCTCTCATCACCGACATTACGCCGCCGCCACCGCCCGGCCGATCCCATTCGGTGCGTTCGAACCGGCCCGGCGTGCCGTCACCGACCGAATCATTGGGGCTTTC
>Ga0209403_10004923_pt1 | contig 14245 bp, 13 predicted proteins | sample ArcticOcean_MG_C_8_FD_187440 | JGI IMG/M metagenome (GOLD analysis project Ga0209403, IMG submission 187440) | Marine microbial communities from western Arctic Ocean - ArcticOcean_MG_CB11_86 (SPAdes) (version 2) | ecosystem: Environmental > Aquatic > Marine > Oceanic | place: Arctic Ocean... | reverse complement strand
CTCATCGCGTTGATCCGCTGGTGGGAAGCTTACACTGCCCACAATGGCTCGGAACTGGACAACAACCCCACGCCCGGAAACAAGGCGGGCGGCCTCACCACGATTCTGGAGAAATCACTGGGTGCTGTTGCCAAAGGTGGCACCATGAACCTCTCCGGTGTCTTCAACTTTGCCGAAAAGATCAACACCAAGGGTTTCGTATTCATGGACTCTCCGGGTTACGATCCCGTTTCCATCACCGGACAGGTCGCCTCCGGCGCGAACATTGTCTGCTTCACCACCGGACGCGGCTCTGTCTATGGTTGCAAACCCGCCCCCAGCCTCAAACTCGCGACCAATTCTCCCATGTATCAGCGTATGTCGATGACATGGATGTCAACTGCGGGAAAATCCTTGACGGTTCAACCACCGTGCAGGAAAAGGGCGAGCAAATCTTCCAACTCATCCTTGACACCGCCTCCGGAAAACCCTCTAAAAGCGAGGAGTTGGGTTTCGGCGAAAACGAGTTCACGCCGTGGCAGCTTGGTGCGGTGATCTGAAACACGAGGAAGCTGGAATCTCAGAAACAGTAGGCGGGAATCAACCCCATTTTCCTTCTCGGCTTGACCGAGCAACCAAGACGTTTCATTGGAAGCAATCCGGCGCATCCGCTCGGCTTGATGGCCCTATGACTCGCCCTCGGCATGGTCAGATTCGATCAGGCCATAGCCCTCCAGATCCGCCGTCACCAGCACCCCGAAGTATTGCAGGTCATGAGTGTTGCCCGCAGTTTTCCGTGCCTCACTTCAACGCATCGGTGATGGCCTGTCCGAGTTCGGCACAGTTGGCGGTGCCGCCGAGGTCCGGGGTGCGCACATCTCCAGAGTCCAGCACTTGCTCCACAGCCTCCAGAATTGCGGTGGCGACTTCCGGATGACCAAGGTGGTCGAGCATCATCGCACCTGACCAAATCTGTCCGATGGGGTTGGCGATGCCTTTGCCTGCGATGTCCGGAGCCGAGCCATGCACCGGCTCAAACATGGAAGGGTGGGTGCGTTCCGGATTGAGATTTGCTGAAGGCGCGATGCCAATGGAACCAGCAATTGCCGGGCCGAGATCGGAAAGGATGTCGCCAAAGAGGTTGGAGCCGACCACCACGTCAAACCAGTCCGGATGCAGCACGAAGTTCGCAGCGAGGATGTCAATGTGAAACTGATCGGTCTGCACCTCCGGATACTCTCCGGAGACGTCGCGAAAGACCTCATCCCAGAAGGGCATGGTGATCTTGATGCCGTTGGATTTTGTCGCGGAAGTGACCTTGCCACGTCGTCCGGAACGCTGGGCGAGTTCGAAGGCAAAGCGCATCACGCGCTCACATCCGCTGCGGGTAAAAATGGTTTCCTGCATCGCCATCTCCTGCGGGGTTCCGGAGTACAATCGTCCCCCAATTTCGGAGTACTCGCCCTCGTTGTTCTCCCGCACCACCCAGAAGTTGATGTCTTCCGGACCACGATCCGCGAGTGGACTGCGCATCCCCTTGAGCATCCGCACAGGCCGCAAATTGATGTACTGCTGCATCTGACGGCGGATCGGCAGCAGCAATTTCCAGAGCGAGAGGTGGTCCGGAACCGTAGGCCAGCCCACTGCGCCAAGGAAGATTGCGTCATGCTGCCGGAGTTGCTCCATCGCGTCGTCCGGCATGAACGTGCCCGTCTTCTCGTAACGGTCGCAAGACCAGTCGTACTCCGTGAAGCGCCATTCCAATCCAAAGCGTCGGGCGGCCTGTTCCAGCACGCGCACCCCTTCCGGCACTACCTCGCGGCCAATGCCATCTCCGGGAATCAGGGCAATCGAATAAGTGGTCATTTCTGTTTCCTCTACTGAAAAGAGTTTTGCAATACTAACAGGTTCGTGGCAGTCTTGCAGTCAATCAAGGTGAAAATGCAAACCTGTATCATTACATTTTACTGTGAGTTTTGGATAAACTAAACCAAGGAGCAACACACGAATTCCCCCTTTGCTAAGGGGGGGATTCTTTTCCAACACTCATGTTTTTAGATAGTCTTCCTCTGGAGTGTTGATGCCTGTCCTCAGCAAAATACGCCCTGTAAAGTGTTGGAATTTTGCAAATAGACGGCGTTTCCCGGTGTGTTTCTCCCAGTTTTCAGTGATTTTTCCAGAATTTCAGAGGAACAACACTCAAGAGGGAGACTACCTGTTTTTAGCCATCACGGAAACAAAGCAACCATGCCCCAATCTCCTGTCGAAACCGTTGTTGCACAAGCACGAGCGGCGCAGACGCAGTTTGAATCTGCCAACCAAGCCACTGTTGACGAATTGATCGTCGGTTTGGCGTGGGCGATCCTTGCACCGGAAACCAATCGCTCGCTCGCGGAGCAAGCTGTCCGGGACACAGGCTTGGGAGTTGTCGAGGACAAGATCACCAAGAATCACCGCAAGACGCTGGGCCTGCTGCGGGATTTGCGGAACGCGCCCTCGGTGGGAGTGATCCGGGAACTTCCGGAGCAAGGATTGGTGGAAATCGCCCGGCCTGTTGGCGTCGTCGGTGCGGTGACGCCTTCGACAAATCCAATTGCCACGCCGCTCAACAAAACCCTCAACTCGATCAAGGGCCGCAACGCGGTCATTCTTGCGCCCTCACCCAAGGGCGCTGCGGTTTGCCAACGGATTGTGGAATTGTTGCAAGCGGTGCTGCGTCGGCATGGGCATCCGCAACACCTCATCCAGAAACTGCCCTCGCCCATCAACAAGGACGCGACACACGAACTGATGCAGTTGGCCGATCTGTTGGTGGTGACGGGATCGCAGAGCAACGTCCGCGCCGCTTACCGAAGTGGCACCCCGGCGATTGGCGTGGGCGCAGGTAATGTCGCTGTGATCATTGACGAAACTACTGACCTCGCGGCTGCCGCCGGCAAGATCGCCGCTTCCAAATCCTTTGACAATGCCACAAGCTGCTCTTCCGAAAACAGTGTGGTGATCGTGGATGCCGTCTACGACAAAGCCATCGCTGCGCTGGTAGCCGCAGGAGGGCGGTTGCTGAATCCGGAAGAAACGCAAACGCTACAGGCTGCACTCTGGCAGCAGGGACGACTCAACCCCGCTTTGATCGCCAAACCCGCAACAGAAATTGCCGAGGCGGTGGGCCTGCATTGTCCGGAAATGGCACAACTGCGGATGTTGCTGGTCGCGGAAACCGGAACTGGGCGCGAGTATCCCTTTTCCGGAGAAAAACTCTGTCCCGTGCTGACGGTTTACCGCGCCACAGATTTTGTCGCAGCGTGCGAACAGGTCCGGAAGATTTATGAATTTCAGGGCAAAGGCCATTCGGTAGGATTACACTCGCAGGACGAATCGCGGGCGCTGGAGATAGGGTTGAAGGTGCCCACCTGTCGTGTGATTGTTAACCAAGCGCACTGTTTCGCCACCGGAGGGAATTTCGACAACGGCATGCCGTTCTCGCTCTCGATGGGCTGCGGCACTTGGGGCGGCAACAGCATCAGCGACAACCTCAATTATCGGCACTACCTCAACATTGTCCGCATCGTCCGGCCCATCGCACCCCTTGAACCAAGCGTTGAGGAAATCTTCGGCGCCTACTGGAGCAAGCATGGCCGCTGAAGCTACCGCCTAAACCCCGACAACCCCGACAACCTAAATCCATGAATCCTGAAGGCCAGACCATCCGCAGCCTGATTGATCACTATGCCGAAATCTCACCAAATCGGCAGTTCGTGGCCTTTCCAGAATCTGGAAATCGTTACACTTGGAGCGAATTCCGGGAGCGGGTGCGAGCCGTGGCGAGTCGTCTTGTAGGCTTGGGATTGCCACCCGGTGCTCCGGTTTCCGGCTTGCACAGCAACGGACAAGCCGCACTAGAGTTGTTTTTGGGTGGCATGTACGGTGGCTTTCAAGTGCTGCTGGCCAACCCGTTAGCAGGTCCGGATATTGTCGCCTATGTGCTGGATCATTCGGAAACGACCACGCTGTTTGTTGCACCTCAACACGAAAGCTTGACGCAGCAAGCACTGGCCCAGCTTTCCCAAAAGATTCGGGTGATTCCGGCGCATCCCAACGATGGTCCAGATTGGGAGGCGATTCCCGCCGGAAAACTACCACTCGCGCCCCAACCGGATGACGCGGCCCTGCTGATCTACACTTCCGGAACCACGGGGCGACCCAAGGGGGTGATCCACACGCACGACAGCTTGGTTCATGGTGGTTGGAACACGGAAACCGCGCACGAACTGACTCCGGACGACCGCACCTTGTGCGTCTTGCCGCTTTGTCACATCAACGCGCAGGTGGTCTCGGTGATGGGGCCGCTGGTGAGCGGTTCCGGACTGGTGGTGCCGCACCGCTTTCAGGCATCGAATTTCTGGTCGTGGATCGCTGAGGAACACTGCACATGGTTCAGCGCGGTGCCGACGATTCTTTCCTACCTGATGAACACGGAAGAAGCCCCGGAACTCAAGGCACGTTTAGGACACATGCGTTTTGGACGTTCGGCCTCGGCCCCGCTGCCCCCGGCTTTGCATGAGGCGTTTGAGGCGTGCTTCGGACTCAGCATCGTCGAGACGATGGGCATTACGGAAACGGCGGCTCCGCTGCTTTCCAATCCGCTCGATCCTGCCAAACACAAGCTCGGCTCGTCCGGAATCGCTTACGGCAACGAGGTGCGGATTGCCGATGGCAAGGGCAAAGTCGCGGCAGTCGGAGAAGAACGTGAAATTCAGGTGCGGGGGCGCAATGTGATGCGCGGCTACCTCAAGAATCCGGATGCCACCCGCGAGGCCTTCACTCCGGATGGCTGGTACCGCACGGGCGACCTTGGCACCATGGATGCGGACGGCTACGTTTTCGTCACCGGACGCCTCAAGGAACTTATCATCAAGGGTGGCGAAAACATCGCACCTCGCGAAATTGACGATGTCCTCTACCGTCACAAGAGCGTGTTGGAAGCCGCCGCCTTCCCGCTTCCGGACGTTCACTACGGGCAGACTGTGGCCGCTGCCATCACCCCGCGTCCGGGCGAGGAGGTCACAGAGTCGGCACTCCGGGAATTGTGCCGCGAAGCAATGGGCGACTACCGTGCCCCTTCGCGTTATTTCTTCCTCGACGAACTCCCCAAAGGCCCCTCCGGCAAAATCCAGCGTCTCAAACTCGCCGAGCGTTTTGCAGACTCGGTGTGACCTTCGAGTGCTTCAGGCGCGGTGGTAGTGACTCTTGGCCCGCATAGCGCCAAACAACAGGAGTAGATTCAGTGCGGCAGAAACCCATGCAGCAGCGTGGTAGTTTCCAGTGAAGTGTTTGGAGGCACCAAAGAGAGCTGGGCCAATCGCGCTTGCAAACACCTGACAACTCATGAACAATCCGCTGATGGCGCCCAAATGCTTGCGTCCGAAAAAGCGGGGCCACGCCACGACAGACAAGCATCCCCACACACCACCCTGGATGCCAAAACAGACGATGACAAGCGTTCGTGGCCAGAAACTCCCAAATGCCAGCAGTCCTAAACAACCGATTCCAAGTGCAGAGACCAGCACCATCAACTGGTATTTCAAAGGCATGCGGTCACTGGCCCAACCGGCCACAAAGTGGCTGATCACACTAACCGCTGACATCGGCAGAAAAATGGCATAAGCATCCATCCGGCTCAATCCGGAGGTGAGGCCGATGGAGCCAATATGGAAAGTAAATCCGGTGACGATCAAAGACGAGGAGCAGATTCCCAGGCAGAAAATCCAGAAATTGTAGGTGCGACGGGCTTCAGCAAGAGTCACCTCCCGTTCAGGGGTTGTGGCGTGTTCCGAGGCGATTACCTTTGTGTGTCCATCCATCAACAAACCGCACTCTTCCGGACGATCCCGGAACAGCAACCACCCCAGCAACGCCATACCGAATCCACAAACTACGGACATGAGCAGTATGGTTTCCACATTCCCAAAGCGGTTGATGAGGCCGTTCATTGCCAGTGGCGCCCCGGAAAATCCAAAGGCCGCAAAAATTCCGCTGATACCCGTCACCAATCCTCGTTTCGTGTCAAACCACTTGGCCATGGTGTTGCGGCTGACCATCGCCATGATGCCTTGTCCAAACTGCCGCAACAGCAGAAACACAAAGGTCATCACCACCAATCCCGCCATGCTGGCAGGAAGAAATTTTGGTAGCAAGGGATGCAGGGAATTGATCAGAATTATGGCCTGAGCAAACAACAGGAGCGCGACCCCCAGCCCAATTCCTGTCGCCACAATCATAACTCGGGCGCCCAAGCGGTCATAAAGCTTTCCGGCAAAAGGCAGGGTGAGGCTGCTGAGGATTGTGCCCATCATGTAGGCCAAACTCAGTTCAATCCGGCTCAGTCCAGTTCCGGAAATCAGGTATTCGCTGAAGACCCCGACACCCATCGTCTGCCCCGGAATGCTGGCGAGCATCCCGATGGTGCAAGCAAAGACCACCACCCAACCATAGAAGACTGGGCTTTTGCGCGGAGCAAATGGAAAATTTGGATCGTTGAGTCGCAGAATGCGGTGAGAGATCAAGAAGCGGGGATCCCGTCTTCTTCAGCTTGGGCGGCGAAGATGGAGGTGTAGCCACCAGACCAATCTGGAGGCAGCAGGCAAGGGCGCGGATCATGGTCAATCCAACGAGCGGGGTGCCCCCGAATCAGTTCTCCGTTATGCGAGGAGGGGTCGGGATGCGGTGTGTAAGGCTTCGCGTCTGCCGCGTTGAATACGTTGAGCAACAACGGACGCAGCGCTGTGGATTTGCTTGGCAAGGAAGAGTGAACGGTGCGGCAGTTGTGAATCGTGAGGGTTCCCGCTGGACCCGTCAGGTATCGCGCAGAATCGACATCAAGCTTGTCAATGTCGGCAGGCTTGAGATGTCCCACCCATCCACCGTCGTCATTGTAGAGGTCGTAGAGCGGCCCCTCGTGGCTTTTGGGCAATGCGGCCACCGCGCCATCGTCCAAGCCCGTGTCTTCCAGAAACACTCCGATGGTTAGGGAACTGTAATTGGTGTGGGGATAGAACTGGATGTCCTGATGCCACTGCACCTCGTCGCTGCCGTCGTTCCACTTGAAGTTGAGCTTGGAGTGGTGAAACACCACGTCCGGACCGACCAAGTCTGCCGCCGCATCTGCAATCGTTCCCTGAGCAAATTGCCAGTACGCATCGTGCTGTTCGTCAGGCCGCTTGATGCGGCGTATTTTGGGAGCGTCACTGGAGTGAATTGGAGCTAAATCGAAGGTGTCTCCAGGCAAGGATTCCTCACGACTGCGCTCAATGAATGCCTGTGTGGTTGCGCGTAAGTGTTGCAGTTTAGCTTCCGGAATGAGCCCTTCCACACACAGGTAGCCCTGTTCAAAGTAGGCTTCCCGCTGGGCTTGAGTGAGAACTCGCGGTGGGTGGGACAGCACCTGTTCAACATTCATGGTATTCCTTCGTGAGGACAAGGCGACCGTGCAAAAAAAGAACAGCAGGACACATGCCGCCCTAAATCTGCAATGGTCTGTTGCAATCCATAAAATTGTAGTGGGTCCGGAAGCACAATCAAGTTGGGAGTCGAGCAGGCATCACACGCATCAGGGTTTTTGGCCAGTCAACGAAGGCAGCAGAACCCTACAGTTCCGGGAGGGCACTTCGGCTGCTTTGTCGAAAAGCTTTCACAATCGCGCAAATTCCGGTACAAATTTAAGTGTTACAATGAGCTCCAACGGAAAGGAAACCATGCCGAAGGTGCGGCTGAGGTCCCGCAGTCGCGGCAGTGATGGACTTGGCTGGTCCGGGTCATCGCTAATCTCCTTTGAAAGGTTACGGTTTCACCTTTGGAGGAAATCGTGTCATTTAATAATGCGTACTACCATCTTGCTATAAACAATAAAGGAGGAGAGATGCAACCAATTATAATTTTAATGAATTTCAGCTATGCCATTGGAGGCGGGCTGATCACGCTGCTCTTTATGTATTTTGGTTACAAGTGGCTGGATCACTTGACCCCATTTGACACTGGCGAAGAACTAAGCAAGGGTAATCTCGCGGTGGGGCATGTTGTTGGTAGTATTTTCATTGGCATTGGCGTGGCAATCGGACTGGTGATTGGTTTAGGATTAAATTGATGTTGAGGAAGGCTATTATATTGGTAGTTCTTTTCAGCTTTCATCTTCCACTGTTAGCTGAAGAAATGCCAGAAGTCACCGATCGTCATTGGACTCGAAAATATGATTCTTATTTTCGTAAGTATTCTAAACGTTTTTTCGGGCCTGCTTTTGATTGGCACTGGTTCAAAGCACAAGGCATTGCAGAGTCTGGACTTCAAAAAAATGCTCGAAGCTGGACAAACGCAAAAGGTGTCATGCAGTTGATGCCGCGTACCTTTGCAGAATTGAAGAAAAAGAATCCTGAACTCAGCAATGTGATGGAGCCAAGGTGGAATATTGCTGCAGGGGTTTATTATGATTCCTCCATCTTTTCAAAATGGCAGGAAGATCGTACTTTTCTTGATCGCATGCGCTTCATGTTTGGAAGTTACAATGCCGGATTCCGAACAATCTTAAGAGCGCAAAGGTTGAGCAGAAAAAAAGGGTTTGATGGCAGGGATTGGGAAAGTATTAAAAAAATAGCCCCGGATGTGACAAGGTGGCGCCACCAAGAGACATTGGGTTACATCAATAAGATTGAAATCCTGATGGGAGATGCTGCACAGCCGCAAGAAGATTGGTGGTCATGGATTTTGAGAAAGCAGTGAATACACAGCGGCAGTTAGTTTTAATGATGGTAATGGCATAGAATTAAATGAAATGCTCTGGAGGTAATCCTCCTTAATGCACCTGTAAGCGTCCTCGATTTCTGCTCTCACTACGGTTAGTGTCAGTCAAGTCAACGAAGGCAACAGAACCCTGCAGTTCCGGGAGGGGACTTCGGTCGTTTTGCCGAAAAGCTTTAACAATCGCGCAAATTCCGGTACAAATTTAAGTGTCACAATGAACCCCAACCGAAAGGAAACCATGCCGATTGCATCAAAATACCTGTTTTTTGTTTCAATGGATGTCGAAGCAGACAAGCTCGCACTGTTCCACGAAGTCTATAACGAGGAGCACATCCCCAATCTACTGACGGTTCCGGGGGTCAACTCGGTTGCACGGGTCGAAGGTGAGGATTTCGCCGTCAGCATTGGCGGCGAGCGTAAGGAGATTGCTCACAGCGGGCCGACCTACACCGCGATTTACGAACTAGACGACCCGTCTGTGCTCACAAGCGCAGCATGGGCAACGGCCGTGGAATTGGGCCGTTGGGCCGCCGAAGTGCGCCCCTACACCTCTAACCGCCGTCACACCCTGCACAAAGTCAGCTGACCAATTTTCAAACCTATCATGAGTTACGTCGTTCACGTCACTGCGGTGGTCGAAGGAGACACCGATCAGATCGAAGCCCTGATGAATGAATACCGCTACAACTGTCTGGCGAACCAACCCGGTATGGAGCAGTTTTTCATTTGTCGGCATTTGGAGCAGGACAATGTGTTCCTCTACACCCAAATTTTCAAGGATGCCGAAGCCCACAAGGCACACATGGAGGGAGGCGACCCGCAGTGGTTTTTTGGACAGATGGAGGAGAGCAGCTTCCGTTTTCAGGGCCGTTGGGTCGCAGGTCAGGAAATTGACTCGTCAGCAGGGCAAATCTTGAACTGATGTCAGGCTACGGCGCCCTCAACTCACCGCCAAGTAATCCTGCCTGGGAATCCGGACAAAGCCCGCAAGGCCAAGGGCTTCACGGGTCAAGGCATCCAGTGCCGCGATGCCCTCCGCAACCGCCTCGGCCAGCATTTCAGCATCTTTCCCCAGCGCCGTGATCAATGGCAACCCCGGCGTCGGTTCCGTTTTTCCAACGATCCGGAGTTTCCCGACCTCCAGCTCAAATTTTTCGGCCAAACGCCAACTCACAGCGTCAATCGCGGCAAGGTCCGCCTCTCCATTTGCAACGGCACGAATCGAGCCCCGATGCCCTCCGGTTTTCAATTCCGCAGCAAAAAAACATCCGTTGTTCAGCAATGGGGGCAGCATCCGTAGCGGTGCGGCGTAGCCCGATTCGGAATGGTGGGCATTGAACGCGAAGGTCGCTCCATGAAACGCCTCCAGTGAAGTTCGGAAATCCTTGGTGCGGACCACCAGCACACTACAATAATAGCCGCTTGGACAGTCGGCCAGTGCGTAATCCGGAGTGCCAACCAACTCCACTTTTTCGTGCAACCCAAGGCGGTACGGCATCCCGCAAGTCTGGCTGAGCAGCAAATCTGGATGCACCCATTCCTCGCCCTTTGAGAAAGTGCGGTCCAACTGCTCCGGCGCGTTCAGTCCTTTGGTGCGGATGGCCTCACGGAGTGCCTTCCAAAGCCGATCTGTTGACGGGCGCAATTCCGGCCAGTCGTACATGGGCAGCGTGGCGATGGCTTGCCCCACTCGTGTCATACCTGCGTTCGGCAGCAGCACGAGGCTGCAATCGTCACATCCGTGTCTTGCAGGGCACGGTTAAGTCGTTGCTGCATCGCTTTGGCTTGTTCTGATTTTCCTGTGCGCCGCAGGCATTCGACGTAGCCGTGCAGGCTCCAGACGTTGTCCGGATGCTGCGAGGGACGGCTGAGGGTGTCCTCCAAACCAAGATCGGCACGATAGACCTGTTCAGCCTCCTCAGTCCGATCTTGCTCCAGCAACAGTGCCGCCAGTGCATGACGCGGCGGATGCATCCATGCCCAGGGTTCGGTGTAATACAGGTGGTCGTCCAGTTCTACAGCCGCTCGTAGGTGTCCAAACGCGGCCTCGAAATTTCCCTTTCGGTACTCCAACTCTCCCAGTAACATCTCTAAACCAACTGCTAAAATGTCATCCGCTTGGTTGTTGAAGAACAGTCGATTTTCTGGAATCCTCCACCGTGCTTGCTCGAAGCGCACCAACTCCGCCTCGGCTTCCACGATCTGTCCCAAGGCGGAGTGGGCAACCCCTTTCGCGTAGTGGTGCATCGCGGTGGAAACGCAATAGAGTTCTGGATCGGCAGGCAGCGGGGCGTCAATGATGTCCTGCCAACGTCCGAACCGCACCAGAACGTGCATTTTCGTGGAGTAGTAGCCCTCCATCGTCACGGCCATGTGGGGCTTTTCGACCGCCAGCAATTCCGGGGTCAGAGTCGCCATCATGCCCTCAGCGGCCTTGAGCGCAGTTTGGTACTGCCCGGCGAACATGGCCGCATACATCATCATGTGAAAGTCATGGCAGCGGGAGGTCGTGTAGAAGTTGAACGGACCCGCATGGTCGAGATACTTGTTGTCCGTGGCAATGGCTTGCTCGCTGACCGCAATCGCCTCCGGATACTGTCCGCAAATGGCATAGATGTGGGCGGGCATGTGCTGGAGGTGCCCTGCGTCCGGGCACACGTCAAACAGCGTGTTGGCGGAATCCAGGGCACGTTCCGGCGTGGGCGACATTTCCCAAACGTGGAGGTGGAGGTGGAGGAGTGCCGGATGCGGCGGCAGCTCGCGTTTTTCGACCAATGCTAACCCGCCTTCCAGAATGGCAATGATCTCTTTCGTATGGGCCTCCGGTGCAGCTTCACCCTTGTGGACATCCCACAGTTTCCACGGCGTGAGTGTCATCAGCGCTTCTGCACAAAACGCGACGACTTCCAAATCTTCCGGATACTGCGCGTAAACCCCGCGCATGGCCTCTGCATATGCCGCTTCCCAACGGCAAAATTCCTCCGGACTGACCACCTGATTAGATGGGAAACGCTGGGCAAGCGCCTGAATCAGCGCCTGCTCCACCGGAGTGACATGGCCGCAACGCCGCAACGCCTGTTGCACCGCAGCGTAGCAGGTGGGTACGGCTTCCTCAGCTTCTTGCTCGCTGAACCACTCCCACGGCATGTTGTAAAACGGGCCACTCGCAAAGGCAATTCCCCAGTAGGCTAGCGCACAATTCGGGTCGGCTTTTGTTGCTTTCTGGAAGCAGACCACCGCCTCTTCGTGGTTGAAACCAAAGCACCAGAGCAACCCTCGGTCAAACCACGCCTGCGCTTCCGGGGAGTTCGTTGTGATCGGACGGGAATGGCTTCCTAAATCAAAGTCGTAAGCCACAAAATCTCTTCAGTCCAGCCGTTCCACAAAGTTGCGGATGCGGCGAGTCGCCTCGGCCAGCAAATCGTCTGCCGCCGCAAACGAGAGCCGAAAATATCCCGGAGTCCCGAATGCGGAACCCGGCACGACGGCGACCCCCTGATCTTCCATCAGCGCCAGCACCCAATCGCTGTCCTTCTGCAGCACCGTACCGTTTGGCGCACGACGCCCCAGATGCGCCTGGATTGACGCAAAAATATAAAACGCCCCATCTGGAGATACACAGTTAATGCCTTCCGTTGCATTGAGTGCGTCGAGGGTTTGCTTGCGGCGGTGGGTGAAGGTGGACAGCATCGTCTCCAGCACGTCTTGCGGGCCATTGAGGGCTTCCACTGCTGCCCACTGCGCGATGGTGCAGGGATGGTAGGTGGACTGCCCCTGAATTTTCTTCATCGCAGCCATCAGCGGTTTCGGCCCTGCGCCGTAGCCGATCCGCCAGCCGGTCATCGCATAGGCCTTGGAAACGCCGTTCATGGTCAATGTGCGCTCGTGCAGTTCCGGAACCACCGAGGCGAAGGTCTGGAATTCGACGGTCCCGTAGGTGAGCATTTCGTAAATGTCATCGGTCAGCACCAGCACCTGCGGATGTCGTTTGAGGACTGCGCCCAAACCAGACAAGTCCACCGAGCTGTACATCACCCCGGTGGGATTCGAGGGCGAGTTGAGCAGCAGCCAGCGTGTTCGCGGTGTGATCGCCTGCTCCAGTGCCTCCGGAGTGAGCCGAAACCCCTCCTCTGGTTTGGTGTTCACAAACACAGGCTTCCCGCCAAACAAGCGAACAATGTCCGGGTAGCTGACCCAATACGGTGCAGGAATGATGACCTCATCGTCTGCGTCCAGTGTGGCCATCATCACATTGAAAATGACCTGCTTGCCGCCCACTCCAACCAGCACCTGATCCGGCGTGTAGTCCAGCCCGTTGTCCCGCTTGAACTTTGCGGCAATTGCCTCCCGCAACTCCGGAATGCCCTCCGTTGCCGTGTAGCGTGTTTCGCCCCGGTCGATGGCACGTTTCGCGGCATCCCGGATGTGTTGCGGGGTCTCAAAATCCGGTTCGCCTGCTGCGAGGGCAATGATGTCCCGGCCCTCGGCCTTGAGTTCCCGCGCCCGGGTGCTGATCGCCACGGTGGGCGAGACCCGGACCTCTGCGAGCCTGGAAGCAAGTTTCATAGTCATCGTTGGGTTGGAGTGAGCATTCTGCGAAATCCCCTCTTCAAGCAGCCAGTGCCTGATCGGAACCAACTTCCAGTGGGGCAGGGTTCGGATTGTTGTGGAACCACGCCCGCTGGTTGCCGCCAGTGGGACGGTTGCTCACCAAGTTGTAGTTCAGGTAGATGATGGCCCGGGGCCAAGGACTCACATTGGAGGCGCTGCCGTGGATGAGGTTGCAGTGAATGAACGCCACTGTTCCGGCGGACCCCATCACAGGTTCGATGCCTTGCTTCCCCGCAAGATCCGTGACAACGCTCTCGTTAATCTCCATCACGGTGTAGCCCTTAGCGTCCGCTTCCGGGCGCACATCTTCTGACATTCCCAGCTTGTGGGTGCCGGGAATAACCAAAAGCGGGCCGTTCACCGCCGTCGCCTTGTGCAGGAGAACCGCTGTCATCACACAGTGCGGTTCCGGCATTCCGTCTTCGCGGTGCCAAGTCCCAAAGTCTTGATGCCAGTTCCACGCTCCACCACTGAAACCCAGCTTGGGATTGAGTCGGCTTTGGTGCAGGTAGGCCTCTCCCCGCAACAACTGACGCATGGGGTTGAGCAGGCGGGGAAGCTTTGACAAGTGGAAAAACGGCTTGCAGAAATCATGCGTCCCATAGACCAGACGGATGTTGTTGGACTGCTTTTCCCGGACCACTTCCGGCCCCGTGCGGGAGTAGAGTTCTGGCAATCGGACGGTTAGTTGTGCCACCTCCTGCGGCTGCAGCAATCCCGGAAACACGAGCAGGCCGCGGTCATCAAACTCGGCAATTTGTTCTGGGGTAAGTTCCATGAGTTCAGTCCAGTGCAATGACTTCCGGTGTTCCAACTTCCGGGTGGAAGATTTTCACAAGAGAGGAAGTGTCAACAAAATAATTCA
>Ga0209403_10004918_pt1 | contig 14252 bp, 12 predicted proteins | sample ArcticOcean_MG_C_8_FD_187440 | JGI IMG/M metagenome (GOLD analysis project Ga0209403, IMG submission 187440) | Marine microbial communities from western Arctic Ocean - ArcticOcean_MG_CB11_86 (SPAdes) (version 2) | ecosystem: Environmental > Aquatic > Marine > Oceanic | place: Arctic Ocean... | reverse complement strand
AATAGATATTTTTCATAAATTAATTAGTATACGGATATAATATGAAATCTAAAAATATTCCAGCTGATATAAAATCAAAATCAATAAAAGAAGCTCAAATTGAGATCAAAGATATAATATCAAATCTAGAAAATACAGAAACTGACCTCAAAAAGTCTATTAATCAATATAATAGAATGATCCAACTAAATCATCATATACAAGAAAAATTTAAAGAAAAACTAAGCGAAATTAAGAATCCAAAATTAGATAAAATTAAGCAATCTGTTTAGAAAAAATAATAAGTATACAATGAAAGATTATTCAAAAAAACTAAGCATTATTGCAAAAGATACTAACGATTATTTAAAAAATTTTTTTTCAAAAAAAAAAAAATATAAATATTTAATAAAACCAATGCAGTATGGTCTTTTCTCTGGTGGAAAAAGATTTAGATCAGCTATTATAGTTAATACAGGTAAGATTTATAATATTAATTATAAAAAACTTATAATTATTGGAGCGGCAGTTGAGTGTGTTCATTCTTATTCGTTAATACATGATGATTTACCAGCAATGGATAATGACGATTTAAGAAGAGGAAAGTTATCTACCCACAAAAAATTTAATGAGTTCACAGCAATACTTGCGGGAAATTCTTTACTCACATTAGCATTTCAAATTTTATCAAGCGCAGATTTAAAACTTTCTCCAAGGGTTAAAAATGAGTTAGTAAAAATATTATCAATTTATTCTGGATTTTCAGGTCTTGCAGGAGGTCAATATTTTGATCTTACTCTTGAAAATAAAAAAATTACAAAAAAAAAAATTATTAATATACAAAATAATAAAACTGGCAAATTATTTGCATTTTGTTGTGAGGTTATAGGAATTATAAAAGGACAAGACTTAAAAAAAAGGAAAAAACTAAAAGATGTTGGTCTAAATATTGGTTTGTTATTTCAAATTACCGATGATTTAATTGACTTTAAAGGAGATGCCAAAGTTGTTGGAAAACCTACAAAAAGAGATAAAAGCAAAGGCAAGCCTAATCTGGTTAACAATCTTGGATATAAAAAGACTCTTGTTTTTGCAAACACTTTAAAAAATAAAATAAATAAAAAAGTTAAAAATTATGGTATTAAATCACAAGATTTATTACACTCAATAGAGTTTATATTAAATAGAAAGTTTTGATGAAAGAAAAAAAATTCTTAGACCAAGTTAATTATCCAGCTGATTTGAGAAAATTAAAAAGAGAAAATCTCAAACAGCTTACAAAAGAACTGAGAGAAGAATTGATAGATGTTGTTTCAACAACTGGTGGACACCTGGGTGCAGGTTTAGGCGTAATAGAACTGACTATCGCATTGCATTATGTTTTTAATACGCCAAATGATAAATTAGTGTGGGATGTCGGTCATCAAGCTTACCCTCACAAAATAATAACTGGAAGAAGAGATAAGATTAGAACTTTAAGAAAAGGGAGAGGTCTTTCAGGTTTTACGAAAAGATCAGAAAGTGAGTACGATCCTTTCGGTGCCGCACATAGTTCAACTTCAATTTCATCAACATTAGGAATGGCTGTAGCAAAAAGATTATCAAATAATTCTAATCACGTTATAGCTGTTATAGGAGATGGAGCCATGAGTGCAGGAATGGCATATGAAGCAATGAATAACGCGGGTGCAATGAAATCAAAACTAATTGTAATACTTAATGATAACGATATGTCAATAGCACAACCAGTCGGTGCCATGAGTTCATATTTAGCAAGATTGTTATCTGGGAAAACTTATTTTAGTTTTAGAGAAGCAATTAAATCTATCACTTCTGTATTTTCTAAAAAATTTAAAGATAAAGCTGGTAAAGCCGAAGAATTTTTTAGAGATATAGTTTCCGGAGGAACTCTTTTTAATGAATTAGGATTTTATTATGTGGGACCGATAGATGGACATAATTTAGATAGTTTAATTCCAGTTTTAAAGAATGTACAAAATTCAAAATATAATGGCCCTATTTTAATTCATGTTGTTACTAAAAAAGGCAAAGGATATAAACCAGCCGAAGATTCTCGAGATAAATATCATGGTGTTAGCAAGTTTGATGTTGTTACAGGAGAGCAAACTAAATCTAAAACTAACATTCCTTCTTACACAAAAGTCTTTGCAAATACTTTGGTTAAACATGCAGAAAATGATACTAAAATTGTAGGAATAACAGGGGCAATGCCGGCGGGTACAGGCATGGATATATTTGGAAAAAAATTTCCTGACAGAATGTTTGATGTAGGAATAGCAGAGCAACATGCAGTGACGTTTGCTGCTGGGTTAGCTACAGAAGGTTATAAACCTTTTGTAGCAATTTATTCTACTTTTCTTCAAAGAGCTTACGATCAAGTTGTTCATGACGTAGCTATTCAAAATCTTCCTGTTAGATTTGCAATTGATAGAGCTGGCCTAGTTGGTGCTGATGGCCCTACACATGCAGGTTCTTTTGATATTACTTATTTATCAACTTTACCAAATTTTGTAGTTATGGCAGCAAGCGATGAAGCTGAACTTGTTAAAATGATTAATACCGCGGCAAGCATTAATGATAGACCTTCTGCATTCAGATACCCCAGAGGAAATGGTCTGGGTATTGAGCTACCAGGAATTAATGAAACTTTGGAAATTGGAAAAGGAAAAATTGTTAAAGAAGGAAAAAAAGTTGCAATACTAAGTTTTGGTGGAAGATTGCAAGAAAGTTTAAAAGCAGCAAAAAGACTTGATAGTAAGGGAATATCTACCACTGTTGCTGACGCAAGATTTGCTAAACCGCTTGATCAAGAATTAATTATGAATCTATGTTTAAATCATGAAGTTTTAATTACTATTGAAGAAGGATCAATAGGGGGATTTGGTTCACATGTTTTTCAAATGCTTTCCGAAAGAGGAATTTTTGATGAAGGATTAAAAATAAGATCTATGATTTTACCTGATCAATTTATTGATCAAGACACGCCAGAAAATATGTATAAAACTGCTGGTCTTGATGCAGAAGCAATCGAGCAAAAAGTTCTTGATGTAATGAAATCAAATATAGTTATACCTAAAAAGAAAAAATCTAATTAGGTTTTTCTATCCACATTGTGCTTTGTTTAGTAAATAGTGGTCTAATAAAACACAGCACATCATAGCCTCGCCAATAGGTACAGCTCTAATTCCGACGCAAGGATCATGTCTACCCTTTACTGAAATTTTAGTATTTTTACCTTTTTTATCAATAGTTTCTCTATTGCTTAGAATTGATGACGTAGGTTTTACCGCAAAAGATGTAACAATTTCTTGCCCAGAAGATATTCCGCCTAATATTCCTCCAGCATTATTAGATTTAAATTTTGTTTTTCCACCAACATTTCTAATTTCATCAGAATTTTCTTCTCCACCTAAAAAAGCTGCACTCATACCAGCTCCAATATTTACACCCTTAACAGCATTGATGCTCATCAATGCGTTAGCTAAATCCGAATCTAATTTAGAATAAATTGGAGCACCAAGACCAGCTGGTACACCAGAAGCTCTTAATTCAATTATAGCTCCACATGATGAACCAACTTTCCTTATTGAAAGAAGATATTTTTCCCAAAGCTTTACTGCTTTTTTATCAGGACAAAAAAATGGATTTTTTCTTATTTCTTTTTCACTCCAATTTTCTTTATTACATCCAAGCAAACCTAGCTGAACAACGCCTCCAACAACTTTAAACTTTTTACCTATTAATTTGTTTAAAACAATTTTTGCTATAGATCCTGCCGCTACTCTAGAAGCTGTTTCTCTAGCTGACTGTCTTCCTCCACCACGATAATCTCTTATTCCATATTTATGAAAATAAGTATAATCAGCATGCCCTGGTCTGAATTTATTCTTAATAGTTTCATAGTCTCTTGATCTTGCGTCTTTGTTATAAATGATCATAGAAATAGGTGTGCCAGTAGTCTTTCCTTCAAATACACCAGATAAAATCTCTACTTTATCATCTTCTTTTCTTTGGGATGTGAATTTTGATTTACCGGGTCTTCTTCTATTAAGATCCATCTGTATATTTTTTTCAGATAAATCAATATTAGGAGGACACCCATCTACAACACAACCTATTGCTGGACCATGAGATTCTCCCCATGTAGTAAAACGAAATATCTTTCCAAAAGTATTAAATGACATTAAATTGTATTATATAGAATATTTTGACAACTTTATGAATCAAAAAAATTTAATAGGTCTGGACTCGTGTTTTATGGATTTAAATGACCCCATAGAACTGTTCAAAATATGGATGTCTGAAGCTGAAAATAAGGAGATAAATGATCCAAACGCATTATCTTTGGCTACAACTAGCAAAAACAATGAACCTAACGTTAGAATGGTTCTTTTAAAAGGTTTAAATGAAAAAGGATTTATTTTTTATACAAATTTAAACAGCCCCAAAAGTATTGACCTTAAAATAAATCCTAAAGCAGCTATGTGCTTTCATTGGAAAAGTCTTCAAAGACAAATAAGAATTCTAGGTAGCGCTACCCAAATTAATGAAAAAGAAGCAGATACTTATTTTCATAGTAGACCTTACGAAAGTAGAATAGGAGCGTGGGCATCTGATCAATCTAAAACTATGAGCAATAGAGAAGAGCTTTTAAAAAAAATCCAAAATTTTAAAAAAAAATATAAAGATGAAAAAAACTTACCTAGACCAAAGCAATGGTCTGGATGGTGTTTAAATCCATCTTCTATTGAATTTTGGTTGGGTGATAAATTTAGAATTCACGAAAGACTTAAATATAATAAAATTTCAAATAATTGGAAAAAAGAAATTCTTTATCCTTAAAAAGATCTATTGAGACTAAAACCAGTTAAATTTTGTAAAATTTTTTTACTTTTGCTATCTTTAAAAATCCCAAGAGCATCATAGGAAACATTAATAAAATGCTCAGCTCTTTTTAAACTTGCCTGAACCGCTTTATACTTATTTATTAGTGCTAAAGTTTCACTAAAATCATCTTCATTTCTTTTTTCTTTTTTAAATATTTCTATAAGAAAATTTCTCTCTTCACTGTTAGCTCTTTGAAAAATTATAATTAAAGGCAATGTGGTTTTACCTTCATAAAAATCTTTACCAATTTCTTTACCAAATACTTTTTTTGTAGATAAATAATCTAATGCATCATCAGCTATTTGAAATGCTAAACCAATATTTTTTCCATAAGATTCTAAAGCATCTTTTTCTTTTTTACTTTTATTTCCTATGCACGCACCAACTCTTGTAGCTGCGGAAAACAACGCGGCAGTTTTCATATTTATGATGTTAAAATAGGTTTCTTCTAGAACATCTATTTCACCTTTATGTTCTAACTGTAAAACTTCCCCTTGAGCTATCGTTGAAGATGTTGATGATAATAATTTTAATATTTCTGTAGACCCATCATTGACCATCATTTCAAAGCATCGACTTAAAATATAATCTCCAACCAATATAGAAGATTGGTTGCCCCAAATAGAGTTTGTAGTTTTTAGTCCTCTTCTTAGATCGCTGTTATCAATCACATCATCGTGCAGTAGGGTTGCGCTATGAATCAATTCAACACAGGCAGCTAAATTGATGTCTCTACCTCCATCTTTATATCCGCACAATTTTGAAGCTGCTAAAGTTAATAACGGTCTAATTCTTTTCCCACCTGAATTTAGGTGGTGGTTTGTCATCTCATGTATTAAGCTTATTTTACTTGTCAATTTAAGTTCTATTAATTGACTCACATCATCAAGCTTTTCACCAACAAGATTTTTGAGCTCTATGTAAGAATTATTTATTTCTTTTTTAAGAGGTATTACTATTCCCATACAAAGAATTATAACTTTTATTTAATATGAAAAAAAACTGTTTTAGATCACTAGTGACGCACCTAAAAAATTACAACCTAAGGTAGCTTTATAGCTTTACTTAAAATTTAAAACAATCTAAAAACTATGATAATTAGATTATATATCAATACATGTTTTCAATTTTTAAAATTTTTAAAAAGAAAAAGATAATACCCCATATAAGATTATCAGGGATTATTGGTTCAGTCGGCAGGTTTAAACAAGGTATAAATTTTGCAGGCCAACAAGAAATTATTGATAAAGCTTTTTCTATAAAAAAAGCTTTGGCAATTGCAATATCTATAAACTCACCTGGTGGCTCACCAGTCCAATCGCATTTAATATATAGTTACATAAAAAAACTCGCAAAAAAAAATAATAAAAAAGTTTTAGTTTTTGCTGAAGATGTAGCGGCTTCTGGTGGATATCTTATAGCCTGTGCAGGGGATGAGATTTATGCAAATTCAAGTTCGATTGTAGGTTCAATAGGTGTAATTTCTGCGTCTTTTGGATTTCAAGATGCCATTAAAAAAATTGGGATAGAAAGAAGAGTTTATACCGCAGGCAAAAACAAAAGCACTCTTGATCCCTTTAAAGAGGAAAAAGAAGAAGATATTCAAAGATTAAAAAAAATACAATTAGAGCTCCATTCAGATTTTATAAACGTTGTTAAAGCTAGCAGAGCTTCAAAACTTATAGATACCGAAAAAAATAATACTTTTACCGGAGAATTCTGGTCGGGGTCTACTTCTTTAAAATTAGGACTAATAGATGGCATTGGTAACGCTGAGCAAATTTTAAGAGAAAAATTTGGTGAAGAAATTGTGATTAAAAAACTCGAGAAACCAAAAAGTTTTTTAGCTAAAAAGCTATCAACATCACTTGATAATCAAGTTGATAGTATTGCAAATGTCTTAGAGGAAAGAGCTCAATGGCAAAAATTTGGTTTATAAATGCTTAAAAAAAAAGGTTTAAAAAAGAAAAAAGCTAAACCAACGCCAGTAAACTTTCAAGAAACAATATTAAACTTACAAAAGTTTTGGGGAAATTATGGATGTGTAATATTACAACCATATGATATAGAAGTTGGTGCTGGAACTTTTCATCCAGCAACTACATTACGTTCGTTAGGACCAAAACCTTGGAAGGCAGCATATGTGCAACCATCTAGACGACCAACTGATGGTAGATATGGAAAAAATCCAAATCGTTTACAACATTATTATCAATTTCAAGTAATAATTAAACCTTCACCAGAAGATATAAAAAAAATATTTTTAAAAAGTTTATCTGTTATAGGAATTAATCATAGAGAGCATGACATAAGGTTTGTCGAAGACGATTGGGAAAGTCCCACATTAGGTGCGGCAGGACGAGGGTGGGAAATATGGTGTGATGGCATGGAGATAACACAATTTACATACTTTCAACAAATGACAGGAATTGAATGCAAGCCAGTTTCAGTAGAGCTTACATACGGATTAGAAAGAATATGTATGTTTACCCAAGGGAAAAATAATGTATTTGATCTTGCTTGGAATAATGATGGAGTAAAATATAAGGATGTTTTTTACCAGGCAGAAAAAGAATATTCAGCTTATAATTTTGAGTTTGCTAACACCGAAAGTTTATTAAAAAATTTTGCAATTGCTGAACTAGAATGTAAATCCTTATTAGAAAAAAAACTTACATTACCAGCTTACGATCAATGCTTGAAAGCTAGTCATATTTTTAACCTCTTAGACGCCCGCGGAGTTATAGGGGTTGCTCAAAGAACAGAGTATATCTCCAGAATAAGAGAATTAGCAAAAGGTTCAGGGCAGAGTTGGTTAGAAAATCAAACTTAAGTAATGGCAGAACTTTTTATAGAGCTATTTAGTGAAGAGATTCCAGCAAAACTTCAAACAGATGCTAGAAAAAAAATCAAAGAAATAATATGCGAAAAATTACATAAAAAAGAAATAAATTTTAAGTCAAGCAAATCTTTTTCAACACCCAAAAGATTAGTAATTTTTATAGAAGGCGTTTCTGAAAAAATAGAACAGAAAAAAAAAACTATAAAAGGACCAAGCATAAAGGCACCTCAAGAAGCGTTAGATGGCTTTATTAAATCAAATAGCTTAAGCAAAAAAGACATATATAAAAAAGATCTTGAGAAAGGCAGTTTTTATTTTGCTGAAACTAAAATAAAAATAATTGATGTTTTAAAAGAACTACAATCTATTATTCCTGAAGTTCTTCAGAGTTATTCATGGAAAAAATCAATGAAATGGTCAAATTATGATTTAAATTGGGGCAGACCATTAAAATCAATTATTGCTCTTTTTAACAATCAAATAGTAAATTTTAATTTTTTTCATCTAGCAAGCTCAGACAAAACTTTAATTGATGGAATAAATGAAGATAAAATAGAAAGGATAAATAGTTTTAAATCTTATTTAAAAATTCTTAATTCTCAAAATATAATTTTAGATCAAGAAAAAAGAAAAGATATAATAGTAAAAAAAATGAATTCAATTTGTGAAGCAAGAAATTTAAAAAATAATTTTAGTGATAAATTGATAGAAGAAGTTGTTAATTTAGTTGAAAAACCTAATATTATTATAGGTAAGTTTGATGAAATTTATTTAAAGATACCTAAAGAAATCCTAATAGTCACGATGCAACAACATCAAAAATATTTTCCCCTTTTTGATAATAGTGACAATTTAACAAACTTATTTTTGCTTGTTTCTAATTTGAAAGATATTAAAGGCTATATAAAAATAGGAAACCAGAGAGTTATTGAAGCAAGATTGTCAGATGCTAAATTTTTTTGGGAAAAAAATAAAACTCAGAGTTTAGTAAAGCAGATTGGGAAATTAAAAAACTTACATTTTTTTAATCAATTAGGGACATTTTTTGATAAGACCCAACGATTAAGAAAAATGGCAGGTTCAATTTCCGATCAGTTAAATTTAAGTAAAGAAAAAATAGAAGTGGCATCATCAATCTGTAAAGCTGATTTAGTATCAGATTTAGTTGGAGAATATCCTGAGTTGCAAGGTGTTATGGGAAAATACTTTGCAATTGAACAAGGTTTCGAAAAAGATGTCTCGATGGCGGTTAGCGACCATTATTTACCAACGGGTATAAACAGTGAAGTCCCGAGAAACCCGATCAGCGTAGCTGTATCTATAATAGATAAAATTGATACATTAGTTGGGTTTTTCGGAATTAATGAAAAACCTACAAGTTCTAAAGATCCATTTGCATTAAGAAGAACTGCCATTGGATTATTAAGAATAATAATTGAAAAAAAACTAAACATTAATTTAAAAGATTTAATTAATTATTCCATAGCCACCTACAAAGAACAAAATGTTAAGTTTAAAAATGATTTAATTGTTAAAGAAGTATTAATTTTTCTAAGAGAAAGATTTAAAAATCTTTTAAAAGAAAAAAAAATAAGAAGCGATATAATTGAAGCTGCAAATGCCTCATATACAGATGATAATTTTTCAGTTCTTTATATAAAATGCTCATTATTTAATAAAAAAATTTCTCAAGATATTTGCAAAAATATTATTGGAACATACAAAAGAGTTTCAAATATAATCGAAGAAGAAACAAAAAACATAAAAGAAAGAATTTTGGGTCAACCAGATTCTTTTTTATTTAAAAAAGATGAAGAAAAAAACTTATATAATAAAATAAATGAGATTCGTCAGTATTTTTCTAACACAAAAAAAAATGAGAGTTATGAAGAAACATTAAAGATATTAGCTGAAGCAAAGAGTAGCGCTGATATTTTTTTTGATAACGTCATTGTAAATGATGAAAATTTAGATATAAAAAAAAATCGTTTGGAGTTATTGCAAATGTTTTGTAAAACTTACAATAATTTTATGGATTTTTCAAAAGTAGAAGGTGCTTAATTGAGTAAATCAATTTTTAGATTTAATAATCAAAGCTTTACAAATAGAAGTAATTCGAAAAATCTTCTTGGTAGCAAGGGCGCTAATTTAGCTCAAATGGCTATTTTGGGTTTACCAGTGCCACCTGGCTTTACAATATCTACCAAGGTTTGTGAGTATTTTTATAATAATAATAAAAAAATTCCAAAAAATGTAATTCAAGAAATTAAAAAAGAAATTAAAATAATTGAAAAAATAACAAAAAAAAAATTTGGTAACTTATTTAACCCACTTATAGTATCTGTTAGATCTGGTTCTAGAGTTTCAATGCCAGGCATGATGGATACAGTTTTAAATTTGGGCCTGAATGATAAAACTGTAATTGCTCTAAAAAACAAAACATCTAATGGAAGATTTGCGAAAGATAGCTATAGAAGATTTATTCAAATGTATGGAAATGTTGTTCTCGGAATACAATCACATTTTTTTGAAGAGCTCATTGAAAACTACAAGCTTACAAAGGGAGTTTTGCAAGATACAGAATTAGATGAAAATGATTGGGATGGATTAATACAAAATTTTAAGGATGTAGTTAAAGAGAAAACTAAAAAAAATTTTCCTCAAAATATTGAAGAACAACTGATGGGAGCAATATATGCGGTTTTTTTATCTTGGAACAGTAAAAGAGCAAAGACTTACAGAAAAATTAATTATATTCCTGACCATTGGGGAACAGCAGTTAACATCCAAGCAATGGTATTTGGTAACATGGGTCAAGATTGTGCTACAGGAGTAGCTTTTACAAGAAATCCTTCAACAGGAACAAAAGAACTATTTGGAGAATATCTTGTTAACGCCCAAGGGGAAGATGTGGTAGCCGGAACAAGAACTCCAAAAAATATAATTAAAATGGGGGAATCTATGCCGAAAATTTTTAAACAATTAGAAAAAATTTTTAACAAATTAGAAAATAAATACAAAGATATGCAAGATATTGAATTTACAGTTGAAAATAATAAGCTATGGATGTTGCAAACACGTTCAGGAAAAAGAACAGCAAAAGCTGCAATTAAAATTGCAGTTGATATGGTAAAGGAAAAATTAATTACGAAAAAAGAAGCTGTTTTAAGAGTAGACCCACATACACTAGATACTTTATTGCACCCCACTTTAGATGAAAAAGCAGAAAAAAAAATAATTGCATCTGGTTTACCTGCGTCTCCGGGTGCAGCGAGTGGAAAAGTTACTTTTTCAGCAGATGAAGCAGAAAGATTAAAAGAACAAATGCAAGATACAATATTAGTAAGAATTGAAACATCACCTGAGGATATTAATGGAATGCATGCAGCAAAAGGTATTCTTACGGCAAGAGGAGGAATGACAAGTCATGCAGCTGTAGTAGCAAGAGGTATGGGCAGACCGTGTGTTTCAGGATCAAGTGAGATAAAAATTGATTACGAAAGAAAATTGTTTAAATCAGGTAATCTTGAAATTAAAGAAGGTGAAGTAATAACTATAGATGGTGGAAGCGGAAATGTAATGCTTGGTAAAGTTCCAACAATAAAACCTGAAATTTCTAGAGAATTTTCAAAACTAATGGATTGGGCAGACAAATATAGAAAGCTTAAAGTAAGAACTAATTCAGAAACGCCTTCAGATACTAAAACCGCAAGGGATTTTGGAGCTGAAGGAATAGGTTTGTGTAGAACTGAACATATGTTTTTTGATGACAAAAGAATTATTTCGGTAAGAGAGATGATATTATCTAATACACTAGAAGATAGAAAAAAAGCCTTGGCAAAACTTCTTCCCTATCAAAAAAGCGATTTTTTTGAAATTTTTAAAATTATGAATGGGTTACCTGTAACAGTGAGACTGTTAGATCCTCCCTTACACGAATTTTTACCAAAAACAGAAAAAGATATTGATGATATTGCAAAAGAATTGAATATAAGCCATCAAGATATTAAATCACGAATTTTAGAACTGCATGAACAAAATCCTATGCTAGGGCATAGAGGATGTAGATTAGGAATTTCTTTTCCTGAAATTTATCAAATGCAATGCCAAGCAATTTTTGAAGCATTAGCACAATGTAAAAATAAAAAAATTAAACTGGTAATACCTGAAATTATGATTCCTCTAGTTTCTACTACATCTGAGATAGAAATACTTAGAAAATTAGTTGATAAAACCGCTAAAGAAGTTCAAAAGTCTCACGCTATAAAAATAAAATATTATGTTGGTACGATGATCGAGTTACCAAGGGCAGCTTTAAGAGCTAATGATATAGCTAGGTTTGCAGATTTTTTTAGTTTTGGGACAAATGATTTAACACAAACTACTTTTGGAATAAGCAGAGATGATTCTGGAAAGTTTTTAAAAGATTATGTGGAGAATAAAATTTTCAACAAAGATCCTTTTGTTAGCATTGACGAAAGAGGAGTAGGAGAATTAATTAAAATTGCTACTGAGCGAGGCAGAAAACAGAAAAAATCTCTTAAATTAGGTATTTGTGGTGAGCATGGTGGAGATCCTGCAAGTATAGATTTTTGTGAAAAAGCCAAGTTAAATTATGTATCCTGCTCACCTTATCGAGTTCCAATAGCACGTCTTGCTGCAGCCCAAGCATATTTAAAGAAAAAATAATGTTTTTAGTTTTAATTTATTGAACTGTTTTATTTTCTTGAAAGTCTACAAGATTAAAGCTGATAATTTCGTCTAATATTTTTATTTTATCATTAATATTTACAGTTTCAATTAATTTTTGTTTTTCTTCTATAGTAAAAGGCGAAATCATACTTGTCGTGCTTATTAACTGGTCTAAATTTAGCTTGATCAGTTCGTTATAATCAATTGGATAATTAATTTTTTGAAAATAAATTCTGACTTTGTTTAATAAATTTTTTTTATCGTCATTCAGTATCTGATCTTTTTTCTCTTTTAAGTCAGTAAGAAATTCAGAATAATCAACTTCAAAATTTCTATATAGCTTTTCTTTTTTTAATTCATTTATTATTCTAAATCTAATTACACCAGAAAGACTAATAATAAATCTTTTATCGTCAGTTTCATTAAAGCTTATAATTTTACCTAAGCAGCCAATATTATAAACATCTGGTAATACACCTGTTTTATTTTTTGGTTGTACCATTCCAAACATTCTATCTTCTTTCATGCAGTCATTTATTAGTTGAATATAACGATCTTCAAATATATTTAACGGCAAAATTGTTCTTGGAAAAAAAATTGCATTAGACAGAGGAAAAATTGCAATTTTATTTGGAAATTTATTTTTTTTCATTAAATGAACTTTCTTTGTCTATATTTCTAACTTAAAGTTAATAGCAGGAGCGCTGTGAGTTATTTGCCCTACAGATATTCTGTTAACCCCCGAAGAGGCAATTTTTTTTACGTTTTTTAAAGTAATACCACCAGAAGCTTCAGTTTCATAAAAGCCTTTTGATAGTTTTATTCCTTTTTTTAGATTTTTAAAGTTCATATTATCAAATAAAATTCTATCAAATTTTAAACCCATAATTTTTTTGAATTGATTAAGATTATCAACTTCAACAGTGATTTTTTTACCTTTTTTATTTTTTATAGCTCTTTTTACTAATTCACGAATATTACCATCTATAGCAATATGATTATCTTTTATTAAAATTTCATCACTAAGATTAAATCGATGATTAAGCCCGCCACCTAATTTTACTCCATATTTTTGTATCAATCTTAAGTTTGGAGAAGTTTTTCTTGTACAACAAATCTTACAAGTTTTGCCTTTAACTTTATTGACGAATTTATTTGTAATTGTAGCCACACCCGAAATAAGACTTAAAAAATTAAGAGCCACCCTTTCACTTTTTAAAATACCTTTAGCTTTTCCATGTACAATAGCTAAAACTTTTCCTTTACTTATTTTTATTCCATCTTTTATTTTTGTTTTAAAATTAACTTTTGCATCTGCATATTTAAAAGACTCTTTTGCAAAATTTAATCCACCAACGATACAGTCTTGACTTGAAATAATTTTAGCCTTAATTTTTTTATTTTTTTTTATGAGTTTAGTAGTTATATCCCCAGAAGGTTCTAAATCTTCTAATAAAGCTAATTTTACTAATTTTTTACTTATCACAACTTAATGACTACGACCCACAGCAATCATTCTCTCAACAGCTTTTTGTGCTTTTTTTGATATTATTTCGGGGATGAGAATTTCATTAGTTTCTTTCTCAAGGCATTCTAGAACTTTAGACAAAGTTATTGTTTTCATATGCGGACATAAATTACATGGTTTAATGAACTGAACATTTGGGTTATCAACTTGAACATTATCACTCATAGAACATTCTGTAACTAGCATAACTTTTTTTGGCTGATTCTTTTTAACATAATTACTCATACCCGAAGTAGAACCAGTAAAATCTGAAGCCGCAATAACTTCTGGAGGACATTCTGGGTGAGCAAGAACTACAATATT
>Ga0209403_10004916_pt1 | contig 14257 bp, 13 predicted proteins | sample ArcticOcean_MG_C_8_FD_187440 | JGI IMG/M metagenome (GOLD analysis project Ga0209403, IMG submission 187440) | Marine microbial communities from western Arctic Ocean - ArcticOcean_MG_CB11_86 (SPAdes) (version 2) | ecosystem: Environmental > Aquatic > Marine > Oceanic | place: Arctic Ocean... | reverse complement strand
CTGATCGTGCACGTACCGGTTGTACGCGCGGCATATCGCAACCTCGAGATCAACGTCGTCAGTCAGGTAAGCGAGGAGGAGCGTCGGGAAAACAACCTCTGTGTCCACGCCGCGCTCGTCCATGTCGCGGACGCGTTGCAGCGGGTCGGTGAGGTAGCGTACGCCGGTCGAGATATCGCTGCGCGCGTTTTCTGAGTCAGACCCGCCCACCGCCAGCGCTACGCTGCCCTTTCCCGTGCGCTTGGGCACTGCCGTGCCGTCGATCATCCACACGGAGTCCCGCCCACCCTGTGCTTCACCAGCGTCGATCGAGGCGAGTACCGGCCTCCGGGCGTACATCGCTGGGTCGAAATGCTCCCAGACGCCTGGGTGCTCAATGATATGGGTGTCGACGTCGATTACGCCTGCCATGCCAACCTCCGCTGATTGCGAGCCAAGTATTGTGGCGACGGTACCCGTTTCATCGCCGAGGGTCAATCAACAATCAACCAACGGCTACCGTGGTAGTATCGGGCGGCCCGGGGGAGGTGCTTATGGCCTACGACCAGATTCTAGCTGACCGCGTGCTCGAACGACTCCTGAGCCAACCCGGCCTGGAGGAGAAGGCCATGTTCGGTGGCGTTTCGTTCATGGTTCGAGGCAACCTCGCCTGTGGCGTCGTGAAAGACGACCTATGCGTGCGCGTTGGCAAAAATGCGTACGTTGACGCGTTGGCGTTGCCTGACGCCCGCCCGATGGACTTCACAGGCAAGCCCATGGCTAGCTGGGTGTTCATCAGCCCCGGGGGTACCGCTGACGACGAAACACTACAGAACTGGGTGGAGCGAGGGCTGTCGTATGCCCTCTCGCTACCGCCTAAGTAAGAGGATCTGTGCCTACCGACCGCTACGCGTTCCTGCGTTCCCTCGACCTCTTCTCCGACCCTCGCCATCAGCCGTTCCGCCTGGACAGTGACGGCTCACGCGCGGTCGTGCTCGTCCACGGATTCCCGGGTACTCCCGCTGACATGAGGCCGCTTGGCGATACCCTGCACAATGCTGGCTGGTCCGTTGTGGCGCCGCTATTGCCAGGATTCGGGCCGGAGATCGCCACGCTCCCTAACCGCACGCATAGCGAGTGGCGTAACGCCATCCAAACAGCAATCGCTGATGCGTGCGCTACGCATCAGCGGGTTGTGGTAGTCGGGCATTCGTTGGGGGCGACGGTCACGCTGCTGGCGACGGAGCGAGAGCGGGTGGACGCTCAGGTGCTGTTGGCCCCGTACTGGCGCTTCGGCGGATCTATCAAGAGCGCCCTCTGGCCAGTCTTGCGCCTCTGGGCTGGCAGGTGGAAACCACTGGGCAACGCCAACTTCGACGATGAACGCATCCGTTCTGGCGTACTCCGCATGCTCCCTGACCTCGACCTCGCTTTCCAGCTTTCCGATCTCGTCTGCTAGGTCGGAACACATGACCGACAGGCTTAACCGGTCTGCCGTGACGTCGGCAGACAGTTCATCCGAAGCGACCAATGCGGTTGCTTTACGATCGAGATCGCGCATGCGATCAACACGGCGCAGTAGAGGTGCGAGGACGGCGTCACGTTCTAGGGCCAATTCGGTCTGATGCAGCTCCCCCTCCTGTTCGTGAAGCTGTTCCTCGACAGTTGTCAGGTCAGCGTTGATGGCTTCTATTCGCGTGCGGCGGCCCTGTGCAGGTGCCAACTCTCCGCGCAGCTCACGGATACGATCTAGGATCTGACGGTCCTGAGGCTTCCCTCGTCGGTCAGGTCGCCAGTACTGGGTGCGCCGGCTCTCGAGGTCGTCAACAACTTCAAGCGATGGGCGAAGGAAATCGTACGAACTGCCACCGAGGACGCGATCCTGTACAGCCTGCCAAGCACGCTGATCGAGTCCGAATGCCTCGTCCTGAGTAAGCGCGTGAACGTTCTTGAACACGGCCCGGCTCAGTTGCCCGACCCAGGGCACCGGCCTGTTGGCAAGGTCGTCCTCAATTCCATCGATCGATAAGCGCCCCTCGGCACGAGAGGTAAGCCTTCGTGCGATGTGTGCGCACCGATCGTCGGCCAGAACGACCTCCAGGGCGCCGGCTGGGAACTTTCCACTCCAGGGTTTGTAGGGGTGATCTTGTGCCCTCGCTGGCGAAAAACCGAACAGCACACTGGTGAGAAACTCAAACAGGGTGCTCTTCCCGGATTCGTTCGCACCTAGCACTATGAAAAGGTCGTGACGGGCGAGGTCAGTCTCTTCCCAGTCGGCCAGAGGGCCGAACGCTTCAATCTGCCAACTGTCTATTCTCACTCCCGCTCCTCACGCAGCAAAGATTCGGCCACCGCCACATCAATGCCTTTGAGCAGCCCCTGCAAGTAGTCCTGACGTTTCCGGCCCTCCGGGTACGCATCACCGTTGGCGAGCGCGGCAGGTTCGAGCTGTCGTAGCGAATCGGCATCGGTCCGGGCACTCTCCACAAGATCCAGTGCTACGCCCAGAACGTGCTGCTGTCCACGGTGTTCATCAAGTTCTAGAAGTCGGTGAAGGCCGTCGTCCCGCACCTCGAGGTCGAGAACCCCCAAGGCATCACGCAGATACTCCGCAAGATCGTTTCGCTCTTCATCGCGTCGCAACGTGTCAACAAGCGGGCACGGTCCGCTCATCGACACTCGAAGAATCCACTGTTGATCGGCCAGCAAATCCCCGTCGGACGTGACCAGATCCTCGAATGCAGTGCGCGCCGCCGAGTGGATGTCGGCGATGGAACGGGCCTTCGCCAGGTCACCTACCGGCAAGATCTCCCAGCGAACGCCAGCGAGTGGGACGAATCGGGCCTCGGGAAGGGCGCCGGACGCGAGATCGACCACAAGCGCACCCTTGGCGCCGGTCTCTCCAAAATCGCGACCCTGGATATTGCCGGGGTAGATCGCAAGCGGGTCACCCAACACAACGTGTCGCTTGTGCACGTGCCCCAGCGCCCAGTAGGCGTAGCCCTTGCCGCCGAAATCGGCCAGCGAAGACGGGGCGTATGGCTCGTGATTGGAAGCGTCTGAAGAGGTGGTCACTTGCGTGTGCAGCATTGCCACCGCTGGCGCGGATCGAGGTGCCGTCGGGTACGACTCGGCCAGGTTCAGTGTCTCCTGCGGCGTTTGGTGACCTGCACCGACTACAAATCCAACAGTCGCCCCCGATCGTTCTATGGGGATCTCGACTGGTTGACGCGAGTTCACCAGATGGAATCCTTGTTCGGGCCAGTTGATGTTCATGGCCCGGTAGTTGGCCCGTCCCGGATCGTGGTTGCCTGTCACATACACCACTGTGATTCCGGCCGAAGTCGCGCGGCGCATCTCGTCTCCAAGAACGCGCTCGGTGGCGATCGTCAACCACTCGTTGTCAAACAGGTCGCCAACGATGAGAAGCGCATCTGCTTCTTCGCCTATGGCGAGATCGACTAGCCGGATCAGCGCTTCGCGTCCGGCCGCCTGTAGCCGGTGCCTCATGGCATCGCTGCGCCTCGCGTATGGCGTGTCCAAATGGATATCCGCAGCGTGGATGATGCGCAACGGCGTCCTCCCAATTCGAGATAATCAACCGTACCGAATTGCTGTTCTACTCTATGCCACGGGCGACGAGCTAGGTTCCAAGTGGGGACAGGCGACACCCGGAAGCACACGATTGACTCATTGTGTCGAATTCCCACCGGATCAATGACCGCTAGTTCTAGCCAACGGACGCTGGGCATCTGGCACAAAGCTCAGCCTGTTCGCGACCGACAGATTCGATGTAGAACTTCAAGAACCGTGCTCTGATTCCAGGCTGGGCAGCAAGCCGAAAGGACGCTTGCGCGCTCACGTATCATGCGGTCAATGAATCGCCGCTCCGTTCCGTTGTTGTCGAAGAGCCGGTTTCTGGCAGGGCTCCAGTGCGACCTGCGTCTCTACTTGCAATGCTACGAGCGAGAACACGCGACCGCTCCGGACGCGGCACAGCAGGGCCGGTTCGACGCGGGAAGTCGTGTTGGCATTATCGCCCACCGGTTGCGCCCGGACGGCATCCTAATCGACGAGCCGTTCTATCGACATGACGCCGCGGTGGCTCGCACGAAACGACTCCTAAAAGGTTCCGAATCGTCGGCGTTATTCGAGGCTGCATTCACCGAGGATGGCGTCCGGATACGCGTAGATATCCTCGCCCGCAGGCCCGACAGATCATGGGACTTCATCGAAGTGAAGTCGACTACCTCGGCAAAAGATGAGCACATCCCGGACGTTGCGATCCAGCTGCATGTTCTGGAGCAAGCCGGGCTATCGGTGGGGCGAGCCGGCCTTGCACACATCAACCGTGATTACGTCTACCCCGGAGGTGAATACGACGCTACGCAACTGTTCGCGATCTCCGACATCACCGATAAGGCAAGAGCCTATTCTCAGAGACTCATGGACGAGCTAGCTGCCAAGCGGGCGGTGCTGGAGCTCGACCAGCCGCCCGGGATCGACATCGGTCGCCACTGCAAAACTCCCTACGATTGCGAATTCATCGAGTACTGCCGCCGAGACGAGCCTAACTGGAGCGTCGATGAGCTTCCGAGGATCAAGGCGGATCGCGTGGCGGCTCTCCGTGCTTCCGGGGTACGGTCGATTGCCGACATCTCGGGCGGCACTTGGCTCACTGAAGTTCAGGAACGCGTCCGCAATGCTGTCTTGTCAGGAGAACCGTATACCAGCCCTGCACTTTCATCGGAGCTGGCGAGAATAGTTACGCCTGCACACTTCATCGATTTTGAGACGATCAACCCGGCGCTGCCGATTTACCCGGGTACCCGACCGTATGAAACGCTCCCGTTCCAGTGGTCGGACCATATTCTCCATCCAGACGGACGCTTGACCCATCACGAGTTCCTCGCAGAAGGAAGGGAGGACCCGCGAAGAGAATTCAGTGAAACGCTGATCGACCAACTTGCCGGGGCGGCAACCATCGTCACCTACAGTGCCTTCGAGACTACGCAACTCCGGCTCCTCGGCGATGCCCTGCCGGATTTGCGACGGGCATTCGACGCCCTCCAATCGATTGCGTGGGTGGACTTGCTTCAGATTGTTCGGGCGCACTACTACCACCCGAATTTCCACGGCTCGTTCTCGATCAAATCAGTCCTGCCTTCGCTGGTTCCGGATTTCGGCTACGGGGACCTCGACATCCAGGAAGGTGAGGTGGCGTCCAACGCGTTCCTCGAAGCAATTGACGAAGAAACGAAACCCGCGAAGTCCCAACAAATCCGACGGGACTTGCTGGCCTACTGCGAGCGCGACACCGAGGCCATGATTCGAGTGGTTGAGGCGCTACGGGCGACAGTCTGAAATGCCCCAGAATGCCAATCTCGAAGGCAAGACAATCTGAGTTCTCCCGGTACCGAATAACTCGGCGGCACACGCGCCGTACAAGCGTTCAAAGCCGGCACGCGGCTGGCGCAACGCGACGGTATTATTCGGCGGCATCAGATGATCGGGCCTGGCGAACGCGATGTTCAGCGGAGTAGGCGGTCGAGGTGAATTTCATAACTTGGCCGAGTCTACCGGCCGGCTCTGGACCGTGTTTGCCCGGCTGCATCCCTTCGATTGGCACGGCCTCCCCTGTCGACCTCGATGCCAGGTCGATCAACTACTGGCACCATCCCTTTTCCAAACAGCCAATCCACCGAACCGACCATCAACCCGACATCAACAACCTATCCCCGGACAATCCCACCCACATCCACACCCGGCGACCATTTATCCACCGGATATACCCGCACTTGCCCACAACAATCAGTCCAAACATCATCCTTCAATCCCCACTAAACAGCCGGCCTTCCACACTCCAACCACACCTTTTCCTCCATCGAACCACCGAATATGCGGGTATTATCAACAGCTCATCAACAGGCGACCCGGTAACCACCCGATGCTTCGAGCCCTCCAACTGAACCCAATAGTTCGCTACGTATCGCGGCAAATCGCCCGCTTAGCGAACGGTCCCCGCCACCGCCTCGCCACCGGCCTGGCGGCCTTCCTCCTGCTGCTTCTCGTCCCCACCGTCAGCGCTTCGGAGCATATGGCCAGCCCCCCATTCAGCTCGCCCTTCGCCGGCGACCCCGGCTACGACAACTGGTTCCTCAGCCAGACCTACGGCAACACATCCAGCGCCTACCGCGACCGCAACCGCATTTACGGCGCCGGCCAGGGCATCCACTTCGGCCTGGACCTGTACACCCGTTGCGGCACCCCGGTCCTCTCCATCGGCGACGGCACCGTTTTCGCCGTAGACGGGCCCTACGGATCGTACCCCCACAACGTCGTCATCAAGCACGCCGACGGATACTTCTCCCTTTACGGCCACCTCCGCGTGCGCAGCAACAATCTCCTCATCGGCCAGGAAATCAAAGCCGGCGACGTCATCGGCGAAAGCGGCGATTCCGTCGATGTCGTTCGTTGCGATATTTCGCCCCATCTGCATCTCGAGATTCGCACCGACCTCATGCGCGCCGCCGTCAATCCCATCCCGTTGATCGGCGGCGTCCGCTGGGACGACGCCAGCCTCGGCCTGTCCTCCTCGCAACCGGCCTTCGAAGTCGACCTCGACGCTCCCCGCCGCTGGCAGTCGCTCTACGACCAGCCCGACATCCGCTTCGGCTGGCCGCTTCTTAACGACTACCCCCGGCCCTGGCCGCGGTAGGCGCGCATATGGCAACAACCAGACCCTCACCCCTCACCCTCATCGTCATCAGCCTGCTCCTGGCCCTCATCGGCTTCACTGCCGCCGGCCAGCTCGCCCGCGCCGACCAGCCCGTCCCTCCGGGGCCGGAAGCTGCCTTTCACGTCCCAAGCCTCGGTCCCGAAAGCTACGTTCAACGCCCGCTGACCGAAGCCGGCTGTTGCCCGTCATTCAACTGGTCCGCCGACTCCAACCGCGTCCGTTTCCTCGACTCCGTCGACGAGCAAACCGGCTGGTGGAGCGTCGACGCCGAAGACGCTGAATTACGATTCGACTCCGACCTGGTCGGCTACGAGTCACCCAGCGGCCGTTACCTCACGATTACCGAGGGAACCGCCGGTGATGTCCGCGTCCTGGACCTCCTCACCGGCGAATCCAACCTCTTACCGAGTGTCGGCGGCCGCATCCTCTCCTCGCCCGACGAATCCCAGATCGTCTTCTCGATCCGCGATCCGGGTTTTGGGGCGCCCTGGACAAGATCGGCCACTATCTATCTGGCCGATGCCGACGGAGCCAACCGCCGCTCCCTGGTCAGGGCCGTCGGGAGTGTCGTCGCCTGGTTCCCGGACGGCCAGCGCCTCTTGTTGAGCGCCCGCCGGAGCAGCACGATAGAGCGTGGACTCTGGGAATTGAACACCGACGACGGCTCCCTCCGCCTGCTCCTGGCCCTGACCTATTTCCGCGCCGTCGAACTGTCCCCGGACGGCAGATACATAAGCTACGTTCGCACGCCCGAACCCAACACCGACCTCGCCGGTCTCTGGATTCTGGATACCCTCACTCTGACCGCCAAGAAAATGAAACTGTCCGGCAGTTACGCCTGGCATCCCTCCAGCCGGGGTCTAATCGTCATACCGGCCCGGGCGCCCGACGAGGACGATCACCAACTCTGGTGGGTCGACGTGGACGGCAGCCCACCCGTTCCCCTCACGGACCCGACGCTTACCCCCCTCGCCATTTCCAATTTCGAGTGGGAATTGTCGCCGGACGGTCGCAAAATTGCCTATCGCGCCGCCAGGCACCTGGCCGTCTGGGTCCTGGATTTCGGCCTCGCCCTCGATTTTCTCATTCCCGAACTCCCAACTCCCAACACCTCGAGCATCAGGTAGGACCCGCGGATGAATGGATTTTAGGCCCGGTATCGTCGGCCTTGCGGCAGGCTTGTTCGTGAGGATACGAGTGATCCGGTACGTCGGCGCCCGCTTCGAATTCGACATATGACAGCATGATCTTGTCCACGTGTGGCGTTTTGGCCCGCACGCCGGACACGATGTCCACCCAGCCCCAGTCGTCCATCTCAATGAATGGCACGTCCGCCTCCTTTTCCTTCCATTCGGTCATCGCGTTTATTGGTAATGCTCGCGGCTAATACTAAGGAGAACTCCCTCGACGGGCATCGGGGACGAGTCACGAACGTCTCGCTCCAACCCTCACGACGCTCGGTTTGCCAACTGTCCCCGGGCAGGCTGGGTAGATCTTCGCGTAACCACATCTGGCCGAAGCTGCCGGTCCCACCCCATACCCCGACTCATAGGCTGCCGTCCCGGAGAAACTAATTCCCTGTCGCCACCGGTCCGAACATCACCTCCAGACCCGCGCATGGCCGCGGCAGCTTTACGGCAGATCGTTGCGTGCTTAGTCGATGTCCCCTGCCAGAACGGCTTGAAACCGAAATACCTCCGGGAATAGCAAGAACCCGGAGTCCCCGCTTGCCGAACTAAACTTCGACTCGAAAAAGTGACCATGGACCTGCTTCCAGCGCATGTGTTCCGGGTCCTTGCTGAGAATCTCCATGGATTCCTGAAAATCTTCCGCCTCCATATAGAAGTAAAGGGCAGTCCCATCTCGAAAAATACTATACGTCTTGATTCCGCAGTCCCTTATGGCGTCAAGAACCGAAGGCCACACTTCTTCGTGGACTCGATCGTATTCCTCTTCAAAACCAGGGTTGAGTCTCAGCATGAAAAAGGCGCGTTCCACTGGTTTCCACTCCTTTGAATAGGTACATATTCACCTAAAACCTAGAGTCTACTTGTTACGGTAGCTGCGCTTGCCCGGACTCAAGTACCACTTCCGACTGAACATCCAGGGGCCGAGTCTGATTACGAGCGCAAGCCCGAACTCGTCATGCCCCTGCCATTTCGTCGCGTTCCCTGGACCGCTTCATACGGCTCGTAGCGCCCGCAAATGTGCAGCAATGCTGACAGCTTAGATCCCATAGATTCGCTCCGCGTTGCCGGCAAAAACGTCATCTCTCTCTACGGGAGTGAAACCGGCCGTAATCTGGCGATACGCTTCCACCACCTCCCCGTAGCTGCTCCACAGGCTGTCAATCGGCCAATTGGTGGCGAAGAGCGATCGCTCACAACCGAACAGCTCTATACAACTCTTCACATACGGCCGAATCGTGTCGACCGTCCAACTGTTGTCGCCCATACCGAGGCCCGAGATTTTGCAGATGATGTTCTCCACATCAGCTACCACCGCGATGCCGGTGCGCCAGTTATTGAAGTACTCTGACGACCTCTCATCGGGACACCCGGCGTGATCCAGCACAATCGTGATGTACGGGTACGTCCGCGCCAGATCCGCCAGTTTCTCCATGTCCTGCCATTGAGCGGCCACGCTGGAAATAAGCCCGTATTTACCGAGGAGTGAGAACCCTCTTCTGAAATCGTCGTCGACCAGATAGTCGCCGTACGAAAAATCCCGGACCCCTTTGAAGTTCCCGTATCTCATGTGGCGCTCTAATTCCGACTCAGCCTCCGCGGCTCGCAGGTCTACATATCCAACTATTGCCTGAGGCACCCCGGCACAGCCGTAGGCGTCCTGCGGCCACTCCGTTTCGACGACAGGATCCTCAAACCCTACCGCGGCCTGCACGTGAATTGCCTTCACCGTCCCGTGAGGGGACGCTTCCGCGACAAAATCCTCCGCCAGGTAGTTTCGCTCTCCCAGCTTTCTAGTCTGCGCACCGAGAAAAGGGTGGTCCCGATCCGGCTGCCAGTGGTCGTATCGCAGCCGGGGATGCCCCCTGTCATAGAAATCGACGTGCGCGTCTACAAACCTGAATTCGCCATCAGCCGCGCTTTCCGTCAAACCGTTGCTCCGCCGTCCACCACGAGATGCGTCCCCGTGATGTAGGACGCCTCAGCCGATGCCAGAAACAGCGCGGCGTAGGCGACTTCATCCGGCGTCCCCAGCCTTTTTAAAAAGCTACGGTCCGCTGCTTCTTTGAGAAACGTGTCTCGGTCGCCTCCCACATGGTCCATATGACGTTCGGTGGCCGGCGTATATATCGAGCCCGGACATACGCCGTTCACCCGAATGTCGTGCTTGGCCAGGTCCATTGCCAAGCATCGAGTCAGTTGAAGCAGGGCGCCCTTCGAGGAGTTGTAAGGAATGAAAGCTGGCTGCGCGACAAAGCTGCTAATCGACGCGATGTTCACTATCGCCGCTCCGGCGGACTCCTTCAGATATGGAAGCGAACACCTAACCGTGTTCGCCGTGCCGATTACGTTGACCCCGAAGACCGTCTCCCAATCGCCTGGCGTCACATCCTCTACGCCGCCGAATATGAAAACCGCTGCGTCGTTGACCAGGACATCAATTCCGCCCATGCGCCTCACACATTCCTGGACCATTTGCTCCACGCTCGTCGCGGACGACACGTCGGTAGGAATGAAAAAGGCGTCCCCTCCGTCACCGGTAATGAGGTCCGCTGTTTCATTCCCACCCGACGCATCCAGGTCGGCAATCGCCACCTGAGCTCCCTCACCGGCGAACACTCTGCAGATTCCCCTGCCGATACCGGAAGCTCCACCGGTGACTATCGCTCTCTTAGACTCCAGCCTCATCGTTACCCTCCGCTAAATTCAATCACAGCGAAATTGTTCTGCCCATTACGTCGTTATCTAGTCTGAGGCCGCCCGCCCCTCAGCCGCATGACGGCGATCACGATATGCCATGACAGCGCTGGCTCCATCCGTGGCAGCCACCTGTGCATATGCAATTTTTCGTCGAGGCATCCTACCCTTACCACCACGGCTCACGCTGCCGCCAACAGCCGTCGGTTACAGGCGCGCCAGTAGTAATCTCGGAAGGCCCTTCACCGCTGACGTGGCCTTGAGCCTGGTGATGGGCGTCCCTCCAGAGCTGAAGAAGACCACCCGGTTCCGTTTGGTGAACCTGTCTGGCAGACGGTTCGAGGCCTAGCAGAATGAGCCACTATCCGTATTTGCCTTAACTTCTCCTTTGTCTTCCCTTCTTCAATAGGTAGACCTGCATATTTTTCTTTTATCTCTGTGGACTGGCCTCTGGGGACCCGCGTGGGAATCGAACACGCGACCCACTGCTTAAGAGGTATTTCGCCCTGAGCGCTGTGCTGCCTTGGGGTAGGGTCCGAGCAAAACCCGTCCAGTTATCGGGCGAAACTACTGTCCGGTGCGCTGGGTCAAAATTGGATCCAACGTCGGCTGACGTGGATAGAGCGTGCTGCGTGTCGATCGGCATAGGTGTCAAGCACCCATTGTGATAGTGCGAGGTTAGACGCGCCCGATCCCGTCCCCTATATAGGTAGTACCCGTTCTCGGAGCATCTCATCCAGTGCACGGATGTGTCCCGGTCCAGTGCCACAGCAACCGCCGATCACCTGGACACCGAGGTCCAGCCATCTGGATGCAGCGGTCGCATAAGCGGCCTCGGAGATCCCTCCGTCGTAGACCCAGTCTGATTCTTTCCACCGGCCAGAATGGGCGTAGACCCCAACGTGTCCCGACCAGTGTTCGACCAAGATTTGGAGGCTGATATCGATGTGGGCCACCTCGGTGTGCATGATCGATATTAGGTCGATATCCTCTCCCGCGACGGCATCCACACCCGCGGCAAGCGGTATGCCGTCGAGCAAGATCACCGAGCCGTCGGGCTCGACGCGGGTCGAGAATCCGACCCACACCGGTAGGCCCGAGCGTTGCGCCGCACGCAGCTGTGTCAATGTCTTGTCGATGTCGACCATCATCTCAAGCATCAGGAGATCTGCACCAGCGTCACGCATGATCTCGGCTTGATGCGTGACGCTGCGGTCCAGCTCGTCGAGAGTAGGAGCCGTTCCAGAAAAGAACCAGTGGCTGATTCCGCCTGCTACCAACGCATTAGCGCCGGTCCGATCGATGGCCTGGCGAGCGAGGCCGACGCCGTCGTGATTGAGGGACTCGAAGTGCTCGTCTAGTCCGGCGTTCACGAGCGCCTGCCAAGACGTGGAAAACGTGTTGGAGATCACGATGCGCGCGCCCACGTCGAGGTAGCTTTCGTGCACAGAACGCACGATATCTTGGCCATCCAGGGCTCCCGTAGCGCTCCAAGCGTCCTCGCTGGGTACGACCCCGCGCCGCTCGATCTCGGTGCCGGTAGCACCATCGATCAACACCAGACCGCCCCCGGCCAGTTCGTCCAGAAGATCGCTGTAGTTCAGCATGATGAGGAACTCTGGTTGATCCGTCTGTCCAAATCTATGTCGACAAATTTATTTGCCTTTATGGACAAATCCGCCCACGGTTGTTGACGCGTAATATCACCATGAGTAATTTACTGGCGTCAAGTATGAAATCCGGAGCCGTATCATAAATAAACTAGCTCTTCAACCACAACAAACCCTTGATGACATGGTTCATGCGATTGAAGAAGACGGATTCCTCTACCTACCTAATGTGCTCAATCGCGAGGAAGTGAACCTACTGCGGTCGAGGATCGATTCCGTGTCTGCGAATCCCGAAGCGCATGATGTGGATTTAGGTGGGACTACGATCGGGGGGTTAAGCGCTGAGGTCAACAAGCACATAAAAGCGATTTTTAATCGTGATGCTCATTTTCTGCAATATTTAGACAAAGAACCAGTGATTGATGTTGAGGAGGCCCTATTGGGCAAAGACTGTCACGCTATCGGTATGACAGCCTGGATTACTGGTCCAGGGCGGACTGCTCAGCCTCTGCATGCCGATTATCAGCCGTTGGAGGTGGCGGAAGAGCTACTAGCCTCAAAGCAGGTTACGGTCCCTGTGTTTATTAGTACAGCGCACTACTATCTGGATGACACCACTGAGGAACTCGGTCCCACCAAATTCATTCCTGGTAGCCATCTTGCTGGCCGAGCCCCTGTCAACGGTGTAGATACAAATTGGCGCGGCAAGGAGCCACAAAGCGCGTTGGTAAAAGCTGGGGACGTAATGGTATTTAGGTCAGATGTGTGGCATCGGGGCAGCGCTAACACCACCGATCGCGGGCGCTATCTGCTTCAGGTGCACTATGGCCGTAAGTTTGTTCACAAATTTTATACACCGTATATGAATTTCCGCTTCGATCCAGACATCCTGGCGCAGGCAACTCCACGTCAACGGCGACTAATGGGGGACCACCCGCCTGGTGCCTATGCGTAATTCGCGGTCCGTACCAATCTGGCGAAGAATCACGTGACCGATACCAACGAACAGAAATCCCGGTTCCACTAGGTGGACCTGTTCGGGTCGGGCCCGATCAAGTGAACAGCCGGACCAGCACCTACTCCAAAGACGGCACTTAGGGCGCGGTGGCGATGGCGACGGCCGCCAAGGGCCAGGAGAAATGTGCCTCTACTCAGGACATGGTTGGCGTTCCTTGGGCTGGGGGTTGCCATCCTGCTGGTTGCCGCCGCCTGCTCCTCCAGCGGCAAAGCCCTCGCGGAAGCCGGTCTGCCCGACACACCTCCCGCAAAGGAGCTTCCCCCACTCACCGATAAGCCGCCCCCATGCCCGGAGGGCGTTCGCCGCGATCCCGACAGCGATTGCCAGCCACCCTGCCCTGAGCCCGGAGATGACTGCCAGGGGCCTGGACCCGGCGCCCCGCTGCGGTCCCGCGAGGTCTCGGTTCAGACCGTGACCTTCACCTACGCGGTGGCCTCCCCCGGAGCGGTCGAGCCATTCGTCACTGGGCAGGCTACCGACATAATGCCCTCGGGCTTCGATTTCAATGACGCCGGCGGGCCTTTGACATTCAATCACCAGGGCGGGATCGCCAGTGACGGCGTCAACCTGGCGATCGCGGATCGAAACAACAACCGGGTCCTCGTCTGGAACCACTTCCTGGACGACAATGAGCCGCCGAACATCGTTCTCGGGCAGGACAACTTCCGATCCAACGCTCCCGGTGACGCCCGCGACGGCATGAACTGGTCCGTAAGCGTGGCGATGAGTGGTGGCCGACACGGAGAATCACCCAATCTTGATCTGGAACCGGATCCCGGACGAGAGCGGAACCCCCGCCGACATCGTCCTGACCGGAGGCCGCGGCGACCGGATGCTGGGCGAGGCCTCCAAAACGAGCTTCGACTGGCCGTGGGGCGTGTGGACCGACGGCGAGCGGCTGGCCATCACCAGCACCCGGGGCGGTTGGTTGCTGATCTGGAACACTTTTCCCGAGGTTGACGATCAACCCGCCGATCTCCTCCTCACCGGCGGTGGCCATATGGGCACGCCGCGGACCTTCACCAGC